>Ga0307997_10001117_pt1 | contig 12549 bp, 10 predicted proteins | sample Davwhametageno36_FD_203165 | JGI IMG/M metagenome (GOLD analysis project Ga0307997, IMG submission 203165) | Marine microbial communities from Davis Island wharf, Antarctic Ocean - #36 | ecosystem: Environmental > Aquatic > Marine > Unclassified | place: Antarctic Ocean: Davis Island wharf...
TAACAATAATAAAATGAAACTAGTATAGCCCGAGCGGAGCATTGAACGAACCAAAATAAAAATAGAGTCCTCGGCAATATTGCGCACCAGATGAAATATTCGGCTATAATTCTTCATATTAATTTTGAACCAGTTCGGAGATACAGTTATGGCAGCAGATGAATATCGTAATAAAGCACTTAATTACCACTCAAGTCCTACACCAGGGAAGCTTCAAATAGAGGCAACTACACCCTTAACGACACAACAAGATTTAGCCTTGGCCTATTCGCCTGGTGTTGCCTTTCCCTGTCAAGAAATTGCTGCCGATCCGATGACTGCGCGCCTTTATACGGGTAAGGCTAATTTGATTGGTGTTATTACGAACGGTACAGCAGTTTTAGGGTTGGGCGATATTGGAAGTTTGGCGTCTAAACCGGTTATGGAAGGTAAGGCTGTCTTGTTTAAACGTTTTGCTGGAATTGATGTATTTGATATCGAAATTGATGAAAAAGATCCCAAACTACTAGCAGAAACGATTGAACGATTAGAACCGACGTTTGGTGGTATTAATCTTGAAGATATTAAAGCGCCTGATTGTTTTTATGTTGAAAAATATCTCCGAGAACGCTTATCAATTCCAGTTTTTCATGATGATCAACACGGTACGGCTATTGTCGTAGCTTCCGCTATGCTGAGTGCTTTGGCCGTGGTAGAAAAAGACATAAAAAAAATTAAACTGGTTGCTTCTGGCGCCGGTGCAGCTGCACTGTCTTGTTTAAATTTGTTGGTGTCTATGGGGTTAGATAAAAATAATATTATTGTTACTGATTCTAAGGGTGTTATTTTTGAGGGCCGCACTCAATCAATGGACGAGTATAAACAAGCCTTCTCAAGAGATACACCGTTGAGAACTCTAGCAGAGGCCATGGTAGGTGCTGATGTATTTTTAGGCCTATCGGCGGGTGGTTTGTTAAAGCCAGACGTTCTTGAGTCGATGGGTAAAAAGCCAATTGTTTTTGCATTGGCGAATCCTACACCTGAAATCGACCCTAATTTAGCTAAAAAAATAAGGCCCGATGTGATCGTTGCGACAGGTCGCTCTGATTTTCCTAATCAGGTTAATAATGTTTTGTGCTTTCCGTTTCTTTTTCGTGGTGCTTTAGATGTAGGTGCTACTGAAATCAATGAGGCCATGAAAGTAGCCTGTGTAGAAGCATTATCAAGACTGGCTCGGGCTGGTACTAATGATGTAGTCGCTAATGCTTATCACGGTGAGTCGTTAACGTTCGGACCTGAGTACTTGATTCCAAAGCCATTTGACCAACGTCTCATCTTGGAGCTGGCCCCTGCAGTGGCACAGGCCGCTATGGATTCTGGTGTTGCAACGCAACCGATTGAAGACATGGACGCTTACCGGCTTAAATTAACGTCCTTCGTCTTTAGGTCAGGTATGTTCATGAAGCCTGTTTTTGACAAGGCTCGTGAACAACTTCGAAAAGTGGTATTTGCAGAAGGTGAAAATCCAACTGTTTTACAGGCAGTTGAAAATATTGTCTTAGAAAAACTATGTCATCCGATCGTATTAGCAAGACCTGACGTCGTGAATCGTTTGATAATAGAGTATGGTTTGCAAATGCGTCCTGGTGTCGACTTCGAAATACTTGATTATAACGACGATGAAACCTGGTGGTCTTTATATCATTCTATTGCAGAGCGATCAGGACAATCTCTCACTGAAGCGCGCGATATGGTTCGAACCAGTACCACGATCCAAGCGGCACTGATGCTCAAAATGGGATTAGCTGACACTATGATTTGTGGCACGATTGGTCGTTTCCATCGCCACCTCAAGCGAGTCTTAAGCGTAACCCAACAGGGCACGGGCATTAATGAAGTCTCTTCGCTAAGTGGCTTGATCTTAAGCCGCAATACGGTTTTCATCTGCGACACACAAGTTACCCCAAACCCAACGGCTGAGGCCATTGCTAAAATGACAATAAGAGCGTCAGAAGAAGTCAAAAGGTTTGGGCTAAAACCCAAAGTAGCCCTATTGTCCCATTCAAATTTTGGTAGCCGTGATTCTGAATCTTCGCATAAAATGCGGCAGGCACTTAAGTTAATTCATGAGCTTGATCCAGAATTGATGGTTGATGGTGAAATGCATGCGGATGCCGCTATCTCATCTAAAATTAGAGACAAGGTTTTTCCTAATTCAAGCCTTAAAGGTGCTGCGAACTTACTCGTTATGCCCAATTTAGATGCCGCCAATATTACTAGTAACATGCTTAAAGTGTTGGGTGGAGGCGTTACCTTGGGCCCTATACTATTGGGGTGTGATATTGCAGCGCATATTGCAACACCCTCAACTACAGTGCGAGGATTAGTAAACTTGACTGCCATTGCGGCTGCCCGTTGCGAGAGTTCTTAATGCTGAACTTTTAATTCTAACTAGTCGAATTCTATTAACTTTTAAGCAGAAAAAAAGATTATGCACTTTGTTATTATTTTGTTAGCCGTACTTGCTCTGTTTTTATACCTCACATTATCGGTGGCAAAAGATCCAGAAAAGCGACAGTTCTTTTATTTGTATTTACTGGTTGATATTTGGCTGGGTAGTATTTTTTGTTATTTGTTGGTTACTGCTGTTTTTGATTAAGTCATTAACCTGAGTGATTCACTTCAGTAACAGTCCGTTTTAAATATAACAGACCTTGTTAGCTTGGTATCCGTTTCGGGTACTGAGTGACCAAGGTCTCGCTAATTTTTTATTTATTTGCTTTAATTCGGTAAAGCCTAAGGCTTTATTTAAACCCAACTAGACCCGTTTTAGCTTCAACTTCTCACCTAATGTCCATCGACATAAAGCCATTTAAGATGGCTTTTCTAGTCACTCAATTGATACGTTTAATTTTTATTTCTGTGGATCTCTCTTCATATCGCACTGATATGTTCTGTTTAAAATCAATTATTCTGTCTGATAGTCGCAAAAATATGGGCGCATGTCGGTATGACGATAGTTAATCTCCGTGTCGTAAACGTATACTCAATGCATAAGAAATATAAATACATTCATTTATATTATTGCTAAGTCCTAAGTGTTATATCAATAGAACATTTTATTGATGGCTGATTATCTTTAAACTGACAGATCCAAATTCAATTATTTTAAAAGGAACAGATCCTATGAGCCATACAGCATACCCCCCAGCACGTCAGCGGTTACAGCGAAGCGAACTAGCCGTTCCTGGATCTAATCCCAGCATGTTTGACAAAGCAGCCAATAGTGACGTTGATTATGTATTTCTAGACCTCGAAGATGCTGTTGCACCGGGTGATAAAGTGCAGGCCAGGAAAAATATTATTGAGGCATTGCACGACATTGACTGGCGTGGAAAGGGTAAGACAATTTCTATTCGTATCAATAGCTTAGATACACATTATATGTATCGCGATGTTGTTGATTTGGTCGAACAAGCAGGTGACAAAATAGACACTTTGTTAATTCCCAAAGCTGGAGTTGCAGCCGATATCTATATGGTTGACGCCATGCTGACACAAATTGAAACTGCCAAGGGTTTCACCAATAAAATTGGTATTGAAGCATTAATTGAAATCACCCTTGGTATGGCTAATGTGCATGAAATAGCTCGTGCCAGTTCGCGTATGGAAGCATTACATTTTGGTGTTGCGGATTATGCTGCCAGTTGTCGTGCCCGTACCACTAATATTGGGGGCTTGAATCCTGATTATCTGGGTGATCAATGGCATCACGGTTTGTCGCAAATGCTAGTAGCCTGCCGCGCTTACGGTATCCGCCCAATTGATGGTCCATTTGGCGACTTCAGTGATCCCGAAGGTTATATCCAAGCAGCACGTCGTGCGGCTGCGCTGGGTTACGAAGGCAAGTGGGCCATTCACCCCTCACAAATTGAACTGGCAAACGATGTTTTTTCACCACCCGCAAATGAAGTAGAGCATGCCAATGCTGTGTTAATTGCACTTGAAGAGGCCGCAGCACAAGGCAAAGGTGCGGCGCAACTAAATGGCCGCATGATAGATGCTGCGTCGGCCAAGATGGCTGAAAACATCGTTAATACTGACGCTGCTATTCAAGCTAAAAAATAAGTTCAAACATAAGGGTCACAACAGAGGTAAAGGATAATGGATATACACGAGTACCAAGCTAAAGCCTTATTGGCAGAATACGGTATGCCGATCGCTCAAGGCGGTCTGGCTTACAGCCCGGAGCAAGCCGTTTATCGTGCTAAAGAAATCGGTGGTGATGTTTGGGTGGTAAAAGCTCAGATTCATTCTGGTGCACGGGGTAAAGCAGGGGGCGTTAAAGTTTGTGCTTCTGAAGATGAGGTATTAGCAGCGGCAAACGAGATGCTCGGCAAGCGTATGGTAACCAATCAAACGGGTCCACAAGGTAAGTTGGTTTATCGTCTCTACGTTGAAGCAGGCACGGCAATTGAGCGTGAAATCTATCTTGCCTTCGTTCTAGATCGTGCTTCAGAGCGTGTTATTTGTGTTGCATCAGCGGCAGGTGGTATAGATATTGAAGAAACCAATCCAGATGAAATTATTCGTATTCCAGTCGAACCCGCCATCGGAATGCAGGATTTCCAGGCCAGGCAAGTCGCATTTGCGCTGAAGTTAGGCGCTGGGCAAATCAGTGAAGCGGTAAAAGCAATTAAGGCTGCCTATCGTGCTTTTCGTGATCTGGATGCCACTATGGTTGAAATCAACCCACTCGTTCTTACCAAAGCAGGGCGTATTGTTGCGCTAGATGCAAAAATGGGCTTTGACGATAACGCGCTGTTCAAGCACACCAAAGTATCTGAATTACGCGATAAGTCACAGGAAGATGCTCGTGAAATGAATGCGGCTGATCGTGGCCTAAGCTATGTCGGACTCGATGGAAACATTGGTTGTATTATTAATGGCGCCGGTCTTGCAATGGCAACAATGGATATGATCAAGCATGTTGGTGGAGAACCCGCTAACTTTCTCGACATTGGCGGTGGTGCTTCACCTGAGCGGGTTGCTAAGGCATTCAACCTAGTGCTTTCAGACAAAAGTGTTGATGCTATTTTAGTCAATATTTTTGCGGGTATTAACCGTTGTGATTGGGTTGCCGAAGGCGTTATTCAAGCGATGACCAAGTTTGATGTCAAAGTTCCTGTGATTGTTCGATTGTCAGGCACCAACGTCGAAAAAGGTCGTCAGATTCTTGAAGATAGTGATGTCAATTTAATTACTGCTGAAACACTGGCCGAAGCCGCTGAGAAATCAGTCGCTGCTGCAAAATCAGTTGCGGCTTAAAACTTTACCGCAGCCTGAAGAAACATAAGAGGAACTAACAATGAGTATCTTTTTAGACGAAAAAACACCGGTAATAATTCAAGGTTATACTGGAAAAATTGGTACTTTCCACGCTCAGGAAATGATCGACTACGGCACCAACGTTGTTGGTGGTGTCACACCAGGGAAGGGTGGTCAAACGCACCTAGGTTTGCCTGTATTTAATACCGTAAAAGAGGCTGTTGAAGCCACGGGTGCACAAGCTAGCGCAGTTTTTGTCCCACCACCCTTTGCAGCAGATGCCATCATGGAAGCCGCTGAAGCCGGTATTAAATTCTGTGTTTGTGTGACTGACGGTATCCCTACTCAAGACATGATGCGAGTTAAGCGTTACATGCGTAGTTTCATGAAAGACGAGCGTATGTGTCTGACGGGCCCAAACTGTGCTGGAACCATCAGTCCAGGTAAAGCAATGATGGGTATTATGCCAGGTCATATCTATATGAAAGGCAATGTAGGCTTAATTGGTCGGTCGGGAACACTCGGTTATGAAGCCGCATCACAATTGAAAGCCAGAGGAATTGGTATAAGCACCAGCGTAGGAATTGGTGGTGACCCAATTAATGGCAGTGCTTTTAAAGATCACCTTGAACGATTCGAGCAAGACCCTGATACCGATCTGATCGTAATGATTGGTGAAATCGGTGGGCCGCAAGAAGCTGCAGCGGCTGAATATGCTCGTGATTACATGAAAAAGCCAGTGCTCGCATACATCGCGGGACTGACCGCACCCAAAGGCCGCACCATGGGTCACGCTGGCGCAATTGTTACGACGGTAGGTGAGTCCGCTGCTGAAAAGGTTGAGATTTTACGCGCAGTTGGCATTGGTATTATATTAAGGCCCTCTGAGTTTGGAACTGAGGTTGAAGCCGCATTAGCTAGGCTGTAAATCTGAACTTAACTTTATTTTTAACTGTACTTAAGCTGCATCATATAATCCCCAAGTCAGATGATTGGTTTGGGGCACTTTTGAAAATTTAATGATATAGCGAGGTCAAAGCTAAGCGGTCTTAATGTCGGACTTAAAGTAGGTTTAATTGAATTAACCTATTCAACATTTTAGCAACCTCAAAGCGAGATTAAAGCGGTTTTAATAACAGGCTAGTAATCGCTTTGGTTGCGGTCGCAATTGTTCGTTTCTGAAGGCTCAAGTTGAGAGGTAGCACTTCCCCGTTTCTTTCAATACATCACTGACCAAATAAAGAAATGTTTTGGTATGGTGTTCCGGTAATGGCAGTTTTTCATTACCATCAGCCGCTGGAAATGCCCGTATTTGAAATGATGTTTTTGTTTTCCCTGGGTTAAAACAGTTAACGTAAATGTTGCTGCCTGCATATTCGGCCGCTATATTGAGTGCCAATGCAGCTAGCCCTTGTTTGCTAACACCGTAGGCATCCCAGTAAGCACCCACTTTATCGTCTGTCATAAACACTATGGAGGCTTTTTTTGACTTTTTAAGCAATGGAATAAGGCTTTTGGTTAGTAGGTAAGGGGCGTTTAGGTTAACTTGATGGACCTTGAGCCAATTTTCGGTATCACTATATTCAAAAGGTGTTGGCGCACCTAGTATGCCGGCGCAATGAACTAATCCATCGAGGCGTCCGAATTCTTTTTCTATGTTATCGGCTAACTCATTATAATTTTTTTCAGTTGCGCCCTCTAAATTCATTGGGTAAATGGCAGGTGTTGGATAACCCTGCATTTCTATTTTGTCGTAAAGTGCCTCCACTGAGCGTAAATTTTTGGCGAGTAAGATAACTGTGGCACCGTGCTTAGCGTAGGCCATTGATATGACTTGACCGAAACTGCCAGTTGCACCGGTCACTAGTATGATTTTATCTTTTAATAAGTCAGCACTGAACTGAAATTGGTCGGGTATTTGTGTCATTTTATGCAGTTGCTTGGGTTAGCGGTCTATTGATAACTATCGATAGGAAATTAGGGTTGAATTTTATTTGTTAGTAAGGAGTGACTAAGAAGGTCTAGCGGTTGATTCAAATTACCGTTAGCTTTCCATGCGGCCAAATCGGTGTTTGGTTTGATATAGCCATAGGCCGCTGTGAGTGTGGCCATATTAGCGGCATTTCCGGCATCGATATCACGTTTGTCATCACCGATATAAATGCAGTGTTCACATTTAATACTGATTGTTTCAGCAGCAACAATCAATGGCTGGGGATGCGGTTTTTTGAACTCCAGCGTATCGCCGCATATGACAACAGATGATCGTTGGTTAAGGTTTATTTGTTTCAGTAATGGCGTCGTTAACCATTCTGGTTTATTAGTGACAATACCCCAAAGCAGGTTGTTGTTTTCAAGGCTGGTAAGCACTTCTTCCATGCCGTCAAAAAGGGCTGAGTCATCAGCCACTATATCCCTGTAATGTTGCAAATAACGGATCCGTAGGGGTTCTATTTCTAATGCAGTGACATATTGACTAAAACCTAACTGTGTCAGCACTAACCCACCTTGTGATACGAAGGGCCGGATGCTTTCTAGTGATAACGGGTCGTAACCTTCTTCAATTAACAGATTGTTAAGGGCTGCACCCATGTCAGGTGCAGTGTCGACCAGAGTGCCATCTAAATCAAATAGTACGGCTTTGATCATTGCTGCGTGCAATGTAAGATATAATTAATGTCGATATCGCGACTGAGCTTATATTTTTTAGTGAGCGGATTGTAAGTGATACCGGTGATATCCAATAGGTCTAATTCATTAGCTCTTAAGGCAGACGCTAATTCAGATGGTTTGATTAGTTTCTTATAGTCATGAGTGCCTTTTGGAACCATGTTTAGTAGATATTCTGCGCCTATGATTGCTAATAAAAAAGACTTTGGATTACGGTTTATAGTTGAAAAGAATAAATGTCCGCCGGGTTTCAATAATTTAGCCGCCGCGGCAATAACTGATTCTGGCTCCGGTACATGTTCAAGCATTTCGAGGCAGGTCACAACATCGAAGCTTGCTGCGTTACTTTCAGAAAATTCTTCTGCCGTAGTTAATTGATAATCAATATCTAACTGTGATTCGAATAGGTGCATTTTTGCAACCTTAAGAGACATTTCAGCCATATCAATGCCCGTGACCTGTGCACCTCTTTGAGTCAGTGCCTCAGCTAGAATGCCGCCACCACAGCCAATATCTAAAATGCGCTTGCCGGTTAAACCATTGCTTCGCTGTTCGATGTAATCACACCGTAATGGATTGATATCGTGCAGTGGTTTGAATTCACTTTCCGTATCCCACCAGCGACTGGCGATGGATTGAAATTTTTCTATTTCAGCTGGGTCAACATTGATGCTACTCATTCGGCGTTCCGTTATTTATATGCTGTTTTAATCTTGATCTTAACTCTGAGATCTTAAACTTGTCGTCTAGTTCGATATGTTTCTTGAAATCTTGTTCGACCATATTTGGGCTTTTTGGATTATGCCAACTTCGTCAATTTGAGTGAATTTATAATCGTTAAGTTGACAAATGCCATCGATCCAAACATGAGAAACCTGCCGACTATTGGTCGCATATGCCAATTGTGCAACCACATCATATAGCGGTTGAGTATTTAGTTCTGATAAATTGATTGCGATTATGTCAGCAAATTTCCCTACTTCAATAGAGCCAATGTCTTTGCCTAAGCCAAGAGCTTTCGCACCATTAATGGTGGCCATCTGAATTACCTGTTGAGCAGTGCAGGCAGCGGCATTACCGCTCACGCCTTTAGCCAATAAAGCAGCGGTGCGCATTTCACCAAACATGTCGAGATCATTGTTACTCGCAGCGCCATCAGTGCCAAGGCAAACATTAACCGCTTTATCTTGCAACGCAGCAACAGGGCACATACCACTGGCTAATTTTAAATTTGATTCAGGGCAATGCACGACATGCGCCCCCGTTTCTGCCAATCGATCAATTTCACTATGATTCAACTGCGTCATGTGAACTGCTATGAGGTTAGGGTTAACCAAGTTCATTTGATCTAAACGTTCGAGCGGACGTTTACCCGTGTTTTTTTCAGCTTCCATTACTTCGAAGGCAGTCTCGTGGATGTGCATGTGGACAGGCAATTCAAGTTCACTGCTATACATCGCAATTTTCTCAAGAGGCCCATCTGATACTGTGTAGGGTGCGTGGGGTGCCAGCGCGCTACCGACCAACGGCAGTTCTTTTATTTCATCGTGAACGGCTAACGCTTTACTCAGGTAATCATCTGCGTTTTTTGCCCAAACACTAGGGAAATCTAAAACAATTAAACCAACCACAGTTCGCATGCCTAACTTTTGTGCGCTACGAGCCACTAAGTCGGGATAAAAATACATGTCATTCATGCAGGTTGTACCCGAACGAATCATTTCTGCAGCTGATAATTCAAAACCATCTGTAATGAACTGTGGGTTTACCCATTTCCCTTCCGCTGGCCAGATATAGTTGTTAAGCCAGTCCATTAAATTGAGGTCGTCCGCCATACCCCGAAACAAGCTCATGGACGCATGGGTGTGACTGTTCACTAAACCTGGCATAAGGGCTTGCCCTGGAAGGTGGATTAGTTTGGCCTTATCCAGAAAATCAAGTGCTTCTAACTCATTGGCTGGCACGATCGAATGTATTTTGTTGGCTTTAATAACCAGAGCGCAATCCGTTAAAACCTCAAACGTAGAGTTGACGGTAATAATCCATTCTGGCAGCAATATTTGGTATTGATCATTCTGGTTTTGGGAGCTCATAACGGAACTCTACAAGATTAAGTTCGACTAGTCTTGTTCAATATTTTTTGTTACTTAAGTGCGATCAGTATGAGGTTATGGCTATTGACAGGGTAGTTGATCATAATGTTGTCAACTTAACGTTTAAATCTTAGTGGCTATTCAACCTTGAAAGTGATGTGTTTTGTAATTTTTATTTCTATCAAAGTCCGGTAATTTAATTCTGAGCTGTCTTTATAATCAGTAGTGTTGACCATTGGGTTCGTGTTAAAATAGCTTAGAACTAAAATAAATCAATCTGCGTCGAATTTTACAACCTGAGACTCCATTTTTATGGCTGATATCGCCAAAGAAGTATTTCCAGTCAATTTAGAAGACGAGATGCGTCAGTCTTATCTTGAATACGCCATGAGCGTTATCGTTGGGCGCGCATTACCGGACGTTCGAGACGGACTCAAACCAGTACATAGACGTGTCTTATTCGCGATGAGTGTGTTGGGTAACGATTACAATAAACCCTACAAAAAATCAGCCCGTGTGGTTGGTGATGTTATCGGTAAATACCACCCGCATGGAGATACCGCTGTCTACGATACTATCGTACGTATGGCTCAACCATTCGCGATGCGTCACATGTTGGTCGACGGACAAGGTAACTTTGGTTCGGTGGATGGTGATTCCCCCGCTGCGATGCGTTATACCGAAGTGCGCATGTCAAGAATTGCCCATGAACTGCTGGCTGATTTAGATAAAGAGACCGTCGACTTTCTTCCAAACTACGACGAGTCAGAGTATGAGCCCGTCGTAATGCCGACTCGGACACCCAATTTATTGATCAATGGTTCATCGGGTATTGCGGTTGGAATGGCTACCAATATACCGCCGCACAATCTGTCTGAAGTTGTCGATGCCTGCCTTTTAATGATTGATCAACCGGATGTTGATGTTGAAGGTTTGATGGCGTGCATACCAGGGCCCGACTTTCCAACTGCGGGCTTTATTAATGGTGCACGTGGTATACGCGAAGCCTACCGAACAGGCAGAGGTAAAATTTACCTGCGTTGTCGTTCAGAAGTTGAAGAGGACAAAAGAGGCAAGCAAAGCATTATCGTTACAGAGCTACCTTATCAGGTAAATAAGGCCCGCTTGCTTGAAAAGATAGCAGAGTTGGTTAAAGAAAAGCGTCTCGAAGGTATCACTGGGTTACGTGATGAATCGGATAAAGACGGTATGCGGATGGTAATCGAATTACGCCGTGGCGAAATTGCTGAAGTTGTCTTAAACAACCTTTATAAACAAACTCAAATGCAAAATGTATTTGGTATCAATATGGTGGCATTGGTGAATGGCCAGCCACGGTTACTCGATTTAAGAAGTATTATTGAAGCCTTTATTTTGCATCGCCGTGAAGTTGTCACTCGTCGCACCATTTTTGATTTGCGAAAAGCTCGAGATCGTGCGCACTTACTTGAGGGTTTGGCGGTTGCTCTGTCTAATATTGACGAAATCATTTTACTGATTAAGCAGTCATCTAGTCCAGCGATTGCGAAAGCAGGATTGCTTGAAAAAGCTTGGGTGCCAGGCGTTGTAATGGATATGTTGCAACGCGCAGGCGCCGAGTCTTCTCGTCCCGAAGGTATTCCTGTTGAATGTGGTTTGCTTGATGGCACTTATCGATTGACTGAGCGACAGGCTCAAGCAATTCTTGATTTACGACTACATAAATTAACGGGTCTTGAGCAAGATAAAATCATTAATGAGTATCGCGAAATACTTGAAAAAATTGAAGATTTACTCGACATCTTGGAACGTGACGAACGCTTGAAGTCAGAAATCAGAATAGAACTCGAGGCTATAAAAGAGCAGTTCTCAGACCCTCGTCGAACAGAAATCCTGATTGATCATTCTGATTTAACTGTCGAAGATTTGATTACAGAAGAAGATGTGGTCGTGACTATATCTCATCTAGGTTATGCTAAAGCGCAGCCACTTGAATCCTATTCTGCACAGCGTCGTGGTGGTCGTGGAAAGGCAGCAACTAAAGTTAAGGATGAAGATTTCGTAGAGCAAATGTTTTCTGCATCAACACACGATACGTTGCTTTGTTTTTCAACTCGCGGAAAAGTTTATTGGCAAAAAGTGTATCAGTTACCGATCGGTAGCAGAACCGCTCGAGGTCGACCCATGGTCAATCTGCTGCCACTCGAAGAGAACGAGCGTATTACCGCTATATTGCCGGTGCGTGATTATCCTGAAGATCAGTTTATTTTCTTTGCTACCGCTAGCGGTAAAGTAAAGAGGACACCACTCTCAAGCTTTTCTAGACCTCGCACTAACGGTATTATTGCGCTTGATTTACGCGAAGAAGATAGTTTGATTGGAGTGCAGCTTACCGCCGGTAGTTCTGATCTCATGCTATTTACTCGATCAGGTAAAGGCATTCGAATCAATGAAGAGGATGTTCGTGCTATGGGCCGAACTGCAGCGGGTGTTCGTGGCA
>Ga0307997_10001119_pt1 | contig 12543 bp, 11 predicted proteins | sample Davwhametageno36_FD_203165 | JGI IMG/M metagenome (GOLD analysis project Ga0307997, IMG submission 203165) | Marine microbial communities from Davis Island wharf, Antarctic Ocean - #36 | ecosystem: Environmental > Aquatic > Marine > Unclassified | place: Antarctic Ocean: Davis Island wharf...
GACCCTACAGTCGCGCGCCTTGCGCCCAAACTGGTCAACTCGATAACCCGTGCCGTTCACTTGTGTGAAAGCACGCTGGCTTTTGGCAAAGCAGAAGAACCCAGTCCAACACTCTCGATGGTTCGCTTGGGAATGATCATAGCCGATGTGATGGATGGTGAACGACTGGCCGTTGGCGAACATGACGTTCGATTCGTATCAAATATTCCACCGAACTTGATGGTCCGTGCAGATGCTGAGCAGCTGTATCGTGTAATCTCCAATCTGGTACGCAACGCACGCCAAGCGATCATGGTGAGTGGTAATGCGGCTGAAATTTCTGTCACCGCCTCAGAAACATCCGAAAATTGGTTGATTGAGGTAACTGACACCGGGCCGGGTCTTCCAAAGAAAGCTCAGGAACACCTGTTCACACCATTTCAGGGCGGAGTTTCAAAAGGGGGCTCTGGGTTGGGAATGGCAATCTCAGAAGAACTGGTGCGGGGGCACGGCGGGTCACTGGAATTGGTCTGCACATCCTCTGATGGGACTTCATTTCGTATCAAGTTACCTAAGGGTGATATCGTTTTCTAAAATATTTTCAATATTGCGAAAACGAGGGCTTGCATAGTTTCACAGGCAAGACTAAACCGCCATCGAGTGCACCCGTAGCTCAGCTGGATAGAGTACCTGACTACGAATCAGGGGGCCAGGGGTTCGAATCCCTTCGGGTGCACCATTTATTAAATTTGTCGTGCGACGCATAGTTTTACCTTTTGCGACAGACCTTTACCTTTATTGGTTTGGGTCAGTGCTCACGGTTTATTACTACGAATTGATTAGGTTTTGAAGGCAAGCGCTTTAGCGGCTTGCTCTGAAACCTTGCCACGTGGCGAACGCGGATGGGGCGTGGCAATGCTATTCGATAAGGTTGGTGCAGCCCGCAACGCAGTTCGGCCACGGCCTTTTCTAATAGGGTTGCCAGAGGGGGAAGGGCGAGTGGCTTGTCAAAATTCCTTCTGTCAAAATTTGGATAATGACAGGGTGACGGGCGGCCTCAATATTAGCGCCTCGTTGGAAATGGGAAGGGGGCATCGTGGCAAAAATCTTGCGACTGACTTCTAAGCGTACGTTTGCTACATGCTGCTCAGTATCATTCTGCAGGAGTAGGCTGCCTAACTTATCGCGATAGGCCCTAAGCTGATCAGACCATAACATAACCGAAATGAGTGAATCACTTCAAGAGTGATCTTTTGGAATCCCATGCTGTGACGGAACAGGGTTCAAAAATTTGACCATTCCATGAAACTGAATGCGCCGAGTAATTAAACGCAAACTGAACCGCTCCAGCCTCACGCAAGCGCAGACCGTCGGGAAGTGCTGTAATTTCAAGGCCCGCTTGGACCGTCGCCATCTTGATCAAACGATCCCAAAGGGTCTCGTCTGGCCAAGAACCCAAATACCACATTTGATCATCACCAGTCAGGACCGTTGCCCCGCCTTCGGTCTTCATCAAGACTGGCGAGGAGGATGATAGTTGTTCCATCCAGTGCACTACTGAACCACCACCCTCAACAGAACGAACATGACTTGGTGGAAAGCTTTCGCTGAGCTCAATATTTACATCCAGTCCTGCGATAACGGGTCGTGTCTGAGGCGGGATGCTCATCTCATCCGTAACGGTCGCTGTGCGTGGCCCAAGGACTGCTAACGCATCACTGTCGCGCAAGTTACTCATCAAATTTGGGTCTGTCTTGGCTAAGCCGGGTGCGAAGACAAGTTTATAGCCATCAAAGTCACGCTGCGTGCTGGGGATGATATCTATGGAAAACCCTGCACGGCGCAATGCGCGGTAGGCTGAGAATACCAAACGGAAGTAATCAAAGTCAGCGCCTTGGGGCATCGTGTTCCACGCCCAGTCAGAGGGGTAATCAAAGACTAATGCAACATCGGCTTGAACTTGAACCAATGGTCCAAGCGCAGCGATTTCCTGTGCTACTTGTGCGGCTTCTGCCATTCCTGCTGCAGGGGTGTCATCAGGGCGCAAGAGGCCCGCGTGCATCTGTTCTTGGGCGAAGGGTGCCTGACGCCAACGAAAGTAGCTGACAACCTCGGCACCGTGCGCAATTGCTTCCCAGCTCCACAAGCGGACCATGCCGTCTAGCGGTGCAGGATTATACGGGGCCCAATTCACTGGACCGGGTTGCTGCTCCATCACCCACCAGCGGCCCTTGCCAACGGCGCGGTATAGATCGTGGTGAAAGGCCTGCATGTCAGGATCACCCTGCTGCAAGAACGCAGTTTTGTGATCGTCGTCTCCTTCCAAGCGGTCTGATAGAAAACCAATTGGGTAACTGTCCCATGACGCGATGTCTAAATCTTCACCGACTTCGAAGTGGTCAAAGTCTAGGATACGGCCCATGTAATTGTGGATCAAAGGCACATCCGTTGCCGCGCGTAGCACGTTCACTTGAACGCGATTGAACTTAACAACTTGATCGGAACTGAAACGACGAAACGCCATGACGTGGGCAGGGTTGGGTTCAGTAACGGTTAGGTTGGGCAAATCGATCTGATCAAAACGATCGTATTCCATTGACCAAAAGACATTGCCCCATGCAGTGTTCAGCGCCTCAACATCGCTATAACGATGAGCCAACCATTTTTGAAATGCAACCCGCGCCACATCTGAGTAGCTGATGATGGTGTCATGGCAGCCATATTCATTATCGATCTGCCACGCATGAATACGCGGGTCCGCGCCATAACGATCGGCTAAAACGCGGGTGATCCGCTCGCAATCTTGAATATAGCCCTGATGGCTAAAGCAGTAATGACGACGTGATCCAAATTTACGTGGATTGCCATTTGCATCAACAGCCAGCATGTCGGGATGTTTTTCAATCATCCAACGCGGTGGCGTGGTTGTGGGCGTGCACATCACAACCTTCAGCCCAGCATCCGCCAATACAGCAATCGCACGGTCCAGCCATTCAAACGTGAATGTGCCCTCAACTTTTTCCAAACGGCTCCATGCGAATTCGCCGATACGAACCCACGTGATACCAGTTTCCACCATGCGCGCTGCATCGCGTGCCCACATCGCCTCATCCCAATGTTCAGGATAATAGCATACGCCGAGTGTTGAAATCATAGGATCACCTGATGTTCTGATTGGCCCGTACCGGCATTTTCCGACAGGAACGTCATGCCGTTCGAGGGCTGTTGTGCACGCGTTTCTGCTGGCAAATCAACGGCTGCGGTTGTGCAAAAAAGGGTGCGCAATTCCGGTCCGCCAAATGCAGGGCAGGAGGCTTGCAGTGCATCGAATTCGATGGCGTTTATAAACTGCCCATCCGTCGAGTAACATGCGATGCGTGACGCGCCCCATTGCGCAAGCCACATATTCCCTGCGTCATCTATGACAGCGCCGTCTGGGTTCAGGTTTTCAGACCGTAGATCAAGGTAAACCTCTGCTTCCCCCCTGGGCCAGCCATCTTGTTGCTCTAACTGCTGGCGCATGACCAATCGTGTCACGGTGTCTGTGTAATACGCAAATTGGCGGTTAGGACTGAAGCAAATCGCATTTGAAATCGTGATTGATGGAAAGAGGTTGCGCAGTTCACCCTTGTACAAACGATAGATCGCACCCGCATATTTTTCTGCGTTCTTACCCATCGTTCCAATCCAAAACCCGCCCCACGGATCGGCACGCCCGTCGTTAGAACGTGTGATATGGTTGTCAGCTTCCAGCGCGATCACCAATTCGCGGGACCCGTCGCTTAGGGAAAACCTCCAAAGCCCAGTTTCCGAGGCGATCAGTAACGTGTCATGGTCAAGCCAAGCAGCAGCCGAAACATGTTCTTCAAACTGCCATTCCTGCGGCCCATCATTGGTTCGCGTCAGCAGGCGTTTGCCAACAATATCAAACCAGAAAAGCTGTTGGCGGGTTGGGTGCCACAGCAGGCCTTCACCCAATGCACAGACCCGATCATCGAAGATGCGGCTCACGAGATGGCTGCGTCATATGCGGCGACGATCGCCTTTGCGGCCACACCCACATCTTTTGCCGTCATGCCGGGTTTGTAGATGGCAGAGCCAAGCCCAAAGCCGTCAGCACTGGCTGCAATCCACTTGTCAAAATTGTCAGGTCCCGCGCCGCCGACCGCGAACACTTCGGTCCCAACTGGCAAGATGGCCCGCATCGCTTTCAGGCCCGATGGACCGGCCATTGAGCCAGGGAATAACTTTAACCCATCTGCGCCCGCTTGAAGTGCTGCAAAAGCTTCGGTTGGTGTGAACACCCCGGGCCAGCTTTGCATGCCTTTGGCTTTCGTGTGTGCAATGACCTTTGGATCGCAATTTGGTGACACGATCAGTTTGCCTCCAACTGCATCAACTTGATCAACCTGTTCGGTTGTCAAAATTGTACCTGCACCGATCAATGCATCCTTGGCAAAGGCATCAACAATATTGCCGATGCTTTCAAAAGGATCAGGTGAATTTGTAGGTACTTCGATTCGGTCAATTCCAGCATCTAAAAGTGCGGCGGCCACGTCTACGGCTTCGGACGGTTTGATGCTGCGAAGGATTGCAATCAGTGGGCGGCTCATGCTGTTTCCTTTACAAGGCGGTAGGCTGCTCGAAGACCTGCCAATGCCATACGGGCACCATCGGCCACAGTTGCAGGGACACCCTGGGCGGCCAAGGCCTCAGCGTAAATTTGGGATAAGTTGTTGGCCCCGACGACGGCAACCTGTTGGCCCAACCAGAACGGACGGGCAGCAGCCAATTCGGCACCGATTAACAGGCCAGAAAGACGCGAACGCGCAACTTCTTTTGATTGCCCATTTAGCAAATCACAGGCGCGTAAATTAAACAGGTTTGCCGAAATCCGTTCGGGGCGCGAAAGGCTGTCAGCCAATGCTTCCTCAAAGGCGGCTTTGTCCCAACCGTCAGTATCAACAGAATGGCGTAGTACGGATGAAGTGGACAACAACTCAAATTGTTCTCCCGTCATATAGGTCTGAAAACTGACGACCTCGCCAGCGCTGACATGTGCCCATTTGGTGTGGGTTCCAGGAAGGCAAATGACGCCGTCCCAGCCAGAATTAAGGGCCAGAAATCCTGCGATCTGTGTTTCTTCACCGCGCATAACATCGGCTGGAGATGCTTGTTTAAGGCCTGGGATAACACGCACATGAAGACGTGGGTCATCGCATACAGGAAGCGCATGTTGGCTGTGATCGGGTTTTGCTGGGACCGCAGTATAGGGTGCTTCGACCCAACCTTGGCGCGCGCCAACCATGCCACAGGCGATGACGGGCATTGTGCCAGCCCCAAGCCACCCTTCGATCAGTTTCAACAAGGCACCTTCAAACTGGTCACGTTCCAGTTTGGCCATGCCATAATCTGACTGTGCTTGGGCAAGCTGGGTGCCACCTTGCATTGCCCAGACGCGCAAGTGTGTGGTGCCCCAGTCAACGGCGATCCAATCTGGTGTCACTTGTTCGCTCATCTCATATCACCCTGTTACAACCACGCCGCCGTCCACGACCATACACTGGCCTGTCATCATACGGCTGGTGTTAGAGGACAGGAATAGCACGGCATCAATAATATCTTGAGGGGCCAAATGCTCCTTCAAGCATTGCGTTGCCAAATGTCCTGCCAAAGCGTCTGGCGTGGCCCACTTGTCCAACTGTTTTGGCGTCAAAACCCAACCAGGTGCCAGTGCATTCACACGAATTTTTTCAGGTCCCAACTCACGGGCCAAGCTGCGTGACATCGCGGTGATACCACCGTTGGCAGAGGTGTAAGCCGTATAGCCAGCACCGCCCATGATGTAACTGATCGAGCTGAAATTCACGATTGAACCACCCGAAGCCTTCATCAGGCGCGCCGCTTCTTGGCAGGCAAAGTAGTAGGATTTGAGATTGATCGACTGCATCCAATCCCAATATTCAGGCGTGACCTCGTCCAATACGTGGCGGTCATCATTGGCTGCATTGTTTACCAAGACATCCAAGCCGCCGTGGGCTTCAGCCGCTTGGCGCATTGTGGCCTGCAAATGCTCGGTGTCTGTAATATCGCCTTGCAAAAACAGCGGCGCGCGACCGTGTTTGGCTTCCATCTCTGCAACAAAAGCTGTGGCGTCTGATCTGCCAATGAACGCGACATTCGCACCCTGTGCTAAGAACCCGTCAGTCAGGAACGCACCGATGCCAGAACCGCCACCTGTTATGTAAACAGACTTGCCAGAAATATCGTGGAATGTTGCGTTCTGTGTCATCCGTTTTTCCTTACGGCGCCGCGTGTCCAATCAGGCAACCAGTCGCCATGGGCGATCAGAAGATCATCCACCATGGAACGAATTTGGCGCATATCCAGCTCAGCCGCAGTATGCGGGTCCATCATTGCAGCGTGATAGATGTGTTCGGGGTTCTCGTCCACCAATGCGCGGACTGTCAGTTCCTGCACATTGATCTGGGTGCGCATGAGTGCCGTCAATTGCGGCGGAATGTCTTTGATCACTGTCGGCTGGATACCGTTGGCATCAACCAAACAAGGCGTTTCAACCGCAGCACCTGTTGGCAACTGCGGAAGCTGTCCGTGGTTGGGTAAGTTGCCATACATGACATAGGGTGTGTCAGTGACGATGGCGTTCATCAGTTCGGATGCAAATTCGTGGCTTTTGCAAACCTCGACGCTGCCAGAGGTCATCATCGTTGCCGCTTGTTCTTTCCACTCTGCTGCCTGTTCAACGCAGCGCATCGGATATTCATCCAGCGGGATCGAGAATTCTTCGATCAAATCTTGGCGGCCTTCTTTGATGAACCATGGGACGTACTCAGCAAAGTGCTCTGAACTTTCGGTGCAGAAATAGCCAAGTTGGTCCATTACTTCATAGCGCACTTTGTTGCCGCAACGTGGCATCAACAATGGTGCCTTTGGCAACGCCCCAGACGCATAACCTTTGTTCAGCAAAGGATATAGATCGCGGATCTCACCGCCAACTTCCTGTTCAAGGCGCAAGAAGAACGCGACGTGATTGACGCCTGCAACTTTGTAGCGGACCGATGATTGATCAATGTCCAAATCATGAGACAACTCTTGAACCGTATTCTGAACCGAGTGGCACAAGCCAACTTGCTTTAATGCAGGGAACCGTTCGGCCAAGGCCCATGTGTTGATCGCCATCGGGTTCACGTATTGTAGCAAAGTGGCATTCGGACACAGGTCTGCCATGTCTTGTGCAATGCTCCACAACACGGGAACGGTGCGCAAGCCACGCATAATGCCGCCAACGCCCAAAGTGTCAGCGATGGTTTGGCGCAGGCCGTACTTTTTGGGGATGTCAAAATCGGTGACCGTGCATGGCTCATACCCACCGACCTGAAACGCTGTGACCACAAAATCGGCACCGTCCAACGCCTCACGTCGATCCAAGTGGGTCGTGACCGTTGCGTCTGTGCCTACGGTCTTGATCATCGCGCGGGCCAAAACCTCGCTTTCGGCCAAACGGCCGGCGTCGATGTCCATCAGCGCAAAGTGGCTGTTGGCAAGGGCAGGGGTCAACAATGCGTCGCCCACGATGTTCTTCATAAAGATCGTAGAGCCGGCACCGATAAAGGTGATCTTTGTCATGTGTATCGTCCGAAAGAAGTGGTTGTTATTTCACGGCGCCCAAAGTGAGGCCCGCAATGAAGTGTTTCTGCATAAGGAAGAACATCGCGACGGGCGGCAAAGCAGCCACAATCGAACCCGCGCTCATCAAATGATATTGTGCCACGAACTGAGAGTTAAAGCTGGTGATACCCGCCGTCACTGGTTGTGCGCTTGGCCCTTGGGTCAAGACAACGGCCCAGAAGTAGTCGTTCCAGATGAAGGTAAAGATAAGCACGGACAATGCAGCCAATGCTGGCTTCATCAATGGCAAAACGATGTACCAGAAGATCTGCCATTCACGGATACCTTCGACACGGGCTGCTTCGATTAACTCAAAAGGCAGCGCGCGGATAAAGTTACGCATGAACAAGGTGCAAAACCCAGTCTGGAAGGCGATGTGGAACAGAACCAATCCCAACTTGGTGTCATACATTCCAAGGCCGATGGTCAGATCACGCACTGGTACCATCAAGATTTGAAAGGGCACGAAATTGCCGGCGATGAACATAAAGAAAATCCATAGGTTGGATTTGAATTTGTAGATGCCCAGCGCAAATCCCGTCATCGACGAAAGCGCGACCGCGCCAACAACAGTTGGAACCGTGATTAGGAACGAATTCAGCATGTATTGTGGCATCTTGGATTCAAAGAATACCTTGCCATAGTTGTTAAACAGCTCAAACGATGTGGGCATACCCCAGTAGTTTCCAGTGGCAAAATCGGCGGATGATTTGATGCTGAACATGGCAACGGCGATCAATGGCAACAGCCAGACAACGAGCGCCAAAGGCAGCAATGTCTGATAGGTGATCTGCCAAGCCCGTGATGTTTTTTCTATTGGTTTGGGAAACATCAGCGGCCTTCTTTCTCGTCTTGAAACATCGACCATAGGAAATAACCGATGAAGCATAGCATTAGCAGGAACAGAACCACTGCGATGGCCGCACCGTAACCCATTCTAAATCCGAATTCTGAGAATGATTCTTCGTACATAAAGAACGAAAGAACGCGGGTTGAACCGAATGGACCACCGTTGGTCATAACCGAAATAAGATCGAAAGACCGCAGCGCACCAATGATCGTCACAACAAACGCAATGAACGTGGCAGGGCGCAGTTGTGGTAGGATCACATACCACAACATCTTATAGCCCTTGGCACCGTCCAAACGCGCGGCTTCGACTTGTTCAGGGTCAACGGCATTTAGGCCCGTTAGATACAGGATCATGCAGTATGCTGTTTGAGGCCAAAGGCCAGCAGCGATAATGCCGTAGGTGGCTGTGCCCGGATGACCAAGGATGTTCACAGGTTCCATTCCGAACGTGACAAGGACAGCGTTCAGCAATCCTTCGCGTGGCAGATAGAACCATGAGAATACCAATCCAACGACGACTTGCGAAATCACGAAGGGAAAGAAGAACAGTGATTTGTACAGCCGAATGCCCCAAACCTTTTGGTTCAGCAACAATGCGATGAACAATCCCAAAGGGATCGCCAGCAGATACAAAAACAGCCATTTCAGATTGTTCCAAAACGAGACTTCAAATTTACGATCCGTGACAAGGCGTTCATAGTTGCCAAGGCCGATATACGTCTTTTCACCCAAACCGTCCCATTCATGGAATGAAATCCAGAAGGATTGGAAAATCGGTGCGATCACATAGACCGCAAAAAACAAAATACCGGGCAAAAGAAACAGCCAAGGTGTCACTTTGATTTCATTTCGTGCGTACCAGCCCTTTTTGCGGGGGGTGGTGGAGCCTGCGGTCAAGGATGTCATCTGGTGTTTCTCCTTGCGGTGATCAATCCACGCGAAAGATGCGTTTTGTGCGGGTGTGCAGCTTGCGGATAGATTTGGTCAGTTGCTTAGTAAAGGGATGAACCCCGCCCGTTTAAAGGCGAGGTCCAATTTTAACTTACTTGTAGATACGGCCGCGTGCTTCTTCCAAGCGTGTCAAGATATCATCCAAGTTGTCTGGGAATACCATGAACTCTTGCAAGCCTTCCATGCCCATTGATGCCATTTCCGCTGGGAAATCGCGGTCAAAGAACTGTGCAACGCCGCCTTGTGCGTTTGTGGAAAGCATCTCGAAGCCCTGCTCAAGGAACTCATCTGCATCAACGCTAGACGCCGCGTTCACTGGGAGTTGACCCAATGAATCACCCGCGTTCAATTTAGTTTGAACATCAGCTGATGTTACGAACTGAAGAAACGCACGTGCGTTGTCTTTGTTAGATGCGTTCGCTGGGATGTGGAACGTATCTGTTGGTGCATCTTCGCCTTGTGGCACGTCTGCGATTGTTGGGAACTGGTAGAAGTCGATTTGTGTGTCGTCCAAGCCAGCTTCACGCAAGTGTGGTACTGCGAAGTTGCCGATAAGGTATGACGCTGCATCGCCATCTGTCATGAACTTCAAAGCTTCCTGCCAGCTGTAAGACTGGTGGTCGTCAATATAACCGCCCATGTCGATGATTTTCCGCCAGTTAGCGAATGTTTCTTTCACGCGCTCGTCTGTCCATGCGACTTCGCCGCGGGCCAGTTGCATGTGGAAGTCAAAGCCGTTTGTACGCATGTTCATGTAGTCGAACCAGCCGCCAGCAGTCCAAAGGAATTTGGTGCCGATCGCGTAGCATTTCTTGCCTGAATCAACGATCTTCTGGCAGTTTGCCAATTCGTCGTCAAATGTCACAGGCTCAACCAGACCTAGGTCTTTGAACATGTCTTCGCGGTAGTAGATGCCCCATTGGTAGTATGTGTACGGAACGCCCCACTGTTTGCCGTCCAAAGTCATCGCACCTTTAACAGCGTCCAGACCTGGCAAGCTGCCGTCTGCGTACATGTCTGAGATGTCTTCGAACAAACCAGCGTCTACATATGGACCCATGCGGTTTGCAGCATACCAGTTGATTACGTCAGGTGCGTTTGCAGTCAATGCGTTGCGGATTTGTGTTTTCCATGCTTCACGGTCAACGATCTCTAGCTCAATGTTTAGCTCTGGGTGCATCGCGCCAAATTCAGCAGCAAGGCCTTCCATCGCAGCACGTGGTGCTGGGTTGGACATGTCAGACATGATGCGCAATTCACCGGATAGTTTCGCGTGACCGTCTGCAAGTGCAGGTCCGGCTAGCATTGTACCGGCTGCAAGTGCGGCTAGTGTTGTCTTTAGATTAAACGTCATGGAGAGCTCCCTTATTCCATTTAGTTAGTAATTTTTAGGTTCCATTATTTGAAACCATGTTTTATTAATTGGAATTACGCACCGAATCGCCTAGGTTGTCAACAGATCAGTTTGAGCCTGCGAAAATTTTTACCCTGCGACGCCGGGTCAAGATCGGGCAAAAATGATGAACGAATGGGAGCAACTTCATGGCAGGTGACGGAACAGTTGGCAAAGCGTGTGACGTCCTTGATCAAGTGGCGTCTTTCTCTCACCCTGTGCGTTTTGGCCAATTGCTGGAAGCCTCCGTATATCCCAAGGCAACACTGTATCGGTTTCTTCAAACCTTGGTCAGTCAAGGGATGTTAAGTTACGATCCAGATCACCAAACTTATGCGCTGGGCATGCGATTGGTGCGGTTGGCACATGCGGCATGGACCCATAGCTCGCTTGCTCCAATTGCGCGTGGGCATCTGGATCAGCTCAGTGCAGATGTGGGCGAAACGGTTCACCTTGCACAGATGGACAGTTCACAGGTCTTGTACGTCGACAAACGGAACGCCTCACAACCCGTCGAGATGTATTCCCAGGCGGGCAAAGTTGGGCCCGCATATTGCACAGGTGTGGGAAAAGCGATGATGGCGTATTTGCCGGAAGACGAACTTGCGCGCGTCATTGCCCAACAGTCATTCCACCGCTTTACGGATGAGACGTTAACGACAGACGTATCCTTGCGTGAAGAACTTCAAGCCATTCAAAAACGTGGCTACGCGTTTGACCGTGAGGAACACGAGCCGGGCATTATTTGTATTGCCATGCCGATCCTAACCGATGGTGGCCGTGTCTTGGGTGCATTGTCAGTGACGGGCACAACGGTTCGGTTAAGTTTAAAAGAACTCGAAGGATTGGCTCCTAAACTGGCCAATGTCGCCAATAGAATTTCAGCGGATGCCCAAGCGTGGCGGTTTCCGGACTCAAAACAACACATGACGAAGGCAGGATAATTTATGACCGGTGTAAATCTAAATAACGTCATCAAAAAATATGGTGAAACACAGGTTATCCACGGTGTGGACCTGCAAATCGAAGACGGCGAGTTCTGCGTATTTGTTGGGCCGTCGGGCTGCGGTAAATCCACGCTTTTGCGCATGATCGCGGGGCTTGAGGAAACGACAGGCGGTTCAATGTCGATAGGTGATCGTGATGTCACCGATATGGATCCTTCCCAACGCGGCGTGGCGATGGTGTTCCAAACTTACGCGCTTTATCCGCACATGACGGTCGAAGAAAATATGGGCTTTGGTCTGAAGATGAACGGCGTTCCAAAGGCAATCGTCAAAGAAAAAGTAGGCAAAGCCTCGGACATTCTAAAGTTGGATGACTACCTTAAGCGCAAGCCCAAGGCATTGTCTGGCGGTCAACGCCAGCGTGTTGCGATTGGGCGCGCAATTGTGCGTGGTCCTGAAGTCTTTCTATTTGATGAACCACTTTCGAATCTGGATGCTGAGCTGCGTGTGGAAATGCGCGTGGAAATCGCACGCCTGCACAATGAAATTGGTGCCACGATGATCTACGTAACCCACGATCAGGTCGAAGCGATGACAATGGCCGACAAAATTGTCGTGCTTCGCGCAGGTCGCATTGAACAAGTGGGCGCGCCGTTAGAACTATATCGCAACCCGGACAACAAGTTTGTTGCAGGCTTTATCGGTTCACCGTCCATGAACTTCTTGGAGTGT
>Ga0307997_10001121_pt1 | contig 12540 bp, 9 predicted proteins | sample Davwhametageno36_FD_203165 | JGI IMG/M metagenome (GOLD analysis project Ga0307997, IMG submission 203165) | Marine microbial communities from Davis Island wharf, Antarctic Ocean - #36 | ecosystem: Environmental > Aquatic > Marine > Unclassified | place: Antarctic Ocean: Davis Island wharf...
CCAATTTGAACTGATCCATCGATATACGTGCGGCCCGTTTCAATAAATTCTTCGACTTTAGGCATGTTGCCCGACAGGTTGATCACCATGCCGTTCACAGCCACAATCGACGCTAAGCCTTTAGCCTTGCCCAAATTGGCATGCGCGCGCAGGTGACGGTGCTCACCGTGCATGGGAACCAAAATTTGGGGCTGCATCAAAGCATGCATGGCCTCAAGATCTGGACGGTTCGCGTGACCAGATACGTGATAGGTACCGCCACCATCATCATCCACAACATCGACGCCAATCTCAGACAGCTGGTTGATGATCTTAATCACACCGCGCTCATTGCCTGGAATGGTTTTGGAGGAGAACAAGAACAGATCACCCTCTTTCAATTTGTGCCCGCGGTATTTACCGTTGGCCAATTGTGCAGAGGCCGCCCGCCGTTCACCTTGGCTGCCTGTCACCAAGAACATCAGATTTCCGCGTGGGACATCCAAAGCTTGCTCAGGGCTGATCACTGGCGGAAAATCCGACAAAACCCCGGCTTCAAGTGAGGCTTCAACCATTTTATTCATAGCACGGCCCATCAAACAGATAGAACGCCCGGCTCTACGGCCCGCTTCGGCCAAGGTTTTAACCCGTGCCACATTACTCGCAAACGTCGTCGCAATAACCAATTGATCGGCGGAGGCCACTAATTTGGTGATATTGTCACCTAGGGTCGATTCAGACCGTCCTGGGGCCAGAGAAAATACATTGGTACTGTCACAAACCAAAGCCTTCACACCCGGCTTGGCTATTTCACCCCAAAGCACAGGATCCCAGCCCTCTCCCACAAGCGGGGTTTTATCGAGCTTGAAATCTCCTGTGTGCACGATCCGGCCATCTGGCGTGTCGATCACTAAACCTGAGTTTTCAGGAATAGAGTGGCTGATTGGCAAAAAACCAACTTTGAACGGTCCGAGTTTCACCTGATCCGGCCAAGCTGCCATCACGGTCACAGCATTCGCTGCAACTCCGTGCTCTTCCAGCTTCCGTCTTGCGATATTGGCGGTAAAAGCCCGCGCATAGATCGGCGCGCCCAAATGTTTGAACGTATGTCCAACAGCGCCAACATGATCTTCATGGGCATGGGTGATAAACACCCCGTCAATCCGATCTTTGCGGGCTTCAAGCCAAGCAATATCAGGAATAATCAGATCGACTCCAGGCGAGCCATCCATATCTGGAAATGTGACCCCCAGATCAACGACGATCAATCGTTCTTTGTCACGTGGCCCGTAGCCATAGACATAACAGTTCATTCCCACTTCACCGGCGCCGCCGAGAGGGAGATACATTAAACGATTTTGGTTCATCAAATTTCCTTGTTGAATTGATGGATCACGGTCAAGCCGTGCATTGTCAGCTCATCTTCGAACGCATCGAATAGATGGGCTGATTGTTGAAACAGCGGCGCGAGGCCACCGGTTGAGATGACTTTCATCGGGCGTCCATGTTCAGCTTTGATACGATCACAGATCTCACGCACCAGCCCTACGTAGCCCCAGAAAACGCCTGATTGCATACAGGCAACTGTGTTGGTTCCAATCACCCTTTGCGGCTTGGAGATGTCTACATGCGGCAAGGCAGCCGCGGCTTGGTGCAAAGCTTCCAAGCTTAAATTTACGCCGGGTGCGATGCTGCCGCCGATATAGGCCCCATCACTGTCGACCACGTCAAAGGTTGTGGCCGTCCCAAAATCAACAATGATCAAATCGCCGCCAAACATGTCATGCCCCGCCACCGTATTGACCAAGCGATCCGGCCCCACGGCCGTTCCCGCATCGACACGCACCGCGATTGGCAGCAGGCAATCGGAGCGCCCTACAACCAAGGGGCGGGTACCAAAATATTTATCCGCTAAGACTCTGAGATTGAACACAACCCGCGGTACAGTTGATGAAATGACCATCTCATCAATCTCATTCTCGATGCCGTCAAAGGTCAAAAGTGTCTTCAACCAAACGTAATATTGGTCAGCAGTCCGCCTATGGGATGTGGCGATCCGCCAATTCGCAATGAATTGGTTACCGTCCCAAATAGAGAAAACTGTATTTGTATTTCCGCAATCGATTGCGAGCAGCATAGCTTAAGCCTTAAAAATAGACGTCAGCGGCGGGTATGACCGTCTTACCGCTCGGCGTCAACAGTAGCAGGTTTCCATTCTCGTCCAGCCCCTCAAAGCTGCCCTTATGGGTCTTTCGTGTAGTGCGGGCGGTGATCACTTGACCCAAACGTGCCGCATGGGCGGTCCATTCGGCACGAATCTCGGCAAATCCTTGCGTCACCAGCTTATGCTCAACCGCTGCAAACTCGGCAGCCAAAACCTCAAGAAAGGTTTCTATAGGTACCATCTGGCCTGTCACATCCGCCAAACCCACGGGCGCAAAGCTTGCGTCGGGCACATCCTTAGGTGCATGGCCCAGATTTACGCCGATTCCAATTGTCAGCCGGTCAACGCTTAATCCAGAGCCAGAGGATTCTAACAATATGCCAGCAACCTTACCCCCCTGAAGCAGCACATCATTGGGCCATTTATGAGCCAGAAGATTGGGATCAACATAAGTCGCAAGCGCTCGGCGCAGCGCACAGGCCGCAACAAAAGATCGTTGAGCCGCCATCGCTGGGGGACAATTGGGTTGCATCACCAGGCTGGCAGCAAAAGCCCCTTGCCCGCTGAGCCAAGACCGTCCCTGCCTGCCCCGCGCTTGGGTTTGCGCGCGAGCCAAAATCCAGTGCGGAAAACCCTCGGCCCCGTCATAGGACCGGGCCAGATCCATAGTGGAGCTAGCCCGGTCAACAATCGTAGCGCTCACGCTAAATGGTAGATTAATTTGCAAGGGAGTCCGCTGCAATTTGCGCCAAAGTCTCAATACCAAATAGACTGAAGAACGTCCCGGCAATCATCAAAGCGGCTGAAATCACCAGGATGATATGCAATCTGCGCACTGGGTTTGCGTCCAACGGCTCACCCGCCTCACTGAAGTACATAAAATAGACGATACGGATATAGTAGAACGCACCAATCACCGACGCCACAACGCCTGCAACAGCCAACCACGCCATATTGGCCTCATAGGCCGCGCGCAGCACATAAAACTTGCCAAAAAAGCCCACAAAAGGCGGAACACCAGCCATTGAGAACATCAAGGCAGCCACGCAAAGCGCCTTAAGAGGCTCTTTTTTGGAATACATATGCAGCGACGCAATATCGCTGACCGGGCGTCCGTCACGCTCCATCGTAAGAATAAAAGCAAACATACCTATATTCATCGTCACATAGATCGCCATATAGACCATCATCGCTTGCACACCAAATGCGGTGCCCGAGGCCAAACCCATAAGTGCAAAGCCCATATGTGCGATGGAGGAATAGGCCATCAGACGTTTGATGTCGCCTTGACCAATTGCAGCCACAGCACCCAAGAACATGGAGACTACGGATAGAACCGCCACAACCTGCTGCCATTCACCAATCACGCCACCAAAGGCATCATGCACCACACGGGCAAACAAGCCCATGGCCGCCATCTTGGGCGCGGTGGCAAAAAATGCGGTGACAGGAGTTGGCGCGCCTTCATAAACGTCTGGCGCCCACATGTGAAACGGTGCGGCAGACACTTTGAACGCCATGCCAGATATGACAAAGACCAATCCCAGCAACAGACCCATAGAAAGATCACCGCCCTGTGTCGCTTGCATGATGCCCGCAAACTCCACAGTACCGGCAAAGCCATAGACCAGCGATGCACCATAAAGCAGCAGGCCGGAGGACAAGGCCCCCAACACGAAGTATTTCAAACCCGCTTCCGTGGATTTGGCGCTGTCACGGCGGAAGGCGGCGATCACGTAGAGCGCCAAAGATTGCAACTCAAGGCCCATATACAGTGTCAACAGACTGCCCGCAGAGACCATCACCATCATGCCAACCACCGACAGGGCAACCAGTAATGGATATTCAAACTTCAACATATCATGTTTTGTGGCGTAATCTTGCCCCATCACCAGCACAGTTGCCGCCGACAGCAAAATCACAACCTTGGCAAAACGGGCAAAATTGTCATCCACAAACATCCCATTGAATGAGGTCGTATCAGGCGCAGAGCTCAAGCCGATAATAGCGGCCAGCAGCAAAAACACACCGCTAGTCAACCATATGGACAAAGCCGCATGTTTGTCCTTGCCGCTGTAGACAAAAACAACCAAAGCCAGCATCGCATAGAGCGACAGAAAAACCTCAGGCAGAACAGTCGAAAAATCAGAAGCGATCATGTTCCGAATTCCCCTTTAGTAGGACGCAGTTGATGCAGCCGTGCTCACGATACTATGAGCGGCCACATTGCTGTGATAGGTTTCAACCAAAGCCGCAACAGACGGCCCAATGATATCAAGTACAAGCGCAGGATAAACTCCCAAGAGCAGGGTCATCACAACGAGAGGGGCGAAAATCATCTTCTCACGCCGCCCCATATCTGTGATGGATTTCAAGCTCTCTTTAATCAGATCCCCCAAAACCACTCGGCGATAAAGCCAAAGCGCATATGCAGCAGACAAGATCACCCCCGAGGCCGCAAACATCGCCACCCAAGTATTGACTTGAAAAATTCCCATCAGAGTCAGAAACTCACCCACGAACCCAGAGGTTCCCGGCAACCCCACGTTGGCCATGGTAAAGAACAGGAAAATCAACGCATAGCTGGGCATCCGGTTCACCAAGCCGCCATAGGCGTCAATGTCGCGCGTGTGCATCCGGTCATAAATGACCCCCACACAGAGGAACAATGCACCAGAGATAAAGCCGTGGCTAATCATCTGGAAAATCGCTCCATCCACACCTTGTTGGTTGGCCGCAAAAATACCCATGGTCACATATCCCATGTGCGCCACCGATGAATAGGCAATTAGCTTTTTCATGTCTTGTTGGGACAAAGCCACTAAGGAGGTATAGACAATCGCAATAGCAGAAAGCCAAAACACCAAGGGAGCCAACAGATCTGAGGCCACTGGGAACATTGGCAATGAAAAGCGCAGGAAGCCGTAACCACCCATTTTCAACAAGATTGCCGCCAGAACCACAGAGCCCGCAGTGGGGGCTTGAACGTGCGCATCAGGCAACCAAGTGTGTACGGGCCACATGGGCATTTTCACCGCAAAGGAGGCAAAAAAAGCTATCCACATCAACGTTTGCGCGCCGCCTAGGATTTGGAATCCAAAGACATCCAGCGTTTCAGAGCCAAAGTTATGGGTCAGGAGCACAATCATGTCAGTGGTGCCTGCATCGGCAAACATTGCCACCATCGCCACCAGCATCAAAACAGAGCCTAGGAAGGTATAGAGAAAAAATTTAAAAGAAGCATAAATCCGCGCTTTACCGCCCCAGATCCCGATAATCAGGAACATTGGGATCAAACCCGCTTCAAAGAACATGTAAAAGAGCACCAGATCCAGAGCACAAAACACACCAATCATTAGAGTTTCGAGCACCAAAAAGGCGATCATATATTCTTTAAGACGGTGGCTCACATTCCACGAGGCAGCAATCACCAAAGGCATGGTGAAGGTCGTCAGCATCACGAACAAGACGCTGATGCCATCCACACCCATTTTATACTGCATGCCCAGCAACCAGCTGTGTTCTTCTACAAACTGAAAGCCTGTGTTGCTAGAATCAAACCCAAACAACACCATAAGCGAAGCCACAAAGGTAAAGACCGTGGCCGCAAGGGCCAGATATTTCACATTACGTTGAGAATCTTCACTGTCGCCGCGCGACAGCAGCGCTAGAATTACAGCTGCAACAAGGGGAATGAAGGTGACTAGGCTAAGAAGATTACTCATTATTTACCTCCCGCAATGGTCATCCAAGTGACCAAAACTGCGATACCTATGACCATGCTAAACGCATAGGTGAAGATGTAACCAGATTGCATACGGCCAGCCCATTTTGTGAAGAAAGGGATAATCCCAATTGCCAATCCATTGATGCCACCATCAATGATTTTGCCATCACCTAATTTCCAGAAAGTGCGACCCAACCATTGTGTAGGACGCACAAAAATCACATCGTAGATTTCGTCGAAATACCACTTGTTCAACAAAAAACGATACAGCACAGGATTGCTTTCCGCCACGCGCCGCGGCAAATCTAGCTTAGTCATATAGAACAACCAAGCCGTGATGAAGCCCAAAGCCATAGCAATGAAAGGTGAAACTTTCACCAGCCAATGCACGTGATGCGCATCATCGAAAACTGTATTGGCCGGCGACATGTAAATTGCCCCCTTACCCAACTTATCAAGAATCTTTTTAGTCTTATCGCTATGATCGGTTGTAGCATGCGACTCAGGCTCGGCCGTGCTCACGGCATGCGCTGGCGCAATCAAAGAGAAGCCTACTTCTGCATGATCTGCGCCCTCTGTTTTGCTGTCTTCTACAATCCCGAAGAACACTTCAACCTTATGCTGATTGCCAAAAAATGGCTTGTAAAACAGCATGCCAGAGAAGATCGCACCCACAGCCAAAACCGCAAGTGGCACCAGCATCACAGTGGGGCTTTCAAGCGCATGATCATGCGTGTGCTTATCGCCACGTGAGCTGCCAAAGAAGGTCATAAACATCAGGCGCCAGCTATAAAAGCTGGTAAACAAAGCCGCAATCACCAGCATCCAGAAGGCATAACCGCCCTTGGTGCCCGCATAGGCGCTCTCAATCACCGCATCCTTGGACAAAAAGCCTGCAAAGCCGTAATGGGTCAAAGGAATGCCAACACCGGTGATCGCCAAAGTGCCGATCATCATCGCCCAGAACGTGTAAGGCATTTTCTTGCGCAGATCGCCATAGTTTCGCATATCCTGCTCATGATGCATGCCATGGATCACAGAGCCCGCCCCCAAGAACAACATCGCTTTGAAAAAAGCGTGGGTCAGAAGGTGAAACATCGCAACGGAATAGACACCCAAGCCCGCAGCCACAAACATATAGCCCAGCTGTGAACAGGTTGAATAAGCTATAACGCGTTTGATGTCGTTTTGAACCAGGCCCACTGTCGCTGCAAAAAATGCAGTTGACGCACCAAGAAATACAACAAAGCTCATCGTATCCGGAGCAAATTCCATAATAGGCGACATACGACAGACCAAGAAAACCCCGGCCGTTACCATTGTAGCCGCATGGATCAGCGCTGACACGGGCGTTGGGCCCTCCATCGCATCGGGCAACCAAGTGTGCAGGATCAACTGAGCAGATTTACCCATAGCTCCGACAAACAACAAAAACGCAATCAAATTGGCCGCATTCCAATCGCGCCAGAGGAAATGCAATTCCATCGCCGCCAGCTCAGGACCAATCAGGAAAACATCATCAAACTTGATGCTATCAGCCACAAAATACAGCGCGAAGATCCCCATCAGAAAGCCAAAGTCCCCAACACGGTTGACCACAAAGGCCTTGATCGCCGCCGCACCCGCGCTTTGTTTGCGGATGTAAAAGCCAATCAATAGATAGGAGGCCACGCCAACCCCTTCCCAGCCAAAAAACAGTTGGAGCAGGTTGTCAGAGGTCACCAGCATCAGCATGGCGAAGGTAAAGAAGGACAGATAAGCAAAGAAGCGTGGGCGGTAGCTTTCGCTCTTTCGGAAATGCTCATCATGGGCCATATAGCCAATGGAATAAAGATGCACCAAGGCGGAAACCGTGGTGATCACAATCAACATGATGGTCGTCAAGCGGTCAATGCGAATGGCCCAATCCGTGGACAAAGTTCCACTTTCAATCCAACGCAAGATTTGAATGCTTTCGGTGTGACCGTCAAAGGTTAAAAACAACACCCAAGACAAAAGAGCCGAGAGAAACAGCAAGCCAGTGGTCAACACCTGCGCTGCTTTATCACCAATCACACCATGGCCAAAGCCTGCAATCAAAGCCCCCACCAAAGGAGCAAATAGAAGAACCGTTTCCATAACGCCTACCCTTTCATTACGTTGACGTCTTCAACGTCAATCGAGCCTTTGTTACGGAAGAAACATACCAAAATCGCTAGGCCAATCGCGGCCTCTGCAGCCGCCACGGTCAGAACGAAGAGAGTGAAGATTTGACCCACATAATCGTTCAGATAGGCCGAAAAGGCCACGAAGTTGATATTCACACTCAACAGCATCAATTCGATGCTCATCAGCAAAATAATGATGTTTTTGCGATTTAGAAACAGACCAAAGATGCCAATCACAAACAGCGCCGCCGCAACGGCCAGATAATGTTCAAGTCCGATCATAGTCCCTGCCCCGGTTTAACGTCTTTGAGTTCCATCGCCTTCGCCGGATCACGCATCATCTGCGCCACCACGTCTTGGCGTTTAATGTCCACACGATGCCGCAGTGTCAAAACAATGGCCCCGATCATCGCCACCAGCAAAATCAAGCCAGAAAGCTGAAAAATCAAAATATAGTCATCATAAATGATGGCGCCCAGCTCAGCTGTATTGGTGCCAGTGCCAATTTCTGCGGCGAGCCGGCCCTCATAACCTGTGGAATAATCCCACACACCAAAAGCGAACATCAATTGCATCAGCACGATCACACCGATCAGCAGGCCAAGTGGTAAATATTTCGCCATCTCAGCCTTGAGCTCGGCAAAATCTACATCCAGCATCATCACCACAAACAAGAACAAGACCGCGACCGCGCCCACATAGACGATGATCAACAGCATGGCGACAAATTCAGCACCCAAAAGCACGAACAAACCCGCAGCCGATAAAAAAGCCAAGATCAGCCATAAGACCGAATGGACCGGGTTGCGTGACACAACCGTGAAAATGCCTCCGATCAACGTGGACAATGAAAATGCGTAAAACGCGAGTTCTGCGATACCCATTGTGTTTCCTTCCCCTATGCCGCTAGCGATATGGCGCGTCGAGTTCTAGATTGCGCGCAATCTCAGCTTCCCAACGGTCACCATTTTCTAGCAGTTTGGATTTGTCGTAAAAAAGTTCTTCGCGTGTCTCGGTCGAGAACTCGAAATTCGGACCTTCGACAATCGCATCTACCGGACAGGCCTCTTGGCAGAAACCACAATAGATGCATTTGGTCATGTCGATGTCATAGCGGGTGGTGCGCCGGCTGCCATCGTCGCGGGGTTCCGCATCGATGGTAATGGCCTGCGAGGGACAAATCGCCTCGCAAAGCTTACACGCAATGCACCGTTCTTCGCCGTTCGAATAACGCCGCAGCGCATGCTCACCGCGAAATCTTGGGCTCAAGGGCCCCTTTTCATGCGGGTAGTTGAGCGTGGCCTTTGGCGCGATGAAATATTTCATGCCCAGTTTGAACGCGACCCAGAAATCTTGAAGTAAAAAGTATTTAACGGCGCGTGTATAATCAATATTTGCCATTGGTTTAGCCTCCCAAAGTCCATCGGGCAAACAGCCCCCAGAACCAACCAAATTTCGCTGCAAAGGCCACAAAAACCACCCAAACCAAGGAGAATGGCAAAAAGACTTTCCAGCCCAGACGCATCAATTGGTCATAGCGGTAACGCGGCACAAGCGCCTTCACCATCGCGATCAAGAAAAAGAAGATCGCCATTTTGCCAACCATCCAAACCGGACCATCGGCAAGGAAGGGTAAAGGAGATGTCCAACCACCAAAGAACAGCAAGGTGATCAAAGCACACATCAAGAAAATAGCGATATATTCACCCGCCATGAACAACAAGAACGGCGTCGAGGAATATTCAACCTGATAGCCCGCCACTAGTTCCGATTCCGCTTCGGGAAGATCGAAAGGAGGGCGATTTGTTTCAGCTAAAGCACTGATAAAAAATAAGAACACCATTGGGAAATGCGGGATAAAATACCAGTTAAAGAACCCAAGATCGCCGTTTTGAGCCGCCACAATATCCCCAAAATTCATAGACCCCGTGGAGATGATTACCCCGATAATGATCAAACCCATGGAAACTTCATAAGAAATCATTTGCGCCGCAGAACGCAGCGATCCCAAGAATGGATATTTCGAGTTGGACGCCCACCCCCCCATGATCACGCCGTAAACCTCGAGGGAGGACACCGCGAACACAAATAACAAAGCCACGTTAATATCTGCCAAAACCCAAGTGCTGTTGAACGGGATCACCGCCCAAGCCAGCATGGCCAGAACAAAAGAAACCAGAGGCGCAAGGATAAACACCGGACGATCGGCCCCAGCCGGAATCACGATCTCTTTGAAGATGTATTTCAGCGCATCGGCCACCGTTTGCAGCATGCCAAACAGGCCCACCACATTCGGACCCCGGCGCATCTGAACCGCAGCCCAGATTTTACGGTCGCCATAGACCAAAAACAGCAGGCTGATCATCACAAAACCCACAACCGCGAGGGTTTGGGCCAAAAGGATCACAGCGATCCCAAGGTTTGTTGAAAAGAATTCGTTCATACCTTCGGTATCCCTCGTTCCTTGTGGTCAGCCACAGTGACTTGCGCTTGAAAGGTTAACGGTCCAAATGACCCGCTTTTCGATTTGGTATAAACCGGATCCTTGCGACAAATACTAGCCTCGCCACTCAGGTTTATGCTCAAATTACACGCAATTTCTGCCACATCTGATAATGCGGCTTCATTCCTGCGTACAGGGTCAAAAATAGGCCCCGATCGGCGCTCAGTTGTCATAGATGAAAATCCCTGATCCTTCGTCTTATTCAGCCACCATTGGAGCCGCAGCCCGCGCCTTGGCATTGGCCGACAGCTCTGCCATCAGCTCACTGGCCCGCGCAATTGGATTGCTAAGGTAGTAATCTAAAACCGCCGATCCAAAGTCACCCTCACCAAGCTTACCGCCCGTGACCGCAACCCAATCGTTGCTGGGCACTTGGTCGATTTCCGCAAAATGCGGCACCTCGGTGAGCAAAGCCTGACGCAGTTGTGCCAATGAGTCGTAAGGCAAGGTAGCCCCCAACTCTGCAGATAAGGCGCGCAGGATTGCCCAGTTTTCTTTGGCCTCGCCCGGCGCAAAGGCCGCACGTTGTGCCAATTGTGGCCGGCCTTCGGTGTTCACAAACATACCATTTTCTTCAGTATAAGCAGCGCCCGGCAAGATCACATCCGCACGATGCGCACCACGATCACCATGGCTCCCTTGATAGATCACAAATGCACCCACAGCGATGTCCATTTCATCGGACCCAAGATTGTATACCACATCCGCCCCCGCAACAGCGGCATCAACTCCGCCTTCGGTGGTACAGCCTAGATCCAGCGCGCCAACGCGTGAGGCCGCGGAATGAAGAACCAGCAGCTTGCTTTCGGTTTTGTTGCAAAGATCCATAACAGCGGCCAAAACCGCCGCGCCATCTTCACCCTGTAGCGCCGCCTGCCCCACGACAACCAAGGAGGGAATCGTCAGAACATCAGTAAACTTTCGCTTCACTAAGGCCTGCAAATCAGCGCGACCATTGCCCATATGTGTATATTCGTAGGTCAGATCAACAGTCTTACCGATAAGGCCAATGTTGGCACCCCTGCTCCAAGCCTTGCGAATTCGCGCGTTCAAAACCGGCGCTTCCACTTTTGGGTTTGTGCCAATCAGCTGGATCATTTTGGCAGATTCGATGTCTTCCACCGTGGCCGTACCAACGTAACCGCTGCGATTACCCGCAGGCAGCTTCGCGCCATCTGTGCGACATTCTAACGTACCACCTAATCCGGTTACCAATTGTTTCAAGGCAAATGCGGCTTCAACTGAAACCAAGTCACCAATCAGGCCTGAAACCTTTTTGCCAGCCATAGCCGATGCCGCTTTTTCAAGCGCTTCGGGCCATGTGGCTGGACGCAGCTTCCCAGCTTCGCGGATGTAAGGTCTGTCCAGCCTTTGGCGACTCAGACCATCCCATACAAAGCGCGATTTATCAGCCAGCCATTCTTCATTCACACCATCATGATTGCGCGGCAAAAACCGCATCACTTCACGACCTTTGGTGTCAACACGTATGTTGGATCCAAGCGCATCCATCACATCAATTGAATCTGTCTTGCTCAGCTCCCAAGGCCGCGCCGTAAAAGCATAGGGCTTGGACACCAATGCCCCAACAGGACACAGATCAATAATATTACCTTGTAGATTGCTATCCAAAGTTTGCCCCAAATAGCTCGTAATTTCAGAGTCTTCACCACGACCTGTCTGACCCATTTGAGTGAGTCCAGCCACTTCTGAGGTAAACCTTACGCAACGTGTGCAAGAGATGCAGCGTGTCATGTGGGTTTCGACCAATGGGCCAAGATCCAAATCTTCGGTGGCGCGTTTTGGTTCTCGAAACCGGCTGAAATCTACGCCGTAGGCCATGGCTTGATCTTGTAGGTCACATTCCCCACCCTGATCGCAGATTGGGCAATCTAACGGGTGGTTGATGAGCAGAAATTCCATCACACCCTCACGGGCTTTTTTGACCATTGGAGAATTGGTTTTCACAACCGGAAATTGTCCCTCAGGACCCGGGCGCAAATCGCGCACCTGCATAGCA
>Ga0307997_10001123_pt1 | contig 12530 bp, 14 predicted proteins | sample Davwhametageno36_FD_203165 | JGI IMG/M metagenome (GOLD analysis project Ga0307997, IMG submission 203165) | Marine microbial communities from Davis Island wharf, Antarctic Ocean - #36 | ecosystem: Environmental > Aquatic > Marine > Unclassified | place: Antarctic Ocean: Davis Island wharf...
CCTACCCGGCAAGATCAGCCTGTTTTTCGAAGGTGAAGAAGAATCCAGTTCCCCGTCTTTGGTGCACTTCATGACCGAGAATGCCACAGAATTAACCGCAGATATCGCTCTAATTTGTGACACTGGTCTATTTGGCGATGACACGCCGGGCATCGTCACCCGTTTGCGCGGACTTTTGGGCGAAGAGTTGACCATCACCGGCCCCTCCAAAGATTTGCACTCAGGCATGTACGGCGGGGTCTCTATGAACCCAGCACGTGTCTTGGCTAAAATCATTGCAGCCCTGCACGATGACACGGGCCGCATCACCATTCCGGGCTTTTATGACGGTGTGCCGGACCTCACGCCAGAAATCGCCACCCAATGGCACGGGTTGAATTTTGATTCGGGTGAATTTTTGGGCCAAGTTGGCATGTCGGAGCTGGCCGGTGAAAAGGGCCGCACGGCGCTGGAGATGCTCTGGTCGCGCCCCACCTGTGAGGTCAACGGACTTTGGAGCGGCTACACCGGCACAGGTTTCAAAACAGTATTGCCAAGCCAGGCTAGCGCCAAAATCTCGTTCCGACTGGTGGGTCAGCAAGATCCGCATGCCATTCGTGAAAACTTTCGCTCCATGGTGCAAGCGATATTACCACCAGATTGCACCGTTGAATTTAAGGGCCATGGCACTTCTGCGAGCTCAGAAATGGCAGTCGACAATCCCGCCTTTGAAGCCGCCCGTTTGGCCTTGTCGGATGAATGGCCAAAGGCTGCGGCCTTTGTCGGTTGCGGCGGCTCAATCCCAATTGCCGGGCATTTCAAGTCGATTCTGGGTATGGATGCCATGCTGATTGGCTTTGCACGCGACAATGACGCAATCCACAGCCCAAATGAAAAATATGACCTGCGCAGCTTTCACAAGGGTATTCGCAGCTGGGCGCGAATATTGCACCAGCTCTACGCGTAACACAGCTCAAAACGCAATTAACCCACGTCCGACTGCCTGGTAGATCATCACAAAATACTGAGAAAATAATGGCGCGGTTGACGGGACTCGAACCCGCGACCCCCGGCGTGACAGGCCGGTACTCTAACCAACTGAGCTACAACCGCGCATTAGACTTCGAAAACTCACAGTGGCGCGGTTGACGGGACTCGAACCCGCGACCCCCGGCGTGACAGGCCGATACTCTAACCAACTGAGCTACAACCGCTGACTGTGTGTCTTATAAGACGTGAGGTTTATCTAAGGAAGGTCCTGAGCTGCGTCAAGCGGCCAGTGCGCTTTTGATGAATATTTTGCAAAACTTTATTTAAATTGCTGAGGTGGGGTGTTGTGAGTGAAAATTGGGGTTGCTTCCAGACGGATCGGACAGCCATCGCACTGTTAGAACAATTCATAAGATTGGCAAATTAATCCCCTAGCTTTTTCCAGATCCGCGTGCCCGCCCAGTGTCAATTCAAGATTACCTGTCCCATAGTGACCGACGGTGCTCACATCAGGGTCAAATCCCTCCTCAAGCTTGATACTTTCGGGATCAATCTTGAGATACACAGGCACAACACCGATTTGTGGTTTCACTGCAACACAGGCGAAATTGGTAATCCGTTTCAAAAAGCAAAGTAAAATAAAAGCTCTTTTTTGAACACATCACCCCCAGCTCCAGTAAAAATATCTCCAAATTTGCGTAAAGCGCGGTCAATTCAGAGCTTGCCTTCACTAAAGGCTCTGCAGTGGTTTTAGAAGTCTAATGCGCGCGGGTTTTGAACGGCTAAACAGAGATCAGCTTTTCCTATACCGTGCTCAAAAGTTCCAATAACAATAGATTATCACCAAAGAGCCAGTGGCGTATCAACTAAATATTTCTAATCATTTTTTTATAAAATTCATAAAATTTGCTAAAATCAGATGCAATATATATTAGCCATGGATCTTCTAATTCTATTACATCCGCAACTTTTTTATCAAACTTGTTCATAACGAGAAGTTCTAAATCACGACGATGATCCATCAATCAAAATAAAACAAGGGGCTGACACAGATAGCTATTTCAAATGACGCTTAACCCATTGTCTTAGCAATAATAACTGTCTTGAAGGGTAGCTATTATTAAAACGCCACTCACATTCCTTCAAATACAGACCAAATTGATTCTTGGGAACACCATTGAATTTATTCACGCACATGCCGCTTGGCTTTGTTCCAGAAATTCTCGATGTCATCGATATGGTTGTGGCGGTCGGCGAATAGCTTAGAATGGTCGATGCGGAAGTGGTGGAAATCCGGCACATCCAGCACGTTGTAGTCTCTCCAGCAGTCTGAATATACGATGTTATCCGGCACAACCTTGCGCTTAATAATCGGGATCAGAGTGGCTCCTGAAGCATCCAGGATAATCTTAGTGTAAGCCTTTCCAACCCTTTTTAATAAATCAAAAATAGGGATTTTACCCGCAGCACCGCGCCCACGTTTTCCTCTCCGTCTGCCACCAAAGTAGCTTTCACCAACTTCAATTTCTCCGCCGAACATAGCTTCGCTTTCAGCTTCCAGTTCATAGGCGATAATTTCGCGCAGCTGGAGGAAATAAGAGGTTGCTGTCTTGCGGTTCACACCGCAAAGGCTGGCCGTAGTTCGCGCTGTCGATCCCGAAACAAAATGCTCCGTGAGGCGATCTTGTTTGTAGGGACTTAGACGGATCTTTCTGATGCTTCCTACTATAACCTCCTCTTAGGTTATCTGGGTCAGCCCCCAAAAAACACTCTGATTGATCACATTCACTCTGCACTCTCGTTTATATTCAATGATGTCTGGAAGACGTTTTTATCAATCCCGACCGTGTCAATACGACCACCATCAGTGGTGACAATTCAGACGCTAAGAACCGCACGTCGAGTGATATCTCTAGGTTTTTCTCAAACAAGGTTTGCCGAGTCTTTTCTAAGGCGCCGTTGTACTGGGTAAATGGTCCAAACTACTGCCATTTTGTTAAAAAAATTTATTTTACTCTTAAATCAACAACAATTTGTACAGATACCCCTCTACCACTCCAAACTCAGCCCACCGCCCGATTTCAACTCCTCCATGCTCAACAGCGCTGTGATGTTGAACACCCGGACTTCTGAGATCAGGGCCTGGTAAAAGATGTCATAAGCCCGCGAGTTGGCCACCACCACTTTGAGGATATAATCAATTTCACCAGCCAAGCGATGCGCTTCGAGCACCTCGGGGCGGTTTTTCAGGGCGGTGAGAAACTTCTCTTGCCAATCAGCCTCATGTTCAGAAGTGCGGATCAATACGAAAAAGCAGGCGTCAAACCCCAACGCTTCAGCGTCCAGCTCAACCGTAGTGCGTTTGATCACTCCTGCGGCGCGCAGCTTTTTGATTCGGTTCCAAACCGGGGTCTTTGACGCCCCAATTGTCTTGGCAATGTCATCCAGAGACCGGCTGGCATCCTTTTGTAGCTCGGACAGAATTTTGCGATCAACCGCATCTAGGCGAACAGGCATTTGGCATTCCTTTCAATATGAGAACAAGCGGTCCCCGGCGCGCTCAGCTTTGTATATTACATCCTTATTACTGAAGCCTACTGGTAAAATACCAGAACAATTTTCTAATATACTGACATTGGAGGTAGTATTATGAAATAATTTCCTATTTTTCTGAATATCGAAAATCAACCCATTGCCGTAGTGGGCGGTGGCGATGCCGCCGTTGCCAAGCTGCGCCTGCTGCTCAAAACCGAGGGACAGATCACGGTCTATGATGATGCCCCTACCCCAGAAATTGCGACATGGGCAGACGCAGGGCTTTTAACCATCTCACTGCCCCCTATGAGTGCTGAGCAGGCACGCCACGCTTGTTTGATTTATGCTGCCGCCGAAGACGACAGCCGCGAAGCCGCCACGCACCAAATAGCAAAAGACGCCGGCACCCTGTTCAATTGGGTCGACAACTTGAAAAACTCCGATTTCATCACCCCGGCTATCGTTGACCGGGACCCAGTGATCGTGGCCATCGGCACCGAGGGCGCAGCCCCCGTGGTAGCCCGCGCCATAAAGCACGTTATCGAAGGCCGCCTGCCGCAAACTTTGGGAAAACTGGCCAAAATAGGTCAAGCCTTCCGGCCCCATGCGGATGCCCTGCCCTTTGGCCGGGTGCGGCGCAATTTCTGGTCTGCTTTCTACTTTGGATCAGGCCCCACAGCCTATGACGCCTCGGGCCCTGACGGTGCGCGGGCAGCCTTGAATGAGCTGTTGCAGGTTTTCACCCAGCACACCCCAAAACAGGGCCATGTGGATTTCGTGGGCGCAGGCCCCGGTGATCCAACCCTACTCACGCACAAGGCGCGCCTGCTACTGGATGAAGCCGATGTGGTGCTATATGACCGGCTGGTTGATCAGCGCATTCTGGAATTGGCCCGACGTGAAGCCCTGGTGATTGAAGTGGGTAAAACCGGCTTTGGTCCTTCTATGGCACAAAATGAGATCAATCAGCTGATCATAGATCATGTGGGCCGTGGAGTGCAGGTGGTAAGGCTAAAATCTGGTGATCCATCGGTTTTTGGGCGCTTGGATGAAGAATTAGAAGCCATTGCCGCCCATGATATCTCTCATAGCATCGTACCGGGCATCACCGCAGCCTCCGCCGCCGCCGCCAGCCTTGGCCGCAGCCTAACCCAAAGGGGTCGCAACTCCGGTGTCAGACTAATCACTGGTCATGATATGGCAGGGTTTACCGACCAAGATTGGCGCAGTATGGCCGCGCCAGATACTGTGGTCGCTATCTACATGGGTAAGAAAGCCGCGCGTTTCATTCAAGGTTGCTTGATGATGCATGGTGCGGATGCTGAAACGCCGATCACTGTGGTTGAAAACGTCTCACATGCAGATCAAAGGACTATCCCAACGAAGCTCAAGCACCTCCCCCAAGCAGTTAGAAATCTCGATGGCCCCACCGTGCTTCTCTATGGAGTTATTCCACACACTAAATCTTGTAAAATATATCAAGAACAGTTTTTTGAACGATGCAATTAAACTTATTTTGTAAGGTGATCACCGCGAACGATCTGCGCTCAGGTGAGGTCATTTATATGTGCTTTACTCGTGGATGGGTCGCCCAGTTGAGCGATGCCGCCGTGATCACTGATCCCGATCTCGCCAAGGTCAGCCTCGCTTTTGCAGAGGGTCAATCTGATATCGCAGTAGGCGCTTATCTGAGTGATGTAACTGACCAGGCCAACGGCCCAACCGCCACACATTTTCGCGACAAGTTTCGCAGCCAAGGCCCGTCGAACTATGCCAACGGAAAACAGAGGATTTAAGATGTATCATTATTCCAGTTTTGATCAGGATTTTGTCACCAACCGCGTGGCACAGTTTCGTAGACAGGTGGCACGACGGTTAGACGGCAGCTTGACTGAAGATGAGTTCAAGCCCCTGCGGCTAATGAATGGCCTATACCTGCAACTGCATGCCTACATGCTGCGCGTGGCTATCCCTTATGGTACGCTCAACAGCCTTCAAATGACACAATTGGCAATGATTGCGGAGCGTTGGGACAAGGGCTACGGTCATTTCACCACACGCCAAAACATTCAATTCAACTGGCCCAAGCTCGAATATGTGCCAGATATTTTGGAGGCTTTGGCCGAGGTTGAAATGCATGCCATTCAAACCAGCGGCAACACCATTCGCAATATCACAGTCGATCATTTTGCCGGTGCGGCCGCCGATGAGATTGCCGATCCCCGTCCGATTGCTGAGTTGTTGCGGCAAAAGTCGACAGATCATCCAGAATTTCAATTTCTACCACGCAAATTCAAAATAGCCGTCACCGGCAGCGCCACAGACCGCGCTGTAACCCGCACCCATGACATTGGGCTGCGAATGGTCACCCAAGACGGTCAACCCGGCTTTGAGGTGATCGTCGGAGGTGGGCTTGGGCGCACACCTATGATTGGCAAAATTTTACGTAATTTCTTGCTGGTAGCGGATATCTTGCCTTATGTAGAGGCTATTGTCAGCGTTTACAACTTGCTCGGTCGGCGCGACAATAAATACAAAGCGCGGATCAAAAACACCGTTCATGAAAACGGGATTAAAGAAATCAAAGCCCGGGTTGAAGCGCGCTACCGTGAGATCAAACCGCAGTTTCAAGAGGCCGATCAGCAGCTTTTGAGTGAGATTGAAGCGCATTTCAAAGTACCCAATTTCTCTCGCGGACAGGCCCCAAGCCCTGCGGACTTCAAAGATGAAAGCCCAGCTTTTCGGTCTTGGGCGGACACCAATCTCACCCTACATAAGGCCGAGGGCTATGCTATTGTTTCCATCAGCTTGAAAAAACACGGTGACACTCCTGGCGACGCAACAGTGGCTCAAATGCGAGTTATGGCAGATCTGGCGCGAGAATTCAGCCATGACGAGCTGCGAATTTTCCATGAACAAAATGTGATCTTGCCCCATGTGCACCGTTCGGATCTGCCCGCAGTTTACAGCGCCTTGCGCACCGCAGATTTGGCCACTGCCAATATCGGGCTTATTTCGGATATCATTGCCTGCCCCGGTATGGATTACTGCGCATTGGCCACCGCCCGCTCGATCCCCATCGCCCAGAAAATCGCAACTCGCTTTGCAGAGCTGAAACTGGAGCATGATATCGGTCCGTTGAAGCTAAAAATATCCGGCTGTATCAATGCTTTTGGTCATCATCATGTGGGACATATCGACATTTTGGGCTTGGAGCACGCTGGGGTGGAGAGCTACCAAATCATCCTTGGCGGTGATGCGGGTGCTGAAGCGCAAATCAGCACGCGGGCCGGCCCTGGATTTGGGGCCGATGAGATTGTACCCACGATTGAGCGTTTGGTGCTTGGCTACCTGAAGCTGCGGTCCGACGCCCGTGAGACGTTCTTGCAAAGCTACCAACGGTTGGGTGCCGCGCCGTTCAAAATCGTGCTTTACCCGGCCCAACAAAAGGCCGCGTGATATGCCTTATTTAAAATCAATCCCTGTGCAAAGTCGGGTGGCCATGCTCAACCGACTGGATACAGGTAAAGATCCGCAGGACATCTTGCGGCCAGCCATGTCTATGCTGTCTGGCAAGATGGCCTTAGTCAGCTCCTTTAGCGCCGACTCAGTGGTGCTGTTGCATATGGTTGCGCAGATCGCACCCGACACCCCGGTGCTATTTATCGATACGCAAATGCTGTTTCGCGCTACGGTGAGCTATCAAAAACAGGTGGTAGAGGTGCTTGGGCTGACAGATTTCCGCAGCATTTTACCGGATCTAGGCAAGATATTTCTGGGCGACACCGAGGGATTGTTGCATCAAGCCGACACCGATACCTGCTGTGCTTTGCGTAAAGTCGCGCCAATGCAGCGGGCGTTGGAGCCATTTGACGCTTGGATCACCGGCCGCAAACAGCATCAATCCACAACCCAAGCCGATATGGCCACATGGGAAGATGATGGTGGAGCCAGGATTAAGCTCAACCCATTAGCACAGTGGAGCAAAGCGGATGTGGCCACCTATTTTGATCACCACAACCTGCCACGGCATCCCCTCAGCGAAAAGGGCTATCCCTCCATCGGTTGCGCCCCTTGCACCTTTAGCGTGACGCCCGACCTATTTGATCGCGCCGGACGCTGGGCCGGCAAGGCCAAAACAGAATGCGAAATCCATTTTTCGCCTATAGCATATAAGTAGTCAGGATCCAAATGAGCATCATCGTAACAGACAGCGGGTTTAGCAGCCCCGACATAGAAGACAGTGCCACGACGCATAATCCCAGAGCGACGATAGATTTGCCATCCGATTTTGACCCGACACAGATCACTCCGGAGCTTTTGCGAGCGCGCTGCATCCGCATTGAGCTACCAAGCTTTGCCGATGGTCGTGGCTTCACGCTTGCCACCCTGCTGCGACTGCGCGGCTATAATGGGCATTTGCGAGCCTTTGGACATGTTTTGGCAGATCAATACGCTATGGCGCGACGATGCGGGTTTGACGATGTGCAGATCAGCGATGAGCTAGCCGCTCGCCAGCCCGAAGCGCAATGGCAGTACCGCGCGGATTGGCGGGCGCATGATTATCAAGCACGGCTGCGCCAGCCTGCCGCATAACTCCCAAACTACAAGCAATTGAACTTTTGATAGACCGGGCGTAAAACCGACAGGAAACAATATGACTGAGCACAGCACAGTGACTTTAGAGACCACCACAGACGTACCTTTGCCTGACGCCCAAACGGTGACAGAAGTTGAACATTACACCGACAGCTTGTTTCGCTTTCGCGTCACACGGCCAGCCTCATTGCGGTTTAGGTCCGGTGAATTTGTGATGATCGGTCTTATGGGAAATCCGCATCCGGAAACGGGCAAGCAAAAACCCTTGCTACGTGCTTATTCCATAGCCTCACAGGCTTGGGACGACACATTACTGTTTTATTCGATTAAAGTGGATAATGGCCCCCTCACCAGCAAATTGCAGCACATCAAGGTGGGTGATCAGGTAATTTTGAAGCCAAAATCCGTCGGCAAATTGGTGCATGATGCTCTGACGCCGGCCAATCGTATTTGGTTTTTCTCAACCGGCACCGGTATAGCCCCCTTTGCGTCATTGTTTCGCGAACCAGAAACCTATGAGCGTTTTGATCAAGTCATTTTGACTCACACTTGCCGTGACCTGGCAGATCTCAAATTTGGCAAAGAGTTGATTGCCAAGACCAAGGCAGATATTTTGGTGGGTAAAGAGGCAAAGCAGAAGCTGCACTACTACCCGACCACCACCCGCGAAACATCGAAAAAATGGGTCGTATCACCAGCTTGCTGGAAGATGAGAGCTTGCTCGTAGATTTGGGCGTCACCGACTTCAACGCCACAAATGACCGCGCCATGGTTTGTGGATCGATTGGCCTCAACACAGATATAAAAAGCATTCTGGAAAACTACGGCCTGCGCGAAGGGGCCAATTCTAATCCCGGTGATTATGTGATTGAGAAGGCCTTTGTGGGTTAGTCTAAGCCAGTTTAAAGCCTCTGTTTCTCTATAAGTACTCCAAATGCGACCGCATAGGCTTGCTAATGTTGCGGCTGCAGGTGGGGTTTAATTGTTAAAAGAGAGAGTCAAACCACCTTCATTGGGCAAGTGGCAAATATTCACCTTGAAATTATGCCCACACGCGGCTAGATAGGCCACGTTAATTTTATCACAAAAGGACGATAGCTATAGCCCGCAGACCTCACAACGCGCCTCCGCAGCGCGAAACCGGACCCCGCATCAATGAACGCATTCGGGGATCTGAGCTTCGCTTAATTGACGAAGATGGCGAAAACATCGGAGTAGTTACTCCTGAACGCGCGATGATCATGGCAGAGGATGCCGGGTTAGACTTGGTGGAAATTTCTCCAAATGCGAACCCGCCTGTATGCAAAATCATGGATTTTGGAAAATTCAAATACGAAACCCAAAAGAAAGAAGCTGAAGCGCGTAAAAATCAAAAGATCATTGAAATCAAAGAGGTTAAATTTCGTCCAAACACCGACAAGCATGACTATGAAGTCAAAATGCGCAACGTGTTCAAATTTCTGGAAAATGGCGATAAGGCAAAGATCACTCTGCGCTTTAAAGGCCGTGAAATGGCGCACCAAGAACTGGGCCGCCAGCTTTTGTTGCGGGTTGCCGAAGATACCAAAGAGATTGGTAAAGTAGAGAACATGCCCAAAATGGAAGGCCGTCAGATGATCATGCTGATAGGTCCTATGCCGAAATAAGTTTGCTTATATATTGATTTAGAAGGCCCGGGGGAAAATCCTCGGGTTTTTGTGTTTCAGCCTGATTTGCCGCAGGACAAAGCTTTTTCAGGGGGTTGTGCTCTACGCGCGGTTGGATCAGAAATTGACCAACTCACCAGATAAGGATAATCGCCATGGCCGAACTCAAACCCCAACTCGCAGATTTTAAGTGGCAAGACCCCTTTTTGCTCGAAAACCAGTTGAGCGAAGATGACCGCATGCTGCGCGATGCAGCGGCACAATTTGCCCAAACCGAACTACAACCGTTGGTGATTGATGCCTACCGCGAGGCAACTGTCAGCCCTGAGCTATTTCCAAAAATGGGAGAAGCCGGGCTCTTAGGGGCAACCATCCCAGAGGAATACGGCGGATTTGGCGCCAGCTATACAGCCTATGGTTTGATTGCCCGTGAGATTGAGCGTGTGGACAGTGGTTACCGTTCAATGATGTCAGTACAATCATCTTTGGTGATCTACCCAATCCATGCCTATGGCAGCGAAGAGCAACGCAAGAGATTCTTGCCCGGCCTCTGTTCCGGCACACTGATCGGCTGTTTTGGCCTTACAGAGTCAGACGCCGGCTCCGATCCTTCCGGAATGAAAACCCGCGCCGTCAAAACTGCGACTGGGTATCGCATCACAGGTTCCAAAATGTGGATTTCAAACGCACCAATTGCAGATGTTTTCGTTGTTTGGGCCAAATCGGAAGAGCATGGCGGAAAAATTCGTGGATTTATTCTTGAAAAAGGTATGAAGGGCCTGACCGCCCCAAAAATTGGCGGCAAGCTGTCGCTACGAGCTTCAGTCACCGGTGAGATTGTGATGGATGATGTTGAGGTGGGTGAAGGCTCGCTCTTGCCAAACGTTCAGGGCCTCAAAGGTCCGTTTGGCTGTCTAAATCGTGCCCGTTATGGCATTGCATGGGGAGTTATGGGGGCGGCTGAATTTTGCTGGCACTCCGCGCTGCAATATGGTCAAGACCGTAAGCAATTCGGCAAACCTTTGGCGCAAACGCAATTGTTCCAGAAGAAGCTTGCTGATATGCAAACTGAAATTTCCCTCGGGCTACAAGCGGCATTCCGCATGGGTCAGATGATGGATGACGGCACTGCAAGCCCTGAGCTGATCAGCATGATGAAGCGCAACAACTGTGGTAAAGCTTTGGATATTGCCCGCGTAAGCCGTGATATGCATGGTGGAAATGGCATTTCTGAAGGCTTCCAAATCATGCGCCATGCGGCAAATTTGGAAACCGTGAACACCTATGAAGGCACCCATGACGTGCATGCTTTGATCTTAGGGCGGGCCCAAACTGGACTGCAGGCATTTTTCTAAAAGTCTTGTATAACTTACATTTGCTTCGATATCTAATCAATTATTAGACTGAGAAATAGTTTTGTGACCACAAAAAATTTCTTAGTGATCACAAATGTACGAAAAACAGTACTTCCACAAAAAATTACTATATTGCTACCTTTAATATGCATTAGATGCCACAAAGAACAAATTGTGGGATCATCTCTATGGACATTCACGAATATCAAGCCAAAGCCCTTCTGCGCAGCTATGGCGCACCGGTCAGCGACGGACGAATTGTGTTGCGGGCCGATGAAGCCAAAGCAGCCGCCAGCGAGATGGATGGCCCGCTTTGGGTTGTCAAAGCTCAGATCCACGCAGGCGGGCGCGGTAAAGGCAGTTTTATTGAAGCAGACGCCGGTGCTGCAGGCGGCGTGCGTTTGGCCCGTTCGGTCGAAGAAGCAGAAAAAGAGGCCAAAGCAATGTTGGGCCGCACTTTGGTGACCAAGCAAACTGGTCCCACCGGCAAGTTGGTCAACCGCATCTATATCGAAGACGGCTCTGACATCAAAAAAGAATTTTATTTGGCCATTCTGGTGGATCGTCAAACCAGTCGGGTTTCTTTTGTGGCCTCCACAGAGGGCGGCATGGACATCGAAGAAGTGGCAGAAGCCACTCCCGAGAAGATTTTATCCTTCTCTATTGATCCGGCCACTGGCTACCAAGGCTATCACGGCCGCCGCATCGCCTTCGATCTCGGCCTAGACGGTAAGCAAACCAAACAATGCGTCGCTTTGATGGGCAACTTGTACCGTCTATTTCTTGAAAAAGACATGGAGATGCTGGAGATTAACCCGCTGATCATCTCCGACAGCGGCGACTTGAAGTGTCTCGATGCAAAAATGGGTTTTGATGGCAACGCCCTGTATCGCCACCGCGACATTGCTGAACTGCGCGACACCACAGAAGAAGACCCCAAAGAACTGGAAGCCAGTAAACATGACCTGAACTACATAGCACTCAACGGCCAAATCGGCTGTATGGTGAATGGTGCAGGTCTGGCTATGGCCACGATGGACATCATCAAGCTTTATGGTGCTGAACCTGCCAACTTTCTCGACGTCGGTGGTGGTGCGACCAAAGAAAAGGTTACGGAAGCCTTCAAAATCATTACCTCAGACCCACAGGTCAAAGGTATTTTGGTGAATATTTTCGGGGGCATTATGCGTTGTGATGTCATTGCCGAAGGTGTGGTTTCCGCGGTCAAAGAAGTAGGTCTGCAAGTACCCTTGGTTGTGCGTTTGGAAGGTACAAATGTTGAGGAAGGCAAGGCCATAATTCGGCAGAGCGGCCTGAATGTAATTGCCGCCAATAACCTCAAAGATGGGGCGGAAAAAATCGTCGCTGCTGTGAAGGCTTTACAATAACTGAACGTTTAATTCAAAATTTCGGCGACTGGATCCAA
>Ga0307997_10001127_pt1 | contig 12513 bp, 12 predicted proteins | sample Davwhametageno36_FD_203165 | JGI IMG/M metagenome (GOLD analysis project Ga0307997, IMG submission 203165) | Marine microbial communities from Davis Island wharf, Antarctic Ocean - #36 | ecosystem: Environmental > Aquatic > Marine > Unclassified | place: Antarctic Ocean: Davis Island wharf...
GGACAGCATTTCGACAAGCTCAATGCGAACGGATTAAGGGGTCAGAACCTGAGCGCCATCGCCGTCCGCACACCGGGTAGCGCACGGACCTTGGCGACCAGCTCGTTCGACACCGGATCGTCGACCGACAGCAGCAGCACTGCTTCGCCGCCCGCATCGCGACGACCGAGATGGAAGGTGCCGATGTTGACGCCTTCCTCGCCCAGCAGTGAGCCGATGCGGCCGATGAAGCCGGGCGCGTCCTCGTTGACGACATAGAGCATATGGCCCGCCAGATCGGCCTCGACCTTGATCCCGAACAATTCGACCAGCCGCGGCGCTTCGTTGCCGAACAATGTCCCCGCGACCGAACGGTCGCCGGCTTCGGTCTTCACCGTCACCCGGACCAATGTGTGGTAATCGCCCTCGCGCTCGTGCCGCACTTCGCGCACGTCGAGGCCGCGTTCCTTCGCCAGATAGGGTGCGTTGACCATGTTCACCGTGTCCGAATGGACGCGCATCAGACCCGCCAGCACCGCGCCGGTGATCGGCTTCTGGTTGAGTTCGGCGGCCGCGCCCTCGACCTCGATCGCGATCGATTTGAGTGCGCCATGGGCGAGCTGGCCGACCAGTGAACCGAGCTTTTCGGCAAGCGCCATGTATGGCTTCAACCGCGGGGCTTCCTCTGCCGACAGGCTCGGCATGTTGAGCGCGTTGGTGACGCCGCCATTGACCAGATAATCCGCCATCTGCTCGGCGACCTGGATTGCGACATTGACCTGCGCTTCGCTGGTCGATGCGCCCAGATGCGGGGTGGAGACGAAATTCGGCGTGCCGAACAACGGCGATTCCTTGGCCGGTTCAGTGACGAACACGTCGAGCGCCGCGCCGGCGACATGGCCGCTGTCGAGCGCTTCCTTGAGTGCCGCCTCGTCGATCAGCCCGCCGCGCGCGCAGTTGATGATCCGCACGCCCTTCTTGGTCTTGGCGAGATTTTCCCGGCTCAAAATGTTGCGCGTGCTGTCGGTCAGCGGGGTGTGGAGGGTGATGAAGTCGGCACGGCTGAGCAACTGGTCGATCTCGACCTTTTCCACGCCCATTTCGATCGCGCGTTCGGGGGTGAGGAAGGGGTCGAAGGCGATGACCTTCATGCGCAAGCCCCGAGCGCGGTCGGCGACGATCGAGCCGATATTGCCCGCGCCGATCAGGCCCAGCGTCTTCGACGTCAGCTCGACGCCCATGAAGCGGTTCTTTTCCCATTTGCCCGCCTGGGTCGATGCATCGGCCTCGGGCAGTTGCCGCGCGAGCGCGAACATGAGGGCAATGGCGTGTTCGGCGGTGGTGATCGAATTGCCGAACGGCGTGTTCATGACGACCACGCCCTTGGCCGATGCCGCCGGGATGTCGACATTATCGACGCCGATCCCGGCGCGGCCGACGACCTTCAAATTGGTCGCGGCGTCGAGGATCGCCTTGGTCACCTTGGTCGAGGAGCGGATGGCGAGGCCATCATAATCGCCGATGATGGCTACCAGTTCTTCCGGCGTCTTGCCGGTGATCTCGTCCACTTCGACTCCGCGTTCGCGGAAGATCTGGGCGGCCTTGGGGTCCATTTTGTCGCTGATGAGCACTTTTGGCATGGGAACGATCCGTTGCTGTGCTCCGGCGCAAGCCGGAGCGTTGGATAGGGAATGGGCCGGTGGCCAGGGCTCCGGCTTTCGCCGGAGCACGGAAGGAGTGGGATTAAGCGGCCTTCGCTGTCGCATAGGCCCAATCGAGCCACGGGCCGAGCGCCTCGATATCGGCGGTGTCGACGGTCGCGCCGCACCAGATGCGCAGGCCCGGCGGGGCGTCGCGATAGCCGGCGATGTCATAGGCGGCGTGTTCGGCCTCCAAGAGCGACGCCATCTTCTTGATGAGCGCTTCGTCGGCACCTTCGACCGTCAGGCAGACGCTGGTCTTCGATCGCGATGCCGGATCGGCGGCGAGATGGCCGAGCCAGTCGCGGTCCGCCACGATCCGATCGAGCGCTGCGGCATTGGCGTCCGAGCGCGCGATCAGCCCGTCCAGCCCGCCAAGCGATTTCGCCCATTCGAGCGCGAAGATCGCATCCTCGACCGCGAGCATCGACGGCGTGTTGATCGTCTCGCCCCTGAACACGCCTTCGCCCAGCTTGCCCTTCGACACCAGGCGAAACACCTTGGGCAAGGGCCATGCGGGGGTGTAGCTTTCCAATCGCTCGACCGCGCGCGGGCCGAGGATCAGGACGCCGTGGCCACCTTCGCCGCCCAGCACCTTCTGCCACGAAAAGGTCGCGACATCGATCTTGTCCCACGGAATGTCATAGGCGAACACCGCGCTGGTCGCGTCGGCGAAGCTCAGCCCTTCGCGGTCGTCGGCGATCCAGTCGCCGTCCGGCACGCGCACGCCCGAGGTCGTCCCGTTCCAGGTGAACAGCACGTCGTTCGACCAGTCGACCGCGTTCAGATCGGGGAGTTGGCCGTAATCGGCGCGCAGCACGGTGGGGTCGAGCTTCAACTGCTTGACCGCATCGGTGACCCAGCCCTCGCCGAAGCTTTCCCATGCCAGCGTTGTCACCGGACGCGCGCCGAGCATCGTCCACATCGCCATTTCGAACGCACCGGTGTCCGAACCGGGGACGATGCCGATGCGGTGCGTGTCGGGCAGGCGCAGCATCTCACGCATCAGGTCAATCGCGTATTGCAGCCGCGCCTTACCGACCTTCGAACGGTGCGAGCGGCCCATCACGGCGATGTCGAGTTTTGCAGGGTTCCAGCCCGGAGGCTTGGCGCAGGGTCCGGACGAAAAATGCGGACGCGTCGGTTTCGTGGCCGGCTTCGGCGGTAGTTCAGTCATGTCAGTCTCTCCTCACAGAGAGCGCGCGCGGCGTTGGGACCGCGTGGCCCGCCGACGGCCCTAGCGATGTGGGGTGGGGTGTCAACCTTGCCGCGACCAGCGCGTTCCGTGCTCCGACGAATGCGACAGCGCTGGCGGCGACTGCGAGACCTCTACCCCACGCTCCGGCTTTCGCCGGAGCACAAGTGGTCGCAACGCTGGCCGCAAAGGGTGGGCAAGCCGGAGTCGCCATGGCTATAGTCCCCACCGATGCGTATCGGTCGGTTGTCCGCAGCGGTGATGTTGCCACTTCTTCTCGCTGCCTGTTTCGGCGGGGGCGACCGGGCGCGCGATGTGCCGCCCAAGCGCATTGCCGAGCGCCCGTCGGGGCCGCGCACGCTGCCCAGCCGACCGAGCGCGGAAACGCAACAATGCTTCACCGACCTGTCGCGCGCGAACGTTCGTTATTCGCCGCTCCCCGACCGCGATTTCGGCGGCGGGTGTCTGGTGATCGGGGCGGTGCAATTGCTCGACATCGGCGTGCCGGTGACCGGCATCACCTCGATCCGCTGTCCGCTCGCGCGCAATTTTTCCGCCTGGGTCAGCTATGGCGCGCGACCGGCGGCCCGCCAGATTTTGGGCAGCGACATTGTTCGGGTGGAAACGATGGGCACTTACAGCTGTCGCGGCATCGTCGGCGGCGGCACGGCGGCATCGGGGCGATTGTCCGAACATGCGCTCGCCAATGCGATCGACGTGTCGGGATTCGTGCTGGAAGACGGGCGGCGCATCACGTTGAAGGGTGATTGGCAGTCGAGCGATCCGCGCACGCGCGAATTCCTGCGCGTCGTTCACCAGTCCGCCTGCAAACGGTTCCGCACCGTGCTCGGCCCCGATTACAACGCCGCGCACCACGACCATTTCCATTTCGACATGGGGCGGGGACCGTTCTGTCGGTAATGTGGGACTGACTATCGCACGCAATAAAACTCCGCTAACCCCGGCGAAATGACCGAAACCAAAGTACCGAGCCGCGTCTTCGCCCGTGCGCAAGAAGACGCCGAAACCGCCCGCGCCCAGTCGCACACCCCGCAGACCGAACACCCCGCTTACAAGCTGGCGTTCCAGGATATGGATTTCCTGCTGCGCGAGGATCTGCGCCCCGTCCGTTTCCAGCTCGAACTGCTGAAGCCGCAATTGCTGCTCGACGAAGCGCATATCGCATCGACGCTGGTGATGTACGGATCGGCGCGCATTCCCGAGCCGGAAAAGGCCGCGGCCTTGCTCGAACTCGCCGAAGACGAACCGTCGCGGCGGATCGCCGAACGGCTGGTCGCCAAGTCCAAATATTACGATGTCGCGCGCGAACTCGCGCGGATTTCGAGCAAGTTTCCGGTGGATGAGGACGGCAAACGCCACTTCGTCGTTTGTTCGGGTGGCGGGCCGTCGATCATGGAAGCCGCCAATCGTGGCGCGCAGGATGTCGGTGCCGATTCGATCGGGCTGAATATCGTCCTGCCGCACGAACAGGCGCCCAATCCGTACGTCACGCCGTCGCTGTCGATGCAGTTCCACTATTTCGCGCTGCGCAAGATGCACTTCCTGCTCCACGCGCGCGCGGTCGCGGTGTTCCCCGGTGGCTTCGGCACGTTCGACGAGAGTTTCGAGCTGCTGACCCTCATCCAGACCGGCAAGATCGCGCGCATCCCGGTGCTGTTCTACGGTCGGGAATTCTGGGACCGCGTCGTGAGCTTCGAGGCTTTGTGCGAGGAAGGCGTGATCAGCCCCCGTGACCTCGATCTCATCACCTATTGCGAAACCGCCGAAGAGGGCTGGGACGCGATCAAGCGGTTCTACAGCGACGAGTTCTGACAATAACTCCTCCCCCCACCGGGGGAGGTGGCAGCGCACAGCGCTGACGGAGGGGGTACCACGCAGCGCAACCCTGTGGGGCACCCCCTCCACCGCCTTCGGCGGCCCCCCTCCCCCGGTGAGGAGGAATTTAGAAAGAAAAAAGCCCCGGCAGCGCGGACTGCCGGGGCTTTTTCATGCCCGATGAACGACGCGATTATTCTGCGGCGGTCGTGTTCTCGCTCGCCGCTGCATCCGTCGCATTGCCTTCAGCTTCGGTAGCATTGGCGGCTTCGTCCGCTTCGCCTTCGGCGGCCGCTGCTTCCGGCGCAGGTGCGGCGGGGAGGGGCAGGTTCGACCCTTGTGTGTTCATCCACGCGATCATGTTCGCGCGTTCCTGCGGGTTCGACAGACCGGCAAAGGTCATCTTGGTCCCCGGCGCATAGCGGCGCGGGCTGGCCAACCAGTCGGACATGTTTTGGAAATCCCAGTCGCCCGGAATACTGGTTAGCGCATCCGAAAACGCGAACCCGGCGATATGGCCGTGCTTCTGACCCATGACGCCCCAAAGATTAGGGCCGATCCCGTTCGCCCCGCCCTGATTGATGGTGTGGCACGCCGCGCATTTGGCGAACGACGCTTCGCCCGCGGCCAGGTCGGCGCTGGCAAGCAGTGTCGCGATCGGCACTTCTTCGGCACCGCCGCCGGCTTCCTCGACGCCCTCGATCGGATAGCCCATATTTTCGGGGCGTTCGGAATGGAAATACAGTCCGCTGATGATCGAAAGCCCGAGTGCCGCGGTGCAACCGGCCAGTGCCCAGCCCGCGATCGTGTTCGTCCGATTGTCCATGTGCGTCGAAAGCCCGCCATTTTCCGAATAAAAGTCGTGCCCCTTTAGATGGGCGTATCGCCTATCGCAAGCCACGCTTGATCGCTTGTTCGCCCGCGACTAGGCCCGCGACCACGATGCAGAGCTTCGCCGAACCCGCCCGCCCGATCGTCGCGAGCATGACCGCCGCCGCCGCCGCCGAGCCGAGCCGCGCGGTATCGTTTCAGGGCGCGCCCGGCGCGAACAGTCATGTCGCCGCGGTCGAGGCGTTTCCCGATTGCCTGCCGCTGCCGTGTTTTTCCTTCACCGATGCGATCGACGCGGTGCGCGACGGGCGCGCGGACTGCGCGATTATCCCTATTGAGAATTCGCTGCACGGGCGGGTCGCCGACATTCATTTCCTACTGCCCGAATCGGGGCTGGTCATAACCGGCGAACATTTCCTTAGCATCCGCCATGCGCTGATGGGGGTGGGCGCGCGCGACCAGATCACCTCCGCGATGAGCCACGAACAGGCGCTGGGACAATGTCGCCACTGGCTGCGCGAGCATGGCATCGCGCCGGTCGTCTATCCCGATACGGCGGGTGCCGCGGCGGTAGTCGCCGAACTGGGCGATCCGTCGGTCGCCGCACTTGCGCCCCCGGCGGCGGCGGGACTCTATGGACTCAATCTGATCGAAGCGGACATCGCCGATGCCGATCACAATATGACCCGCTTCGTCGTGCTGGCGCGCGAAGGCGTGCCCGTCGATGGGCCTGGGCCGTGGATGACGACCTTCGTCTTCGAGGTAAAGAACGTCCCCGCCGCGCTCTACAAGGCGCTGGGTGGTTTCGCGACCAACGGCGTCAACATGACCAAGCTGGAAAGCTATCAGCAGGGCGGCAGTTTTGCCGCGACCCAATTCTATTGCGATATCGAGGGGCGTCCGGGCGACGCTACCGTCGATCGCGCACTGGAGGAACTGGGGTTCCACACCAAATGGGTGCGGTTGCTGGGAACATACCGACAGGCCCGCGCGCGGGGGTAAGGGCCAAGCCTCTCGTCCCGCCGTCACCCCGGACTTGTTCCGGGGTCCACTAACCCGCTTGCGCCAATTTCTCGCATGAAGCTCATCGTCTGCCGCTCGGTGGACCCCGAAACAAGTCCGGGGTGACGGTGGAGATCAATCGTCCTCCACCCACGCCGCCAGCAGCGTATGCGCAATCGCGTACGGAGGCGGTGCCAGGAACGGCGCACTCGCATCCCCTGCCAGCGCGGCGGCGCAGTCGGCGCGGCTGACCCAGATCGCATCCTCCAATTCGTTGGTGTCGATGGTCAGCGTATCGCCTTCCGCTTTGGCGACGCAGGCGATCATCAGCGAAGAGGCGAAAGGCCAGGGCTGGCTGGCGACATAATCGACGTCGTCCACGCGCACGCCGGTTTCCTCCCAGATTTCCCGCGCGACCGCTTCCTCCACCGATTCGCCGACCTCGACGAAGCCCGCCAGCGCCGAATAGCGGCCCGGCGGCCAGCCCGGACCGCGCCCCAGCAGCGCGCGGCCATCATGTTCGGCGATCATGATGACGACGGGGTCGGTGCGCGGGAAATGCTCCGCGCCGCAATTGTCGCAGGCGCGCGCCCAGCCTGCGCGGATCATGCGGGTGGGCGACCCGCATTCGGCGCAGAAACGATGGCGGGCGTGCCAGTCGACCACGCTCCTCGCCTGGGCATAGCGCGCGGCATCGCCTTCGCGCAGCAGCCCCAGCATCTGCATTATCCGCGGCGACCGACCGCGCACCGGGCGCATGTCGGGGGTGACGCAGGTGAAATAAGGCCGCTCGCCCTCCAGCCCGAGCAGGATCGGTTCGGCGTCTTCAGGCAAGTCGGCTAGCGTGCTCCAGACCAATCCGCCCGCATCGTCGAGCGACGGATCGAGCGCGTCGAGCATCAGTAACCGCCCGCGCCAGTCGCCGAGCATCGCTTGAATCGCGGCGGCATCATTCCTGAACCGGTCGGCGCGATCGAGGCCGCCGCCGGTGAAGCCGGGTCGCAACCTCACCGCGAATAGACTGCCTTCATCAGATCGGCCCGCAGCGGCCATTTCTCCGCCGGGAAATAATTGACGTACGCCGAAGCGCGCAGCCCGTTCTTGGGATCGACCCAGGCGATCGTGCCTGCCGCACCACCCCAGCCATAGGTGCCCGCCCCCGGCCCGCCGGGCACATCGGCCAGCGTCACGAACCCGCCTGCGCCGTAACCGCCCGCATTGTTCTGCGCGCCGGTGCCGGGAATGCCAGTAAAGGTCACGCCCGACGGCAGCAGATTGGACATAGCGGTGCGCACGGTCTCCCCCTTCATCACCCGACGTCCGTTCAGTTCGCCGCCGTTGAGCAGCATCGCCAGGAACCGGTCATAATCGCGCGCCGACATCACGAGCCCCGCGCCGCCATAGGGAAAGCTGGGCGCGCGCGCGAACACCGATGCGCTACCCGCGGGATCGAGCGGCACGCGATTGTCGCCCGCCCAGAAATAATTCGGCCCCAGCCGTCCCGTTTCGCTCGCAGGCACCGCCCAATAGGTCGACGTCATCCCCAGCGGACCGAACATACGACTTTGCAGAAACTGCTCGAACGACATGCCGCTCGCGACCTCGATCACCCGGGGCAGCAGGTCGAGGCCGATCGAATAACTCCATTCCGTGCCCGGATCGGCGATCAGCGGCAGGGTGGCGAGGCGGTTGGCGAATTCCTCCAGGCTTTTGGGCCGGACGGTGACCGCCTGCGCTTCGGTCTTCGGTTCGACCGCGCCGGGCAGGATGCCGAGGCGCTCATATTCGGCCTTGAGCGGCCCGGTGGTGACGATCGAATAGCCGAGACCGGCGGTATGTGTCAGCAGATGCCGGACGGTGATCGGCCGCGCGGCGGGGCGGCTGGCCAAGCTGTTCTTTGGATCGGTCAGAACCTTCATGTCCTTGAACGCCGGGATCAGTTCGTGGATCGGCTGGTCGAGCGTCAGCTTGCCATCCTCGACCAGCATCATCGCCGCCATGCCGGTGATCGGCTTGGTCATCGAATAGACGCGCCACAGGCTGTCGGCGTCGGCGGCCTCCGCATTCGCCGCATCGTCGATCCGGCCCGCCTGGGCGAACTGAGCAGGCTGACCGCGCTTGCCGATCGCGAGCACGATCCCCGGCGCGCGGTTTTGCGCGACATAGCTTTTCGCAAGCGCATCGACATTCGCGTTGCGCGGCGCAGGCGCGGGGCGCGCGACCTGTGCTTCGAGCATGGGCGCACAGGCGATGCCGGAGATGGCGGTTCCTGCAACCAGCCCTGCGATCACGATGCGTTTCACGTCGATCATCCGCCATTTCCTTTCAGACTTCCGCCCGCCTTGGCGAACAGGGTCGGCAATCCCGCCGACTCGATATCGGCGACCGGCCACCATTCGCCTTCGCTCAAGGATTGCCCGGACCATTCGGCGCGCACAAGCGCGCATTGCAGCGCGAAATGGGTGAAGACATGCGCGACCTCGCCCTCCACCGGCCGCCATTCGGCGGCGACCGGTGCGCCGTCCAGACCGGGCGGCGCATCGCGCCACGGTCCGGTCGGAAAGGCGCGCATCCCGCCCAGCAATCCGCGGTCCGGACGGCGCACCAGCCACACCAGCCCGTCCTTCGTCAGCAAGAAGATCGTGCCGAACCGCTGCGGTTTGGCCTTTTTGGGCAGGCGGCGCGGATAGGTCTCGGGATCGCCCTGCACGCGCGCCGCGCAACCCTGTGCGAGCGGACAGAGCAGGCATTTGGGGCTGCGCGGCGTGCAGATGCCCGACCCCAGATCCATCATCGCCTGCGCGAAATCACCAGCGTGGGCGTCGGGCGTGATGGCATCGGTCAGGCGTTTGAGCTCGGGCCGGGCGGCGGGCAGCGGCGTATCCACCGCAAACAGCCGCGCGACGACGCGCTCGACATTGCCGTCCACCACCACCGCGCGCTGGCCGAACGCGATGCTGGCGATGGCGGCGGCAGTATAGGCACCGATCCCCGGCAGCTTGAACAATTCGGCTTCGGTCCCGGGCAATCGCCCGCCATGCTCGCTCGCCACCACCCGCGCGCAAGCCAGCAGATTGCGCGCGCGGGCGTAATAGCCCAGCCCCGCCCATGCGCTCATCACATCGCCATCCTCGGCGGCGGCAAAAGTCTCGAAATCCGGCCAGCGCGTCGTGAACTTCTCAAAATAAGGGATCACGCTCGTGACCTGCGTCTGCTGCAGCATGATTTCGGACAGCCAGACGCGGTACGGATCGGGCGCGTTCGCCCCCGGCGGCGCGCGCCAAGGCAGCACGCGGGCATGCGCGTCGTACCAATCGAGCAGCTTGGCCGCGATCCCGCCCGGATCAGTTCGCAGATTGTCTAGCACGGCTCGCCTATGGCATGGGTGGCGGCGATATTCGAATGGCGAGCGAAACCCCTCCCAAGAAACCGCGCAAATCGCGTGCGAAGCCCGTTGCCGCGACCGAGCGGCCACGTGGGCAAGTGCGTGCGGTATCGGACCTGCTGCCCGATATCGGTGCGGCGGCATTCCGGCGATTCGGCTTCGTGCAAAGCTCGATCGTCAGCCGTTGGGCAGAGATCGTCGGCGATCGCTATGCCCGCGTTTCCACCCCCGAATCGATCCGCTTCCCCCACGGCCAGCGCGCCGACGGCGTCCTGACGCTGACGGTGGAGGGCGCGCACGGGACGATGATGCAGCATATCGCGCCCGAGATCATTGAGCGCGTGAACCGCTTCTTCGGCTATACCGCCGTCGCCAAGGTCGCGTTTCGCGCAGGCGATGTCCGCCGCGATGCCCCGCGCCCAAAGAAAGCCGCCGAACCCGCGCCGGTGCCTGCCGAGCTCGGCGATTCGCTGCGCGCGATCGTCGATCCCGAACTGAAGGCGGTGCTCGAGGCGCTGGCGGTCGGCGTCGCGCAACCCCGTCCCATCCCCAAGATCGGAAAAATCAACTGATGTCGCGTATTCTCGGCCTTGTCGGCGTCCTGCTCGCCCTGCTGATCGCAGCACCCGCCGCCCAGGCGCAGCGCGATTGGCGGACTAACGTCACCCGGACGCAGGCGGGCGATTACGTCATCGGCAATCCGGGCGCAAAGGTCGCGCTGACTGAATATATCAGCTTCACCTGCCCCGCCTGTCGCCTGTTCGTCGAACAATCGAGCCCGGCACTGCGCGGCGATCTGGTCCGGCGCGGGGTGGTGCGGGTCGAGATTCGTAACATGACGCTGAACGGCCTCGACATGGCCGCCGCGATGCTCGCGCGCTGTGCGGGACCACAGGGCTTCGTGCCGCTGCACGACCTGATCTACACCAACCAGTCGGCGCTGATCGACCGGGCGGGGCGTATTCGCCCGGCATTCCTGGCGGGATCGCCGACCGATCAGGCAAAGGCATTTGCGTCACAAAGCGGCCTGTCCGATCTCGCCAAATCGCGGGGGATGACCGATGCCTCGATCGACCAATGCCTGTCGAACCAGGCCGAACTCGACCGACTGTCAGCCGCGACGCAGGCGGCGTTGCCCCGCGTCCACGGCACGCCCGGGTTCGAGATCAACGGCAAGCTGGCGCATGATGTCCATAACTGGGCCGCGCTCCAGCCCTTGCTGACCGCCGCGGGCGCCAAATAACCTAAACTCACGGAGAATATTCGATGCGTACCCTCCTCATTACGGTTTCAGCGCTGGCACTCGCGGCCTGCGGTGGCGACAGCGACGGCAATGTCGTCACTGCGCCCGCCGGCTCGGTCGAAAATGTCGCCGCGCCTGCGGGTCAGAGCTGGACCGAAGTGGTCGAGCGCACCCCCGAAGGCGGGTTCCGCATGGGTAACCCGGATGCGCCGCTGAAGCTGATCGAATATGGGTCGCGTTCGTGCCCGGCTTGCGCCAATTTCTCCGAAACCGCGTCCGAGCCGCTCAAGCAGCAATATGTCGCGAGCGGCAAGGTCAGCTTCGAATATCGCGACTTCATCCGCTCGCCGCTCGACATTTCGGCCGCGCTGGTCGGTCAGTGCGGCGGCACCGCAGCCTTCTTCCCGATGCTCGAAGGCATGATGGCGGATCAGGCAGCGATGTTCGAACGGTTAGAGGCCGCAGGCGAAGGCCTTCAGGCGCAGCTTCAGGGCATGCCCCCCGCGCAACAGGCAGGGGCGCTCGCCGATGCGCTCGGCTATGTCGAATTCGCCAAGGCGCGCGGCGTGCCGGAGCCGCAGCTTCGCCAGTGCCTTGCCGACACCAATGCCGCGCAAGCGCTCGCCGACGGCACCCAGAGCGCGGCGCAGGAATATAATCTGCCCGGCACCCCAACCTTCCTGCTCAATGGCAAGGTCGTGCCCAATGCCGTCGCCTGGCCGCAGGTCGAGCAGGCGCTGAAAGCCGCCGGGGCTTAACGGGAACGTCGGGGGGCGGGACGATGAAGATAAGGCGATTGAGGCTTTCGGGCTTCAAGAGCTTCGTCGATCCCGCCGACCTGCGGATTGAACCGGGGCTGACCGGCGTCGTCGGCCCCAATGGCTGCGGCAAGTCCAACCTGCTCGAAGCATTGCGCTGGGCGATGGGCGAAAATTCGGCCAAATCCATGCGCGGTTCGGGCATGGAAGACGTGATCTTCGCCGGGACCACGACGCGCCCACAACGCGAATTCGCCGAAGTCTCGATCCTCGCGGACGGCGATGATGGCGACGAACTCGAAATCGTCCGCCGGATCGAACGCGGGGCGGGGTCCGCCTATCGCATCAACGGCCGCGACGTGCGCGCCAAGGATGTCGGGCTGGTGTTCGCCGACGCCGCCACGGGCGCGCATTCGCCTGCGCTGGTGAGCCAGGGCAAGATCGGCGCCGTGATCGCGGCCAAGCCCGCCGAGCGCCGGGCGATGCTGGAGGAAGCGGCAGGAATCGCGGGCCTCCACGTCCGCCGAAAGGATGCCGAACAGCGGCTGCGCGCGACCGAAGCGAACCTGACCCGGCTGGGCGAG
>Ga0307997_10001128_pt1 | contig 12510 bp, 15 predicted proteins | sample Davwhametageno36_FD_203165 | JGI IMG/M metagenome (GOLD analysis project Ga0307997, IMG submission 203165) | Marine microbial communities from Davis Island wharf, Antarctic Ocean - #36 | ecosystem: Environmental > Aquatic > Marine > Unclassified | place: Antarctic Ocean: Davis Island wharf...
CCAAGTTGAGCCGACTGCCACCTGGGCGAGTTGCTATAGTTTGTTGCATCTGATGTTTTTGTAACATTCGACACCGCCGAGCCGTTGAACCTGTATATCTTGTTTAGCGCACCAACGACCAGAGTGTTGTTGCCTTGATAAAGCCAACCTTGAACGTGCGTGGGCGCGTCCGACAGGGCTTGCCTGACACTGTGTCCCAGCGCCTTGCCCAATCGACCAGAGTGAAAGGTGACGTTGTTGCCAGCCGGAAACTGTGTCAATTCCAAATCGTAGGGATCTTGGTCGGTGACGATTCCGCCACTGCCGATTTTTCTCATCGGTACATAGGTCATTAGCCGCCTCCCTCGTTTACATTCTCGCCCTTGACGGCGCTGACGGTTACACGGGTGGTCACAGATGCGCTGCCGACAGTCGCAGTCACATCAACCACTGATGTTTTGTAAATCAGAGAGCTGTTTGTGTTTAGACTATTTGTAATGCGCACAAATGTTGATGTGCCGGAATTTGACCCGGTTGTAAAACTGGTCTCCCCGCTAACCCGCGAGAAACTAAAGGTGGCCGCTACGTTCGTACTCAATGATACTGTTGCGGTTGCAGTGCCTGTACCCATGACTAACGTTTGCCGGTATGCATTCGACGGGGAGGCGGTAACCGCTAATCTATTCCAAACATTTGCGCCGCCAACCCAAACGGAGTTGATCGCAGTGGAGCCGATCTTAATATCCGTAATATTTGTGCCGCCAACTTGAATCGTCAAGGGTTACGTCCTAAAGTAAATAGTGTTCGCGTTGGAGCCAGATTGCGAGGTGCTTATACTGAATCCATCGACCGATCCAGCAGCGCAGCCAGCCGCTGCCGCAACAATTTGCGCGGTGCTGGGATTCACTTGCGCACCTGACGCGATACCTGCAAGCTTGCTGTTTAAACCGCTTGTAAAGTTTATCTGTGTAAGCCCACCGTTTCCGACAGAGTAGGTCGTGTTAGTGTCGATAAATATCGCATTGGCTGGCACGTTAGTAAGAACCTGACTGTCATCGACTTTCCCCGCCAACGCCGCGCTTAATCCGTCAACATTACCCATAACATGATCATGGCTGTCGTCGGCCACTGTCGCTGTGATTGACACATCTGCATCGCCAATGATGGAGGCGCTGCCACTAAGATCGCCAGCGAGAGTTATCGTTCTGGCCGTGGCCCACTTCGATGACGTTGACGCATTGCCTGTCACGTCTCCGGTCAGAGCTGCTGTAATCGCGCCAGCGGTGAAGTTGCCCGAGCCGTCACGCTTGACAAGTGTTGATGCGGTGTTCGCGTTGGTGCCTGCGTTGGCAAGCGAAACGGCGGCGTTGATGGCGGTGTGCGTGCCTGTTAACGCGCCTGTTAAAGCGGGAAAGGTGAGCTTGATAGTACTTTTCAAAAGACGAATATGGTTATCGCCGTCACCGATGTTATCCGAGCTGGTAGGGTTAGACGCCACCAATCCGTTAATGTATGTGCTGGATTCTAATGCCATGTTATTTTTTTACCTTGTTCATAATTCCGATTGCGCCTCGGACGCCAAACGATGCGGCGATAATTATTGAAAGCCCGGTCTGATACCAATTAGGCATTGTCGCCAAGACTTCAAAACCTTCTCTGACGTAAGGCACTGCCGAGGGAACAAACGCCAGCACCAAGGGGATACTAAATAAAATGGTTAGCCACTCATCCTTCCAGCTTTGATTGCTGGCGCGAGCCATCGCGGTTTCCCAATCGGCTGCGCTCTTCGCCTGCGTCTTCATAACGCTGGCCTCGGCCTCGGCCTTGGCTTTTGTTTTTATATTCTTGCCTTCGATCCAAGTTTTGCCGAGATCAGCGATTGGCCCGACTAACGCCCCGAGTACGCTCATTTCACGATACCGCTGGCTATCACACCCGCGAGCACTGTCGCGCACAACCAAAACAAACGCTCGCCTTTCCCTAGTGAAAATTCATGTACCGCGCTGCTGGATTCCAGTGCGTCGAGTCGAATATCTAGATCGCGAACTTGTTCGTGAATTCTGTCGTTGTGTTTCAAAATTGTCGTGACGCGCTCCTCGATTCTTGCCAAGCTAATAAGTGCATCATTGATCCCGTCAAGCTTCTGCTCAAATCTGGATAGCCGCTGCTCAACGTCCATTAGTAAGTCCATATCACTGGAGCCGTCCTGCGACTGTCCACATGCACAAAAGTCTTGGCAATACCGATGCCATTGAATCCCATTGCGATGGCGTGCTTTACAATCGCGTGCCGCTGGGAACCATTGCTAATCTTAATGTCAGCAGCAATCCCCTGGTTGTGGGTGCCTGGCGTGATTTTTTTGGCCTCAACGCCGTGGTCTTTTGAGCGATAGCCGGAGGTGATGATAAACGGAAAACCGCATCGATCACGCAGCTCATCGAGCTTGATGACGAACTCTTGATTGATCTTGTTTTCGCCGGTTGCGTGGCACGAAAAATCTCCGATTTTAAAATATCGAAATTCCATAAGGCTCCAAAACGGGGAGGGGGTGTGCGCTGTCGCGAGCAGGCGTTATAGCAGGTTATGTGTTGTTGATTCTACTGTAAGTGGTAACGAAATCAACCAACGGCTCTTAAAACTTCTCATTTTTTGCTGTTCCATAGCTCAAACAACACCTTACTTCTTATTTCAACGGGTTGCTGACGTAATCGATAGCTTCCCAAACCTGATCCAAATCTCGACCAATCGCCTGAATCCTTTCGTCAATACCTTCGGTTTTAGCGGTTATTAATTCAGCCTGCTTCACAGTTGATCGCATGGTCTCAATATCCTTTTCAAGAGCAGTAACCTCGCTTTTAATTCCAAGCAACTCTTCTTGCTGATCCTTTATCGTCAATAAATTTACGCCCAGTTCAGACAGCTTTCCTTGCAGCTGTGAAACGTTGTTCGCTTCAAGCTGCTGCTCGACTAACAATATCTGTTTTTGTATCGGCGCAATATCAGGGATCTTCTTCGCCTCAACCGCTTCTAGTCGAGCGTACAGACTGCTCGCTGTCCACACTCCACCGCCAAGTGTTGTTGCAAGAGACAGCAGTATAGCGATGTAGACACCTTTGAAAGATGTCCCGCCAATCGTCAATTCTGTTTCCGCGAGACTCATGAGCCGTCGCTAGCACAATCCTTGCGATAAACAAAGCATTGGTAACCCAGCGCAGTCGGCCCCGTTTTGTACAAATTTGACTCTTCGCCAGCCAATAAAATATCGGCGCTAGAGACATAAAGATTTAGACCTAGTTGACCTGTTCCGTTTAGGAAAACGGATGACTGCTCAAGCATTCTGGTATTCGTCTGCCAAGTCAGGGTGACCGACTGACTGCCTGCGCTATAAGCCAGGTTACTTTCTTCGACCCGTAGGTTTCTGCTTGCAGCCTGGTTCTCAAGAAACTTCACCGCCTCTGGACTTGCCGCAACGCCTAAGAACGCACCAGCATTATTGGCATGCGTTTCGATATCGTCGAGGCTTTGGTTGTACGTCTCCGCATCCTTTTGATCGATAGTTAAAGTCGCAACATTATCATTAACAAATTGCTGGACTTCAGCTTCGTCGTTTGGGGTTGCTGCGCTTGCCGATATCTCCGATACTCGCTGTACAGCAAGCATATCGACAACAACATCCGTGAATTGGTCGAGCGCTTTATCGACTAACTTTAATTCTGCAGCAGCCTGATCTTCAAGATAATCGACGGCGCTCCCGTAAGGCTGATAGCTTTGCATGCCCGACAGTGCGGCGTTATAGGCTTGCACTTGCTCTGAACGTATATGAGCTGTGCCAGCCAGAGATCCGTCCGAAATTCCAGCGTTAGTGTGCGCATAGCCCTGCGCTGCACCCGCGATCATGATGCCCCTATCAATTTGATTGACGATGGCTGATGACGAGGTTATTAACTGATCTAATTCACTGCTGTTTGCTGCGAAACTTATCGCTAGCAAGCTGAGAAGACTCGCCGTTTGCAATTTCTTCTTTCTCATCTTCTTCTCCTATGCCCAAAATTTGGTTGTACCATTCTTGCACTGGTGTATATGCAGGGAACGCTGGTTTCTTTGAAAAGGTTGGGTGCTTGCTCATACGCACCTGCCCATATTCGGGAATGTACAACTCCGGCTGCATCTTCATTAATAAAAATGCTCTGCGACCAACTACCAATCGGCCGCTTTTCACAACGGGACACGGCGTACCTGAAACAAACATGGCTTTAAATACGTCGGTGTCGTGACACATAACAGCGATAGCCGCGACCTTCATTCCTAAATCACTGAGCACCTTGGCGTTTCTTCGACGATTGCAGTAATCGTCTGTCTTGTACTTCCCAGTAGCGTAACCAATAACGCCTGTTTGGATGCTGCTACCAATGCCCATCAGACACGTCTCCAAACCATTGCTCATGTACGAGGGTGAAATCGCTGAACCAACTGGGATCGATGAGCTAGATCCCGCGCCGTTGTACGTGTTTGTCGTCGCCTTATCGTTGGAATTATTATTACTGCTAACGGTTGAGCTAACGGTATTCGTGTTGAGTGAACCGTCTTGATTATTGGCGCTATCGGCAGACCCAGCACCAATCGAGATCGACGTAAGGAGCAGCGCTATTGCGCCAAACCGTTTCACCTAACATGCCTCTATTGTTTAGCTTTGTTCCCAAGAAAAGCTAACTTTTCTAGCAATCGGTAAGCTCTAGCCACCCACGCATTATCTCTAGGAGTGTCAGTCCAGTTAGTGATCACGGATGCAATAGTCACTAATGACGTCGCAACAAGATATAATTCTGATAAGTGTTCCATTACCACGGCACTCCGGTTTGTACAGCAGGCTCTTTTGATTCTGCAATTTGACTTGCAATAGAGGCTTCGATAGCGCCTACGTCTAGTTCAGTTTCTGTCCAGCTCAAAACATCTGCCTCGGTTAAATCTGAAAAAGGTATAAAAGCCTCATCGCTTGAGTCGGGTGTGAATCCGCAAGTGCCATAGCTGCTACCAGAGTGTGTTATGTCTCCAACGACTTCAGAGTCATTAGCTCGCCAATGTGCTACAAATACACCGTCATCTGCTGCGTTTCTTTCTAGTTGTGAAATTGTCCAAGTTACTGCCATTTCTTATTCTCCTTTATGCATTTTCTAATGCTGTTATTCTGTCAATTAGTGCCTCATTAGAAGCCTCAAGCACTGCAATCCTATCAAGTAGCTCACCGATAGCGGCCTCAAGCATTGGAACACGCTTAGATTGATCAACACCCGCTGGAGTTACGTCATCACCTAAAGGATCACTTCGACTGCCTTGACCTTCTGTCCCGCCAAAGCCTTCCTGCGAATCTATGAGCTTGTGAGCATTGTAACCCCACACAGTTTGTGTCTCATCAGCTAGAAAGGTGAACTCACCTATCATGCCCTGATCACGCGCTTCTAGAATCATCTCAGACGCACCAGAGATAGGTGTGAAATCAGATTTCAAACGTGGGTCAGAAGATGTGGCGTAACTTGTAGAGCTTCCAGTCGTTATGATGCTACCTACGTGTCCGTTAGGGTTGAAGAACCGTAAGTGCGAACGTGCTATCGTTTGGTTTGATGAGTTATCCAAAACACCATCAGCCGCTACATATCTCATGCCCGGAGTTGCACCAGATGATGACCAGCTCGCCACATTAAGGTTGTTGTGTAGTGCCACATTAGCGCCGATTGCTGTTATCGCTTTAGCACCAGCCCAAAGCTCAACCGTATCGTTAGCTGCTGCCCAGAGGTAAGAGTCACTGCCCGCGTTTGAGTCTAGTACGAGCTTCTTGGTTGTAGGTAGACTGATGTTGCCAGCGACAGCGAGATTGCCAGCAGTATCTAAAGTCAACCTCACCGCAGGAGAACTACCATCAAATATACGGAAAATACCGGCAAAATTATCAACATTAAATGTTTCATTTGAACCTGCACCCGCAAAAACAATTTCACCGCCTTCGTTTCCAGAGGAAGCACCATGAATTGTTATGGTATTTGTACTAAGAGTAGAACTAATCGTAACCGCACCCGCAGCGGCTATTCTTAAATATCGGTTTAACACTATGTCACGATAAGCAGTTGCCGCACGGTCATACGCTTGAACAAAAGCGTAACCGCCGCCATTAGACCAGCCTATTTCTACAGCATCGTCACCTGCAACATCTCCAAACCTAGCGTCTCCAACGACCTCAAGAACAAAACCCGCAGTTACTGAACTAGTGTTAATACCCACGCCAGCACTAGATATGCGCATTTTTTCGGAAGAACCTGCGGCAAAACGTATATCTTCAGCTCTTAATCCGAATGGTTTTAATGCCGAGCCTGCAGCGTTAGTGACCTGAATTGCAAAGTTACCAGCACCGACTTCGCCAATGTTGTCAGAGAAATAAGCACGAGCATTTGTAGAAAGAGTTGCGTTTAGACCGCCAACATTCGCAGTACCCGAAAGATGGATATCCTTGAACCTTGCATTACTCATACCCAGATCAATAGCATTATCTCTCGTCGCCGTTATGCCATTTGCAGGAACAAGCGCGTCAGCACCCTGATAAAAACCAATTCCTACATCACCACCGCCGATCATTAAAGAGCCGCCTAATGCTCCAATAGAACCGACCTGTGCTTGGTTTTTGCGGATAGAAATGATTTGACCGTCTGACGTTCTTCTATTAACTACTAACGGTTCGCCTCCGTTTCTTGTTATTAAAACTCTGTCGTTAGCCCCATCTAACTCAATTCCATCTGTGCCTATAGAATCGGCAGCAGTTTTACCCAGCAACAGGCTGCCGCTTGACAGGCGCATGCGTTCTGTGGCGTTATGCGTAAAAGTAAAGGGGCTAGTTGCGTTTAACCTAAACTTTACTTCATCACCTTGGTTTTCAATAAAAAACGTATTTGCGGCGGCACTATCTACAACAGCAATACCTTTTGAGTCTGCTGTTTGCTGAACAACTAGTGTTCCTAAAGTAGGGAGCGCTCCTGTTCCTATGCTTACAGAGTTATTAAAACCGTCCACAAGCAAAGCGTGTGTAAGACCATTTGATTCGACTCTGAAGTCTATGTCGGCACTGCCTTCGTTGAAAATAGTTTCGGAAGCTTTATACCTTACATTCTCTGTACCGCCAGTCACGACACCTAAAATGTTACCGCCACCCCAATAAAAACCTGTGTCGGGGTCTATCGAACTAGTAATTGACAGGTTAGCTACGTGGCCACCTTTGGCTAGTATTTGACCAGCAAACGTAGCTGCGCCTGCCCCATCTATTCTTAACTTGCTTGTAGCTGTGCCGTCGATTGCACTTGTGTAAAAATCTAAACCTAGCGAACGTCCGTAAACCGCAGTATCTAGCTGTACGCCATAGATTCCTGCGGTACTATTAAATGAACCTGCAACATATAAATTCGTTCTGTTGTTAAAAGTTATCCCTGTTAATGCGCCTGTTTGTGCTGTTGAGCCATTAGCTCTTGATTCTAAAACCAATTCATTTTTTTGAGTTGCAGAAGTAAGTAGAGGGAAGGCAATATCTAAAGGCGTAACCGGATTGCTTTTGCCTATACCAACATTGCCTGAGGCGACCACCCTAAGCTTCTCACTCCCTGCTGTAGCCAAGCCAATTGAATTAGAACCTGTGTTGAACCAACCAGTCCCTGTATCCCCCACAGAAAGTGCAACGGTGGATGCGTTTGAGCCGCTAACTTTTATTTGACTTGCGGCTGTAATTGTAGAACTAAACGTAGCTGCGCCGGATGTCGAACCATCTAACGTAAGAGCAGTAACTATACTGCCACCATCGTTTACCTCAAATTTTAAGTCTTTATCCGAAATAGAGCTTTGAATATACAAATGACTAGATGATGTATAAATATCTCCAAATTGCGTACCACCAGATTTTAATTTAATCTCTGCCCCACCCGCATCAAGGACGATATCCCCCACAACATCAAGCGTCATATCATTTGCATAGACCTTGATCCTAGCTTCCTCGGTGTCACCCGTTTGTTTTTTAAACGATATATTCTTGGAGTTACCATCCCCACCTATGATGTTTAGAGATGGTGACGCAGCAACATCAACAGTCAACCCATCGGCTACAACTGATCCAGACACCAAAATTCCGCTGGCGGTAGTGGCTAGTTTGGAGGCGTTGTCAAACCGTAAATTTACAGCGCCATCTTTCACAGCACCTATATAAACTTCGCCCGACGAACTACCAATTTCAACATAGTCATCATCTTGTAAGTACAGGTTACCAGTAGTATTTTTAACAAATGAATGTGTACCATCATGGTACACAACTAGGTCGTCAGAGGTGCCGAACGTAGCTTTGTCGTTATCACCCAGAGCTATGCCGCCGTTCGCTGTGATTTCTCCTGTGCTGGTCAGTGCCGCGAACGTGGGGCTATCGCCTGTTGCAACGCCCTGATTAAATCCGAGATTTGATCGAGCCGTTGCGGCGTTGTTTAAATCGGACAGGTTCTGGTTTGCGATTAATGCCCCCGAAAGCGAGGCGTAGGCGTTTAGCCAGTTGCTGCCATCGAAAACTTTCATCGCATTTCCTGCGGAGTCGAAATAAAGTGCTCCCGCTACCAGGGCGTTCCCATCGTTATCGACAGAAGGGGCGCCGCTCGATTTAGATCCCAAATATCGATCATCGAAGCTGTCCAATGCAGCCAGGGCGCTGTCTCTCGCCGCTTCAGCGGCAGTCTGGGCCGTGGCGGCAGATGCCGCGCTGTTGCTGGAAGATGTCGCAGATGTGGCGCTGCTTGACGCCTGGGTCGCGCTTGCGGAGGCCTGTGAGCTGGCCGTGCTTGAACTGTTAGTTGCTGCTGTAGCAGAACCGGCTGCGGCTGTAGCAGAACCGGCGGCGTTTGTCTCTGCCGTTTCGGCGTTTGTCTCTGCCGTTTCGGCTGCCGTCTTCGCTGCCACGCTGGCGTTCTTGCTCGATAAAGAGCTTGCCGCGCTTGTAGAAGAATTTTGTGCTTGGGTTGCGCTTGTGGTTGCGCTATTAGCTGCTGCGGTTGAGCTTGACGCGGCATTGCTTGCAGATGTTGAGGCCTCGCTGGCTTTAGTTGTCGCTGTATTTGAACTGTTAGTCGCAGAGGTTGACGCGGTTGACGCGGTGCTTGCAGAGGCTGCAGACTCTCCGGCCTTAGTTGTCGCTGTATTTGAACTGTTAGATGCGGCTGTAGCAGAACCGGCTGCCGCAGCCTGTGCTGTTTCTGCGTTTGTCTCTGCCGTTTCTGCGTTTGTCTCTGCCAATTCAGAGGCAGTCTGTGCGGCCTCTGCGGCAGTCTGTGCCGTTTCTGCGTTTGTTTCTGCCGTTTCTGCGTTTGTCTCGGCCAGTTCGGCGGCAGTCTGTGCGGCCTCTGCTGCATTTTTACTCGTTAGTGCATCGGCTTCGTAAGCTTCAACTGCATCGCTGCCGCCGCTTTTAAAAAATCCTGCCATTTTTAATACCCCGATTGAATAGTTGCGGTTGACCCTGAGTACTCAGCGGTTTTTGCGTGTTGCATGATCCTGCCCATCGCGTTCTGGTAGCCGCCTTCCCATCGAGAGCTGTCGCTCCCCAAATAGGTTGATGCCTCGGCCAGCGTTGCGTACAGATAAATTTCTGGTGCGCCAGAAAATACGACATTGCTTGTGTTGGCACTGGTCAGCCTGCCGGGATCGTAGTAATAAATAATCCGAATTTCGTCGGTCTCTAAAACCGTTGGGATTGGGAAAAGTCGTAAGCGGTGAACCTCTCGCGCAAAATATTCTGGCGGTTGCCCAGAAACAGGTGTGTAGCTGTGCAGTTGTGTAAGGCTAATTCTTGACAGTGGGTTGTAGTTAAAAAACACATCTTTCGCTTCAAGAAAATCCGCTGGCAGACTGATATAGCCTCCATCGCTGATGCTGCCAAGTATTGTTTTTTCGTTAAACGGAGAGCGAAGCTCGTGAAATATTCTGTTCTCGGCAAGCTCTATAAAATCCGGTATGACCGCCGAAAGATCCTCGCGATTTAACCAATCGGCAACCGATGCTTTTAGGCCGTCATATGTAGTTAAGCTCATAATCGGCCCTTGCGGGTTCGCAGGTACGCATACTCTGGCGAGTTAAGTTTTTTCTTAATTTTTGCTTGGTCCTGATAAGTGGGTGCCATCACATTGATGCCTTCCTTCATCCACTGCAACACTACCACCGAAGGTATGGATGCCACGCGGTTCCAATCGCCGTACTTGTCGTGCTTTTCACTTTCGTTAAAAGCTCGCTTGTTGGATTCCAGGATAGAGCTAACGTCTTGAGTATGAGAGACGTGTAACTTGTCTTCCTTGGTGTCGTGCTGAATTTTTGGGTTTAGATCGGACATGTTCACCTTTAATTTTTAAATAAATAAAAAGGGTCGAGCACCCAAGGAGGAGGGAACCCCTTGGGCGCTCTAGCTCTCAAAAATGAGAGATTATTTACGCTGTTAAAGCGTCGATCTTTCCAGATGCAACGTCAGATTCGCAGACCAGTGTTAGCTCTGTAAGCATTTGACGTTTGTCAGAGTCACCGACCTTAGCCAACTGGATAGTCTGCATAGGACGAAGAACCGCACGATTCCAATACTCAGTATCCAATACTAAACAAGTATTAGCCTGAAGGAATCTATTTGGTACTATACTGACCTCACCAAATGGGGACACGTAGATATCGACTGCGTTCACCAGTTTGGTGCCGGTGTCAAAGTCTCTCTGGCGTCCCGATGCGGCAGCAAAGCCTGCAACGATAAGAGAGTGAGACGGTGTTACCTGCACCTGGTTAGGCTCGCCACCTTCGCCATAACACTTTTCTAAAACGTCAAGAAGAAGTGCCTCGGTGAATGTGCGGTTAGACCCGGCGGTGTTGGTGGTTGCTGCTGCGATCTGATTGGGCGCAGATGTTAACTGACGACCAGTAGATCCGTTGCCAGCCGTACCGGCCTGAGTCAAACCAACAAACGAGTGCTCGATGTCGCGCTTCAACTCTTTGCCTGCCTTGGATATCGCTAACGCGAGATCAGAGGAGCGGCCATATTTTTCTACGCTTTCCGATGTCCCAGAAACCTGCACAACCTTACCGAAGATCTGGGTGTTGGCGGTTTTAACAACCTGAGTGGTTGTTGAGGCCGCACCGGCATCCGCGCCTTCAACTAAAATATTTGCACCCACAGAGGCGAGAGAATCTGCGAGCCATTGATGTAGCGTTGCTTTTGCGCTTGACGTGCCGATGCTTGATAGCATTGGTGTTTGAGTCGGGCTGATATCATAAATGATATCCTCGAAATCTTCTTTCTTACCGACCTGTGTGTAAGTTTTTAACGTACCTGCTACTGTTGGCATTTTAATTCATCCTGTTCAAGATGGCGGCTGCTGCGTCTGCGACCTTGCCGGTTTTCTTTAAACGCTCTCTAGTTTTACGAGAGGCTTCAGATACTGAGGACTTGGCCGTGCCTGCTTTCCCGCCAGACAATGTTTTTGATGGTCCCGATTTAAGTTTTTTCTTAATCGCAACCGTTTTTTGTTGATCGTACTGCATGGCCTTGTAAAGAGCGGTGATCATTCGGTGATCTGCGACTTGGTTAAATTCCTCGCCACTCACACCTAGATCCTTCAGAGCGTACTCGCCAATTTTGTAATAAAGATCATTACTCCAATTGGGTATGTTGGTTTTTAAAACAGTCAGGCTTTCCTGCGCGGCTTCTTTCTGCTCAGTGTCTACCTGTTGCTGTTGCTGACCTCTATACTGATCCGCTTGCGCTTTTATATAATCGTAAGTGGATTTCGTCTGCTCAAAATTCGCCTTGGCCTGCGCATATTGATCTGGATTCTCGACCGCCACACGCTCCCAGTTCACGCCTTCAAAACGTGAAAGGTCTGCGCCTGATGCAGCCAATAACGCATTCATCGTCGCGTGAGTCTGCTCTGATTGAGCATCATTGGCCTTGCGGCCCTCGCTTAACGTCTGCGTCTTTTTCGTGTAGTCGGATTGTCTGAGCCATCCCAGCTTTAACTCCTCGATGGTCAGGCTCTCGCCATCAACATCAAATGTCTCAGCCACAGTTTCTTCTTCGCTGTCATCGGTTGGGTCTTCTTCGACCTCCTCAACAGCATCGGATTCATCCGCGTCCTGCTCGAACTCTTGGTCTACACTGTCGGAGTCCTGCGACTCCTCTTGATCCTCGGATTCTTCTTCACCTTCTGGTTGTTCCGTTTCGGACTCCAAAATGGCGTTCAATCGTTGTATCGGGTCTAACGACTCGGGAGAGTCCACGGGCGTGGCTTGCTCTGCTGAATCGACTATTTCTTCTTCTGACATTCTACTCACCCTCTTGTTGGTTGCGCAACTCTAAGTTGTTAATCAAGGTGGCAAATTGCTGCACGAACATTTGACCGGCCTTGAACATCGCATACAGGCGCTCGCGCTCCTTGTCACTCTCCGACGGGGTCTGCAAGATCTGCTCGACGATGTTGTTGTTCATCATCTGAT
>Ga0307997_10001129_pt1 | contig 12503 bp, 22 predicted proteins | sample Davwhametageno36_FD_203165 | JGI IMG/M metagenome (GOLD analysis project Ga0307997, IMG submission 203165) | Marine microbial communities from Davis Island wharf, Antarctic Ocean - #36 | ecosystem: Environmental > Aquatic > Marine > Unclassified | place: Antarctic Ocean: Davis Island wharf...
TTACATATACCGAGAAACCTCACCTGATCAACGACTAGTTGATTTTGTAATTCCCGGTCAGCTAACCGAAGAAGATTTGGATACCGCGTTTACGCAAACTCAGTTCCTCTCTCAAGAAGCTTTAGACAATTCCGTTTTAGGAATATTTGAAGACCCAGCAATAGGTACGTTTTCTGCTGTAAACAAGGTAATTTCAAACGTAGCTAACCCTGTATCAGCACAAGATGCTGCCACGAAGAACTGGGCAGAGACTGCTTTAACTTCTCAGCTTGCTTTAGGTACAGCACAGGCAGTTATAGCAAACACTAAGGCTTCTGAAGCTGCTGTGTCTGCGACTAACTCAGAGACATCTAAGACAGCCAGTGGCGTTAGTGCTACTGCATCTGCTACCAGCGCGGCTGAAAGTGCTGCATCTGCTTCAACTGCAACGACACAAGCGGCCTTGTCAACGACAAATGGTGCAGCACAGGTTACTTTAGCAACTGCTCAAGCTGTTATTGCAACTGCTCAAGCTGCCGCTGTTATAGCAGCAGACTCAAATGCATCAACAAGTGCAACCGCTTCTGCTGCCAGTGCGACTGAAAGTGCCGCATCTGCCGCAACCGCAACTGCTCAAGTTACTCTCGCCACGGCTCAGAAAACTATAGCAACGACTAAAGCATCTGAAGCCAGTACAAGTGCAAGTAACGCAGCCGCTTCACTGACTTCCTTTAATGGTAAGTATGTATCGCAATCATCACAACCTAGTTCACCAAGCACAGGTGACTTATGGTTTGACACCTCATCAAGCACGATGAAAGTCTATAACGGCTCTGCATTTGCCAATGCTGGTTCATCGGTCAATGGTGTAGAGAATGCGGTTCAGCATACAGCCACAGCAGGGCAGACTAGCTTTTCTGCGACATACGATGCTGGTCATCTTCAAGTATTTTTAAATGGTATTCGTTTAGACACAGCAGACTATACAGCTACTAACGGCAATGCTGTTGTATTAGCAATAGCTGCGGCTGTTGGTGACGTAGTGTTTATCCAAGGCTTTGGCACATTTACACTAGCTGACCATTACACAAAGTCTGTGTCAGATGGTCGATTTAAAGCTATCGGAGCATTAGAAGGTGGGCCTAGCTTGGGAACCAACAGTATTCTGAGATACAACTCGAACACCATCAATGAAAACATTTCAGTCAGTAGTGGATTAAATGCGTTTAGTGCTGGCCCCATAACTATCGCAAATAATAAGACTGTCACAATAGCGAACAATGCAACGTGGAGCATAATTTAAATGTCTACATTAACAGTAAAAGAGTTGTCCCATCCAGCAGGGGAAGTTCTGAAAATTTCTGCTGGTAAAACACTTGATTTGAATAGCCAAGGGACGCTGATACTTCCTACTGTACCCTCCGCTAAAATGCCCACAGGCTCAGTGTTGCAAGTTATTACACATGTTCATACCGCACTCACTGCATGCAGTGCCACTTCATATACAACTCTTTACGGAGCCACAATTACCCCATCATCCACATCTAGCAAAATACTTGTTAGGGCTGTGGTTGGCGGCTTATATACGAATCTTAGTTCAACTAACCAAAGTCATTGGAAATTAGCTAGGGGAAGTGCAAATTGCACAGGGCAAAATACAAACTACCATACCGAAACTGGTAGGAACCTGACTGGCGCAGGTACTAGAGCCTATATCAATATGGAGATATTAGATTCTCCTAGTACCACTTCGGCTACTACTTATAACGTACAAGCTAAACGAACTACTGGCAGTGGTTCTTTTCAAATCAATGATACTGCTGCTACTTCAATAATCACACTTATGGAGATACAAGGATAATGGCTTCTAAACTAAAAACAGACATCCTTGAAACTGTATCAGGCTCTGGCACGATAGCATTGACCAACCAGTTGTCTGGCATGACCCATGCCTCTGTGCCCACGCTAACTACATCACATATACCTACATTGACTGCGGCTCAGATGCCTAGTGGTAGCCTGTTATGTACATCTACTAGAAATTACCCTGCCAATGGAAATACAACCTCAGCAAGTTTTGTAAATGTAGGCGGTGCATATAACTATGGTGTTGTTAATGCTGGCTGTGCGCTTAGAGTCACCCAAAACGTAAACCTTGGCGCACATGCAGATACAAACTATTGGAGACAATGTAGATTATTGATTAATGGTCAATCTTATGGGGGTCTACATGTAGCTCATCACGATTATGATAATCTTTATGTCCCTGTAACACTAGATGAATATTTTCCTAATCTAAGCCTAACTGCTGGTCAAGTTCTCGTGTTTCAAATTCAACTGAAATCAAATGGCAGTGTCCCCACAGCCGTAGATGATGCTTATGGCGACCCCACATTAATTATTCAAGAAATCAAAGGATAACAAACATGAACACAATAGACGCATTATTAGCTCTAACTCCAAACGCCCAATGGGTTCTCAATGGAGACGAATTAACATGGTTGGACGAAGTACAAACCCAACCAACAGACGCAGCAATCGCAGCTAAGATTGTTGAACTACAAGCAGCCCATGACGCAGCAGCCTATGCCCGAAGCCGTCAAGCAGCCTACCCGTCAATCCAAGATTGCATCCATGCTCTTATGGATGGTGGTGATACTCTGACTGACCTACAGGCTTTGCGTGCAGCCGTGAAAGCAGCCAATCCAAAGCCATAGGAGTAGATTATGACTACAACTATTACAGGTGCTACTGGCATTGATAACATCAAGGCAGCTACAGGTGCTGTGTTGCAGGTTGTTAGTGTTAATAAGACCGATGCGTTCTCTACTTCTAGTCAAAGTTATGTGGATATAACTGGATTTGCAGCCACTATCACTCCTACATCTACATCTTCAAAGATTGTTGTTGATGTTGATTTTAAAGGTAAAGTTAATGGACACGGCAATATTCGGCTAAGGAGAGGCTCAACACCAATATATATCGGGACAGCAGGTACGGGGAATCAGCAGAATGTCTCTATGCAAATGGCAGGCGGTGGAGCGCTTACGACAGAATACGGGCTAGACCAAGTATCTTTAAAAACATTAGATTCTCCTGCTACTACGTCTGCTGTGACGTACAGATTAGAATGTTTTGTTTCAAATGGGTCTTACGCTTTATATTGTAATCGCGTGTCATTTAATGACAATGCTCATTACATCGGATATACGCCCAGTTCAATAACACTTACGGAGATTGCAGGATGAGCAAGGCAAGAGATGGGGTAGAAGACCTCAAGACGATTGACGATAATCTAGCTGCTAAGGCTCCTATTGCTAGTCCTAGTTTTACGGGTACTGTATCTATTGACTCTCCTAACCAAGCCAGTGGAGGAAACGCACTTAAAATACGTCAAGGTAACGCTACTTCATTTGGTATTGACATGGGACTCAGCCAAGTAACTGGGCATCTTAATATATCAAGAGTCAATAGTAACACTGCTACGCACATGATGACGTTAGCGAGAGACACAGGTAATGTGGGTGTTGGCACTGCCTCGCCAGCCAAGCCACTTGATGTAACAGGCGACATTAGAACGTCAGGCAATCTAGTCATAGGAACTAGCGGAAAGGGAATAGACTTTTCTATTGTTGCAGATAGTAGTGCCACAGGTGCATCTACAAATTCAGAAATTTTGGACTGTTATGAAGAGGGTACTTGGACGCCAGCAATAATGCTTACGACAGGTAATGTCACTCTTAGCGAAGCTTTTAATTATACAAAAGTTGGTCGTTTAGTGACCTTGCGTGGTTATATCTACAATGGAAGTAGTATTGCAAACACTAATGCTATTTGGCAATTCGGTGGGTTGCCTTTTCAACCGCTACGTGAAACCTATGGTGCAGTCGCACAGTATGCAACAACAGTTCCGGGCGATTCTGAATATTGCAATATTTATGTAAATCCAACACATAGTTATCTTAGAATTTATTCTACCAGAACTGGCACTAATGACTGGCTGCAATGGAGCAATATAGGCGGTGGCCATATTGATTTTCATATAACTTATATGGCTACCTCATAAACAATTATCTAGCTTGGATTAGCTAGTGGAGAAATAAAATGGCATTAACCAAAGTAGTAACTCAAGACCGCATAGAAGTTGTAGGTGACTACAAAGCAGTGCAAGTACGAACCAAGACGGCAGTGATGGAAGATGGTGTTGAGTTATCCTGTGGATTCCACAGACACATTGTAACCGCAGGAGATGACTACTCAGCAGAGAGTGCAGACGTCCAATTAATATGTGCAGCAGTACACACCGATGCTGTTGTAGCAGCAGCCGCAGCAGCCGCAGCAGCCCTAGCAGCATTTAGACCAGAATAGGAGAATATTATGCCACAAGGCAAAGGAACGTACGGCTCTACGAAAGGCCGTCCCCCAGCAAAACCTACAAAGAAACCAAAGAAAAAGTAGATGTGGTCTAGCCCCACAGGGCTACCGCTAGTACACCAATCAACTTCCCTTCTCCCAGAGGGGAAGGCTCTACTCATAGAGCCAGTGGTGGCCCAAAGACCCATCGAATATCTAGTAGTACAACCATCAACCAAACCTTACGAAACCCTAGAATATAGCAGGAGGTTATGGCTATGTTAGCGGAAATCGCCCTTGCCAATAGTCTGTATAAGGTGGTCTCAACAGCCTTCAAAAATGGCAAGTCCATATACGATATGGGTAGCTCACTTACCGACTATTTCTCAGCGACACATGAAGTTCAGAAAAAAGCTGGGGACAGTGGTAGTAAAGGCACAGCCTTAGAATGTTGGCAATATCAGGAGCAGCAAAGAATCCAGAGAGCCAATCTTGAGTGGCATATGAAAAAAAGCCGACTTGGCGGTTGGACAGATTTTGTTCGATTCGAGGCAAACTGGCACAAGCAACGTAAAGAAGAAGAGTTGGCTCTAAGAAATAAGAAAGCTAGGCAAGCAGCCAAGTTACAGAAAGACTTACAGTTAGGAATTAACATTGGTGTCTGCATGATACTTGCTGTGGGCTTACTGTTTGGAATTGCAATCTACTATAGAGGTTAATAATCATGTCACAAATGACTGACTATGATGCAGGACGATTAGTGACCCTAGTAGAAACTCTAGGCAATCAAGTCGAAACATTAAATGAAATAACAGTCACACTATCCAACCGCATTAACGACCTAGAGAAACAACTAGTCAAAGGCAAGGGATTCCTTGCTGGAGCCATGTTGTTGTCTATAGGTCTGGGTGGTGTCGGCACATCAGTCCTGTCCAGATGGATGGGTACTTAATTACAAGGAAACATTATGTCTATCAACCCCCTTGCAGGGATTGCTGGTAGTGTGATGGATGGTCTTGATGATCTGTTTACGTCAGACGAAGAGAGGGCTAATGCTCGACTCAAGCTGACGGAAGCACTTCAGAAACCCCACAACTTACAAGCAATGGCGAATATTGAAGGAGCAAAACATGCTTCTGTGTGGGTCGCTGGTTGGCGTCCAGCTATCGGTTGGGTATGTGCAATTGGTTTGTTTTACCAGTTCCTTATCCTTCCGTTTGCTGGACTCATCAACGCTTACATTGACCTACCAGCAGAACTACCTTCTATCGCATCCGCTGAACTCACAACACTCGTAATGTCTTTACTGGGCCTAGGTGGCCTACGGTCATTCGAGAAAGCTAAAGGACTTACGAAATGAAGAAGACCAGTGCAGATCTTAAAGGTCTACTAATTATATCCCTGTGTGACCGGGTGGCTAACGGTGAACTAGACCCTAGGTCTGGTGAACGTGTTGACGCTCCCGCAAGTACACTGAATGCAGCCGTTAACTTCTTAAAGCAGTTCCCACCAGAAGAGATGGTTACCCAGACAGATCACAATCTGTCAGATACCTTAAAGAAGTACACCAACGTAATGCCTATTAAGGCGACACACTAAGATAGGACTGTAGTCTATGCTAGATCCATACTTGATTGACGGTGATCCCCACTGGCAAGCCTCTTTTCCAGATGAACTGTGGCCCGCTTTTGAGGAATTTCGTAACTTCCTAGCTATTGCTTGGCATCACCTTGGGCTACCTGCCCCAACAGAGGCTCAGTACGAGATAGCCCACCGTCTTCAGTATGGTTACGACACGGCTGAGGCTACAGACTTGGAGGCCCACAAGCTGAAATCTTTGTTCGACAATCCCCGTGAGGATATTGTCCGATGTTTCCGTGGTGCGGGTAAGTCGTATATCACATCAGCCTTTGCTATATGGCGACTTATGCGTAACCCTAGGGATGAAAAGATCCTGGTTGTGTCTGCTGCTGGCTCTAAGGCAAAGGAGTTCGTATCGCAAACAAAGGGCATTATATCCTCTATGCCTATACTTCAGTGGCTCATAGAGGGCGCTCGTGAGAAAGGTGCTGCTCGTAGAGATCAGGCTGACCAGTTCGATGTGTCTGGTAGTTCTCTGTCACAAAGCTATTCTGTGGCTGCTAGGGGTATAACCTCACAGATTACGGGTAGTCGTGCTACGTTATTGATCGCTGATGACATAGAGGTCGAGAAGAACTCTTTAACTGAAGAGGCCCGACAGAGAATCGTTAGGGTCGTACAGTCTGACTTCGTGCCTATCACCAAGACAGAGCATGGTAAGGGTGACATCATCCTACTAGGTACACCGCAGACGGAAGAATCTATCTACAACGTACTCGTTAAGTCCATGCAGTTTCGGACATTCACTATACCTGTACGTTACCCGACAGAGGCTAAGCTAAAGAACTACATACTCCGTGATGAAGAGTCAGGTGAGGATGTAAACATATTGGCTCCCTACCTAAAGCGTAAGAACAGCCTAGGACTACTAGAGTATGGTGGCGTAACTGACACCCGATTCGGTCATGACGAGATGGTCAAGATAGAATCTAAGGGTAGGGCTACCTATGCCTTACAGTACATGCTGGATACTAGCCTGTCAGATGCTGAGCGTTACCCACTGAGACAGTTCGACTTAGTTGTGTTCTCTACCAACCCCGTTAAGGCCCCGTTACAGGTGCAGTGGGGAAGAGACAGTGACAAGAAGAACCAGATCCGTGACATCAGTAACCTAGGGTTCTCTGGTGACCACTTCCTTCGTCCACTATTTACCGATACTGATTGGGAAGTATATGACGGTGTGGTTCTATTCGTTGACCCCGCTGGTCGTGGTAAGGATGAAACCGCATGGGCTATCGTAGCGACTCTTAACGGCATCATGTATGTCCTCCATGTAGGTGGATACAAAGGTGACCCCGCAGAGGCTATGCATCAAATAGCTATAGATGCTAAACGCTATGCCGTAAACGTAGTAGAGGTAGAACCTAACTACGGACAGGGACTATGGGTTACATCATTCGGCCCTATCCTTCAGAAAGTGTGGCCCGGTGGTTGTACAGTACAGGAATCTGAGTGGGCTAAAGGTCAAAAGGAAGGTCGCATCATCGATACCCTTGAGCCTGTCATGACGCAACACCGCTTAGTGATGGATGAACAACTCATTCGTTCTGACGTTAAGAACCAGGACCATGTGTATTCCTTAATGTACCAGCTTACCCACATTACCCGTGACCGTGGATGCTTAAAGCATGACGATAGGGTGGACGCTTTAGCAGGGGCTGTAGCCTACTGGCAGAAGACGATGGGTCAATCCGTAGACGAGGCTAGGCAGGGTGTCCTAGATAGTCGATGGGAAGCTGAGATAGAGGACTTCATGGAGATGGCCCAAGGTGGATTCTCAGGTAAGGATCTAACCAGTAATGTAGTGTCCATTAGAGGCCGTAAAAGGGCCGATGGGAGTCGTTCAGAAGTTACCCAACGAAACGTATAGGGGTAGGTGAACGAGGCGTCAACGAGGTGTAGGCAATGTGTGTGGGGGGAGGGTGACTTTTGGTTTATCCGTAAGATTTATATAGGCATATATCCCCCCGCGCGCGAGCCAGCTACCCCCGCATACCCCCCGACAACGCTGGAGCCAGGGTGAGGAAACGGATCGGCTGGGTGGGAATTAAATCGGGCTAATCGATTGATCAAACAGCCAACAAACAGACACAAGCTAAGATAACAGCACAACAGCGCCGTATATCGTGGGCTTAGCGTTATCGTCAGTGTTATATATAGATTCTTTGCATTTAATTTAACCCTTATTTAACGGGTATTAAACGGCTTGATAGCTAGACGCGGCGCGGTGTCGCTTTAATTTCGTTACTCTTAAACAGATCAACACCACTGTTTTTTTAACTTGATGCGCTTGTCAATAGATCACGCAAGTATTAGACTTATCCCAACGAAACGGCAAAAACGCCAAAATACAGGCAAATAAGGAATATCTAATATGAATACTGAAAAACGCGCTAACCCATTTAGAAAGTATACAGTCAGCTGGATGTTGAACGGGTTTAATCATGACGCATGGATGCAAAACGCTATGCAACGAAATCGCTTCGTGATGTACAACATCAAACAGCGCCGTCTAGCAGAATCTAAATAACAGCATAACGATATTAAACAAAACGTAATAACTTAAAGGATTTAACAAAATGAATGCATTAACTCTAATACCTGTACAAACAATTGAATCGTTTTTACTACCAACACCCCAAGCTCAAGCCCTCGCATTATTTGATGATAGTACTAGTGGTATCAAACAAGACGCCAGCGACTGGATTACAGGAGATAAGCGAGGCATTAAGCAAGCCCGTGCTTTTATCGGCTTATCCAAGAATAACAAAATGCCAGCCTATACCATCGCCATTCCTGCCCGTGAATCCTGCCCACGCGGTGGCAAGCTTGCAAAGATTAAAGGAACTGTTTGTTTCGATTGTTACGCCGTTAAGGGCCACGATGGAATGAAACCCGCACAAATAGCTAAACAGCGCCGTTGGGACGTTATTCAGTTGGCATTGTCTAGCCCTATCATTTACGACTTATGGGTTGCCGCGTTTACCTTATGCATGACAAAAGAAACCTATTTCCGCTGGCACTCTGCAGGCGATTTATTTAGCGCCGCGTATGTTGCACTAGTAAAGGAATGCATAGAGTTAACACAATGGGTCAGCCATTGGATACCAACAAAAGAGCCCATCTTATCCAAGCCACTGTTAGGCCTTCAGAATTGCGCCGTGCGACTTAGTGACGATATGGTTAACCAAGTTAAGAATAAATACAAAGGCCTTACTAGCGGCGTTCATACGCCCGACAATGGTGGTCGTGGTCAGGCTTGCCCCGCTAGTGAAAAGACACAAGATGGTTGTCAGGATTGTCGGGCATGTTGGTCACTTGATGTTGAACATGTTAGTTATAAGATCCATTAAATAAACAGTAAAACCCTATTAACTTAGGGTTAACAATAAGCATTGATTATCAGTGTTTATTGTTAACCAAACGAAGTAACAAAAGGATGTATAAAAATGAGTTTTCAATCTATGCAAATCATATCTAAAAGGATCGATAACGCCGCCGCGTTAAAGGCAATAACGCCAACCGAGGGCTTTAATTTATTACAGCACTTGCGCCTTAGTGGACGCGGTAAATATCGATATATTGCCGATGCTGACCGCGCGGTTTATGCCGATATAGCCAAACGTGTAAGGGTTGCAAATGATGGGGGTTACGATGCTTAAACAACTGGAATTATTCCCGCAACTAGACGCCTCTATCATTCGCGCTTATCGCAATCTACATACGGGCCAAATCAGTCTGTTAGATAAGGCTAGCGGCTTAGTAGTGGGCCATTGTGACGCCGTGCGACTTGTTCCACATTATCTGCAAGATTCTGTTAAATGCATAGTCAATCAGGCTGGACGCGCACGGGTATTAAGGGAGCGTAAAAAATACGTTCACGCCTTCATTGAGGGCGCTATTGAGCGGGTCGCGGGTTTTGTATCTTATAAGGATCGAAGCTATACAGGCGTTCGATATATGGAGGGCCTAGAAGCGCCTATGAGCGCCGTTACTTATAACCCTTACAAGGCCCCCACTTTCACAGATAAATCCACTGGCGCACCTATAGAGGCGCTACAACAGGCCATTATATCCGCTGACGGATCTATTCAAGGCGTCACTATTTAAACAGCATAACGATATTAAGAGGTTAATTATTATGAGTACCAATAACGACAAAGTAGTTGTTTCTTTTTACGATTATACAGGCGTGGCGTTAAGGCCATGGGCAAAACGCGGGTATACCTGTTTCGCCTATGATCTACAGCACGATAATAGCAATAGTGAGTGGTTTGCGGGTGGGGGATCTATTCAATATCTCCATGCTGATCTACACAACACAGTGTCACTGTGGAATGTCTATAAGGCCCATCGTATGGATCATATTGTGTTCGCCATGGCGTTTCCAGTATGTACAGATCTAGCAGTGTCGGGCGCGGCGCATTTCGCCAACAAAGCAAAGGTTGACCCAGACTTCCAAACTAAAGCCGCTAACCATGCCGCCAAGTGTAGTCATGTATTTACTAGTTGGGGCGTCCCTTATTTTATTGAGAATCCAGTATCACGATTAGCCACCCTATGGAGGTCACCTGACTATCGGTTTCACCCGTTTGAATACGGCGCATACATACCTGCCACCGAAGCCGATCACCCACTCTATCCAGACCACATTGCACCCATGGATGCCTATAGCAAACGCACATGCCTTTGGACGGGTGGCGGGTTCAAGATGCCTGACGCCAAGCCAGTCGATTGCGAGTCATTCGGCAACAGCCGCCAGCATAGCAGCCTAGGTGGCAAGTCCATGCGAACTAAAAATATAAGAAGCGCAACGCCTAGGGGATTTGCTGAAGCCATTGCAGTCAGCAACGCGGCATAGGTTTATCAGGTGGCCTTCTAGCGAGGGTCACCGAGTAAACCGAAGTAAACAAAACGTAAACCAAAAGGAAGATGAAAATGATGCTATTAGAAGCACGAGAAGTAAATACAGGGGGTGGCTCTATGGTCACCATTATTGAGTCTAGCGAATGGAATTACATCATCGTCACAAGTGACGAAGCGGTAGCCATTTATCAGTCTGAAGATGCCTTCTGGGATGGGGAACCAAGCCTAGAATCTACCTACATTAATAACATAATTGGAGAATAATAATGACCAATTTAATTCCAGACTTTGAAGCGTATGTAGATAGTTTTTACAACGCTGATACGGGTATTTATCCAATAGCAGGATTGACCAAAAAAATGATTTCATCCGCTGTTGAAAAGCATATTAAAAACGCGGGGTGGTGGTTTTGCGGCGACAGCGTTGACCGCGAGGCTGTGCGCGAACTAATCCTAAACAATAAAGAGGGAATTTAAAATGCCAAAAAGAACAGTTTTACCGCTAAACAACTGGAACCTAGACCAAGCCAAAGAGGTTATTTGGGACGCCCTACATTTGGCGCGTGAGGAGTCCATACCCGAGGATAGTAACGGGCCTAATGATGATCAATGGGAAGACATATGCACAGCCATGGCGTGGCTACAAGAAGCCGCTGGCTGCGAAGAAATAACCGACAACGAAGAAGGTGACAACCATGAATAACATGACACAAGACCAATTGAACGCGCTCATTAAAACGTCTTCTCAGAAGCGCCAGCGCAGGGTTAGGCCAAAGCTATTACGGGCTGAGAATATGGCCTCACATGGGCCTGATTGGGCCTCTATGGGCCTAGTGTTTGCCGTTACTCTGGTGATAATTCCGATCATCTTCTCTATAGCCATGGGAGCATAAATATGAAAACAGTTACTTTTGAAATTGATGATGAACAAGTGTGTTCTGAGTGTGGAACCAATGACCAACTGCATTACAACTTTTATGCCTATGCTCACAGGTCAGAAACTAGGGCCATGGCTGACCCAGAGTGTAGCCATTATTGCGACTGCGGCGGTGACGTTGAGGTTTCCTTAATGACACGCGAAGAATTCCTAAAGGGTGACGGAGAAGAATCATGATCAGCAAAACGACTGACCTGTATCTACAGGAATTCAACTATGACATCGACAAAGCCATTACGGCAGGACATGCAGCCACGGCGTTAACCGATGAACAGATTGGCGTCATGTTTGAGCTAGAAACGCTTAGCGGTGTTATGATGGACGCCTACAATTATGTAATGAAACGGAAAGGAGAGTAGCCATGAATAAACCAACGAACGATATAATAATAGTTGAAGTGCCACATCGTAGGCCAGTAAGGATATGGCGGGCGCTAGACGAGGCTGATTTAATCCAAAAAGCATATGAGGTTCACGACTTTTGCTATCAAGAATGGGATATGGAAAATGCTGTTGATTGTTTCGGTGATGAAATACCAGATGAATACAATGACATTTTGAGGAAGGATAAAAAGCTGATCGTTATTGGATGGTCAGGGCATACGGAATGCTACCCAGTAGCAGATGCTGACAGCGAAATTGTTGCAGCAAAGGAGGCTATCGGGCATGACCTTTCACAATGTCACTTCTTGTCGGTTGCGGAGGCTAAAGAGTTCAAAAGCCATGCCG
>Ga0307997_10001133_pt1 | contig 12484 bp, 12 predicted proteins | sample Davwhametageno36_FD_203165 | JGI IMG/M metagenome (GOLD analysis project Ga0307997, IMG submission 203165) | Marine microbial communities from Davis Island wharf, Antarctic Ocean - #36 | ecosystem: Environmental > Aquatic > Marine > Unclassified | place: Antarctic Ocean: Davis Island wharf...
GTTTGGTCTGTAAGGGGTGCGTTTATGGATAAAAAGTCACTTTTGGCAAAAACCCGCTCTAGGCTAACCAGTTCAATCCCAAGCTCTTGGGCAACTGCTGGGTCAGCCCACGGATCATGGGCGATGAATTTCATGTTTAGGGGCGCACATACTCGAAACATTTCAGCGCCAATGTTGCCAATGCCAACCGACCCCAAAGTCCGGCCAACAAGGCCCATGCCCATATAGGCGGGGCGTTTGTCGAACCCGGCTTTGCCTTCACGGGTCAAGCGATCTTTGTCATATAACTTTCCGGCCAGAGCCAAAATGAACGTCAAAATTGCCACTGCAACTGGGCGGCGGACGCCATCTGGGGTGATGACAACGCCAATCCCAGCAACGGTGCAGGCAGCAACGTCAACGTTGTCATACCCAACACCAAAGCGTGCAACCAAGCTAAGTCGGCCATTGCTTGGAATTGAATTGGCGTCGAACTGGGCACCCAATAAAATAAGCGCATCGAAGTCTGCCAAAGATTCCGCCATCATTCGCCCGTCTTTTGGAGTAACGAATTCAAGCTCAATGTTAGGGTCGTTTTGCAGAGGGCTTAAATCGAATGAAGGATAAGCTGCAGAACCGTCGGGTTTTTTGAAATCGCCAGATAAGGCTACACGAAAAAGGCTCATTTCTTTTTTACTCCTTTGGTAGTCTTAGACGGTTTTGAAGATTTAGCGGCAACGGATTTTCGGGGTTTGCAGCCCGCCCGAATTTCATCAATGCCCTTAACCAAGGCTTCTTGATAAACCCATAAATCGCCTGAATAACATAAAACATCGTAACCTTGATTATATAAAGCAATGGCCCCCGCCGCATCACCGGTTAAGCGGCCTAGTGCTTTGTTATGTTTTTTTGCGGCACGTTTTACTTTATCTGCCGCTTTAATGAAGTCTGGGTGATCGAATTGTCCATTGATACCCAATGAACAGCTCAGATCAAAATGCCCAATCCACAAGCAATCAAGCCCTTTCACAGACGCAATGGCATCAATATTATCTATTCCTTCTTTAGTCTCGATTAAGGCAACAAAGACTGTACGCTGGTTGGCGGATGCAAGTTTTTTTGCTGTATCACCTGGTCTGTACTCATCGTGGGCAATGTTCAAAGCAACACCGCGTTGCCCCATAGGTGGGTATTTCATACACGATACAATGTGTTCAGCTTCTTCTTTGGATGACACCATAGGCATGATAAGCCCGGCGGCTCCAACGTCCAAGGCGCGTGCAATATGATGGTATGCGTTCGATGGGGGGCGGACAAGGGCTGGAATATTAGCGAGACGCAAACCAGCTATTGCGCGTTTAGTTTCAGAAATGCCAAAGCCTGAATGCTCCATATCTAGAAAAACATAATCGACACCTGATGCCGAAATGATTTGACCTAATCCCGATGAATTAAACTCAAAAATCGAATGGCCAACTTTTAAATCGTTGGATGCAAAAAGACGCTTAAGATTTGGTAATGCCATGAAAGGCTCCATTAATAGTGGTGGAATGGCTACAAAATAGAGGAGCTCCATTAAATATATCTCTAAAATAATACCAATGGTGGCATTATCGAACACTAAGTTCAATGATCAATTGAGGGTGTGGTAAAGCGCAGAAACCAGAAGCATTTTAATGAAATAATTACCTGTATTTTATCTTCAACACGATCCTGTTTGGTTCTTTAATAGCACCTTTGAAGTTGGCGAGTATTGATATGGGAATGTGGGTGCAAGAAACCTTAAAACAGTCTTCGAGCCGAACCTGACGCTAGGATGGGATGCGGCCACTGCACGAATTGCTTATACCACCTTCTTTTTTATTTCTCATGATTTTGGTCGGTTTTTGCTCATTAGGCCCAGCATCAATTTGATGTCTTGTGGCAATTTCATAAGGTCCATCATTCAGCTCAAGCCTTAACGCCGTTTACATTGTTTCGGGTTCATCCGGTTGGCTTGTTTTTGATGGAGATGGGCGGGATTTTTTCGATGGGATTATGACTGGTATTTTCTTTTACCTGACCAATGGTGAAATTACCGTCGCAACATTTTTGGACACCCACGTTTTAATTGCTATCTATAGCATGATCAGGAATTTGCGCCATAGCCATGTTCGGTTGGACTATGGAGTGTTGGGGTATCTGTTCATAAGCCCGGCCCAGCAGCAGATTTCCCAAAGCTTATCAGCCCATCACCTTGGTAAAAACTGTGGTTTTGAATTGGCCGTTTGGGATGGCCTGTTCGGGACTTTATATGTACCAAAACAAAAAGAAGATTTCGCCATGGGTTTGGGCGATGGAACGGATGGCTCGTGGCATACGCAAAGCGCTTTGTATCTCGGGCCGTTTGTGTTGGCGCTTCGGTCTATCCAATCTAAAAAATAGTGGGCTTATTAACAAATCCTTTTGGCCTTCCGGCTTTGGCAAAGGTGCCGTGGGTGGGTTCGCCGTTTAAGTGACGTTCCATGATTTCACGGGTTTCTAGCAACCCGTCCAAATCTACCCCAGTCGAAAGCCCCATGGCTTCCAACATAAAAACTAAATCTTCAGTGACGATATTCCCGCTGGCACCAGGCGCATACGGACAGCCGCCAAGCCCGCCTAAGCAGGCTTCAAATTCACGCACGCCCGCATCTAGGGCCGCAAACACATTTGCTAACCCAAGGCCACGGGTATCATGAAAATGAGCGCTGACTGGAGTATCGCCCCCAATGGCGCGATACAATTCGGTAAATAAATCGCGGACCTGTTTGGGGTCTGCATAACCAACGGTATCCGCAACATTTAGGCGCTGGGCACCACGTTTTAATAATCCTTCGGCAACGCGCAAAACATCAGCTATGGGGACTCTGCCGGAAATGGTACAGCCAAACGCCGTTGCCATGCCGCCCGATATAACAATGTCTTTGTATTCAGGGTGGGCATTTCGGAAGGCAATGATTTCGGTAAACTGATCAATTGATTGCTGGGTGCTGCGCCTGACATTGGCTTGGTTATGTGCTTCCGATACGGACATAACGACGCCAATTTGATGAGTACCTGCCGCCATTCCATTTTCAGCGCCCTTCATATTTGGCACCAATGCGGCAACGGTTAATCCGGGAATCTGGATTGATTGCTTAACAACGCCAGCCGTGTCAGCTAATTGTGGCAACAGCTTTGGCGGCACGAACGAGCCGACTTGAATTTTAGCGACGCCCGCTTCAGCTTCACGCTTGATCCATTGCATTTTGTCCTTTGTTGAAAATACGGTGTTGATGCTTTGTAAACCATCGCGTGGGCCGACTTCGCTCACCAGCACGTCATATTTATTTGTCATGTATGGGGCTCCGTCACGTGCCGGTAAAGTTGGGTTTGCGTTTTTCGTTAAAGGCCAAAATGCCTTCATGCCGGTCTTCCGTTCCAACTAAGCGGTTATAGGCTTCAAGCTCAAACTGATATCCTGTCGCACGGTCGACTTGGGTTGATACCGATATAGAGCGTTTGGCCCGCATGATCGATTGAGGCGCGTTTTGGGCAATCAAGCGCGCTGTCTCAATGGTGTCATCCATTAAGCTTTCAGGCTCGCAAACTTTGTTGACCAAACCCCATTGATAAGCGTCTTCGGCTGAAAACGGTTTGCCGGTTAGGATAATTTCTTTAGCCCGGCGTTCGCCAACGGCTTGGGGCATATTTTGCGTCCCCATAGCACCTGGCATAATACCAAGGGAGACTTCTGGTAGGGCAAAGCGGGCAGTTTTTGAGGCGTAGGCGAAATCGGCGTTCATCGCGGTTTCACAACCACCCCCGTAAGCCGCCCCATTGACGGCGGCAATAATTGGTACAGGACAATTACGCATGGCTATGACGCCTTGTTCAAACACCGCATGCTGATATCGCCATTGCGCATCGGTCATGCCTTTGCGTTCTTTTAAGTCACCGCCTGCACAAAACGCTTTGCTACCGGCCCCGGTTAAAACAACACACCGTACGCCTTCTGTATCGGTATACAGGCCCTCGAAAATTGCTTTTCCATCTAGCCCCATTTGGGTGTTCATGGCATTTGCAGCGTTGGCGCGGTTCATTGTGACTATCAAAATATGATCATCGGTTCGTTCCAAATTGTAAGTCTCAAAATCTATACGCATTAGCTTTTAGTTCCTTTTGATTCATTCAAAATTTTTACCTATTTTACACGATGGGTTATTCCAATTCGTCGTCAATGGCGTTCTTTCAAATTTATAGTTCTATCCTTTATAGCAAGGGAACTCGAAACTTTGTATGCCGGGGATTTTTAGGGCGAACAAGCCTCCTGCTTGCGGTTGTTGATTTTCGGTTCCCGGCGTAATGTAGTGGGGACCAATGGATGTAACGTATAGGGTATCGAAATTTGTGCCACCAAAGGTAATGCGAGTGGGCTTTTCGATAGGCATTTCAATTTCCATATCGACTTTCCCCTCAGGCGTGATACGAAACAGTTCCCAACCCGATACACCCGCCACCCAATAGCACCCTCCAGAATCCATGGACCCGCCATCGGGGCGACCCGTTATGGAAGCACAATCAAAAAACACCCGTTTGTTGGACCAAGCGCCATCATCCAAATCATTATCATAAGCCCAGATTGTTTGAATCCAGGGCGCACTATCAGATACATAGACGGTTTTCCCATCCGGAGAGAACGCCAACCCATTAACCACCTGAAATCCATCCATAATGATTTTGACCGTTTGGTCCACCTCTAGGCAATACAGCGTGCCCTGCGGTGGGGCTGATTGATCTGGCCCGGCTATCGACATGGTGCCAGCAAGTAATCTGCCGCGCATGTCAACAGTGCCATCGTTAAAGCGGTTGGTTGTTATGTCGGCTTCTGTGTCTATGATTAATGATAGATCTTCACTTGCAAAATCGAAATCAAAAAAACCATCTGTTAGGGCAACAGCAGCCCCGCCATTTTGTTTAAGCGCAAAGCAACCAATTGGGCGCTGCATATCCCAAACTGTATTCGCCCCTGTTGCAGGATCAAACCTGCAAAACAGTCCGGCTGGAATATCGATCCAATAGAGCATTTGATCGGTTGCTGACCATATAGCGCCTTCGCCGGTTTTTGCAGCAAAATCTAAAACACAATCAACCGTCATTTTAATCATTTCTTTCACTTGAGACAGTCGCCGTCATGTTAAACTCCATTTTACGAACCCTCTTGATGTAAAGCTTATGACACTGACTGTCTTTATGTATATAAACAAATGAGATGGTAACTAATTGAAGAGTCTGTACGCCCGTTAATTAACTATCAAAGGAAGCCGGAATGTTGTCACCAGAAGGACGCGTCATTTTAGTATCAGGGGCTAATCGGGGGATCGGTCTTGCTACGGCCAAACACTTGGGTTCGTTGGGCTATGATTTAAGTCTTGGTGCGCGCCAACCGGGTAACATCCCTCAAATGGAAAATAGAAAAAATCATATGACCCATCATTGGGACGCTGAAATCCATGGAACTTCTGCTGCTTGGGTTGAAGCGACAATAGAGCGGTTTGGGCGGATTGATGGGGTCGTTTTGAATGCGGGTGTCGAGCTGGGTGGGTCACTTGAAAGTGGGACCGAAGAAGAAATTGATCGCATGTTTGCTGTTAATTTTAAGGGGCCCCTTTGGTTGGTCCGAGCCGCACTTCCGCATTTGCGGTCTTCGGGCAAAGGGCGGGTAATTAATGTGACATCGCTTGCTGGTAAGCGAATGCGGAAACATGAAATCCTTGGGTATTCTGCGTCTAAACATGCGGCGATGGCCTTAACGCATGCCATACGCCAATTGGGCTGGGATGATGGTATCCGTGCAACCTCTATCTGTCCGGGCTTGGTTGAGACGCGAATGACTGAGAATACGGCTACACCATTAGATCAGTTCAAACTTGAGCCGGAGACGATTGCCGAGACGATTTCTTACGCTCTTGCGCTACCCAATAGTGCTGTTGTTGCCGAGATACTTCTTAATAGTCGTTACGAGCCGATGTTCTAAGCTGGTTTTGTTTTATAAGGTTCACCATTGTTTAGCGAATGACTTAATAAGAACGAATAATGCAGAAGCTACTATCTGAAGCCTCCGTTGTTGGGAAAGAATATTGGGCAGAGAAAGGTAATGTTAAACTCTTAATGTGGAACAAATTCGTGCCCGATATACCGGTTAAAAAAGGTGTGATCGTCTTTGTGCATAGCTCATCTATGGCCTCTCAGCCGACATTTGATTTGTATGTTGATGGGCGGCCTTTCAGCTCCGCAATGAATTATTTTGCCTGTCTTTGTTTTGATACCTGTTGTGTTGATATGGAAGGCTATGGCCGTTCGTTAAAGCATCGCGACATCATGTGCGAGGTTGCAAACGGTCTTGAAAAGATCAGTCAACAAGCCGATTGTGGCATCGACTATCCAAGTGAGGATAATTGGTGCCAAATTGTTGGTAAGCCCAGGACAAAACCGAAGGAACCACAATGACTAAACTACACTATACCCGGAGCCGTGGACGTGCGGAAACGACTCGATGGATGCTGGCGGTTAATCAAATCCCTTTCGAAAACATTGTGATTGATATGCCTGAAGAACTTGACGCATTACGGGCCACAGGTAAGCTTCCCTTTGATCAAATCCCACTGCTTGAAATTGACGGTCACAACCTAAGTCAGTCCTCTGCAATGATCCGTTACCTCGCCCGCCGTGGCGATTTTTATGGCGATACGGAAACCGACGCGCTTTGGTGCGACTTGATGGCGGGTGCCGTTGCTGATTTTTCAGAAACGGTCTTAAAAGCCATGTTTCAGCCCACAAATGAGACTGCCATCAGGGAACAACAGGCTGCTTTCGCAAAGTTTGCGCCGTGCTTTGAAGCGCGCCTAAAGGAAAATAGAACTGGTTTTTGCGCCGGAACACGCTTGTCATTCGCTGATGTTATTTTGGCGGAAGCCTTAAGTTTATATTTAGAATGGATACCCGATATTCTTGAACCCACCCCCTTGCTAAAGGCTTTGAACGAAACCGTTCTGAGCCAACCCGGCATTAAGGCCTACTTAACCTCCGACCTTCGCTACCCTAAGCCCGACAATGCGTGTGTCATCGACATCGCCCGCGTTTTGCAACGCTCCCTCCCCCCGCATTTTCCAGACCCAAACCAGTTCGTTGTGCCGTCATAAGGGCCCAGAATAACGGAATTCATAGGATACTTGCTGAGCTCTGCGCATCGATCATCGTCGTTATGGGTATGTATACGTTGCATCGTGAGTGGTGCATTAGTGTAGATGGCGTGCCAGTCACCTTACAAATCTGGGGTAGCTGCACCACCTGAATTGTATATAGACATTAGGGTGTTGCCATCGTTATCCCACAAATTACCTGTACGGTAAGGATAGCACCCGCACCTATTCACCATTGGAACGGCGGAAGTGATGCCATCTGATTTTTTTTATTGCCCATCCAAAACTATATTTCATGTAGATAAGATATTGTAATGGATTCTGGAAACAGAACTGAAATAATATGTCTCATTGAAAAATAATAGATGTTGACCTTATGCGCCTTTCAACGATCTAAGACAGATTTAGGAATTAGGTAGATTGGCGGGGCCGGCAGATAACCCTCTGCATGGTGAGCTGTCAAACAAATGTAAACTCGTCTCAGTTTGGGGCCAATGTGTCTCTATTTGCGATTGCGTTCAGCGGTTGTGTCATTGGCGTAATGACATTATGCCTAGCATTGATCGGGTATTTCGTTGCCATCATGCCGGCCTAATAAGAGGTCTTTTGGTAATTGAAGCCTTGTTACAGTCATTTATGTATCTTTGTTTTGTGAAAACCGTCGTATTCTAAAGGCATCAATTGGCAGTTCGATATCACCCCCATCAATGAGATCTGTAATAATTTTACCGACAAGAGGCCCAAGAGCAAAGCCATGAGCAGAGAACCCGAACGCGTGGTAGACCCCGTTAGCACTGCCGGCTCCAATTACTGGGATGTTGTCCGGCATTACGCCTTCGATACCCGCCCATGATCGGACGATGGTAGCATGTCGCATGATGGGAAACATAGCCGTAGCCGCGCACGCATTTTTTGCCAAACCGTTAAAACTTAAATGAGTATTGTTTTGCTCTGGCTCAGCGCGCCCCTGATATGCGCCACCCATCATTACTGTCCCGTTATCGAATTGTTTGAACGACAACGCGCGGCCTTGTGATCCAACGACCGGTTTCACAAAGCGGGGCATTCGCGCTGTAATCATGAGCATTAAAGCCTGTGCTTCAACAGGTGCATAATCTCCCAGCTGAGCCGCAATGGAACCGCCCCAGGCTCCCGCGCAGTTGACAATAATCGGTGCTTCAATTTTTACTGAAGGCGATTTCACCAGCCAATTCGTGCCATGGCGGACTATTTCATTTACGGGCGTTTGTTCGAATATACGCACACCCATAGAAATAGCTTTGCGTTTAAATGCCGTTACGGTTCTGTAAGGGTTCGCATGTCCATCACCATTTACATACAATCCGCCGATACAATGAGAGGCGACGGCAGGTAACAGTTCCCTAAGCTGTTTTTGATCAATGATTTCCTCATGTGAAAAACCGATATCTTGAACGGTTTTGGCCCGATTTTTTAGGGCGCTAAGTTCGGCATCGTTTTCCGCAACTTTGATTTGCCCGAGGCTTTCAAAACCACAATCGTCATCGACTAAATCTTCGATGTTACGCCAAATCGATAAAGCGGTATCGGCCAGTGGTAGTTCTGGCAACGCGCGACCAAGACGCCGTACTCCTCCTGCATTAACTCCGGATGCATGCCGACCAACATAATCCTTTTCCAATACAGCGCAATTGATCCCACGCATCGCCAAATACAGTGCCGTCGCGCAACCATGCAAACCACCACCAACGATAATCGCGTCAGCCGTCTGTTTGCTTGTGCTCATCAATTAGGTGTCTTCGGAAGCAAAGGTGGAAAGATTAGCGAGTTCTGCCAGCATCAAAGGTTTTACCGGCGGCCGTAATCGGAGCTGCTCAAGCTCATTAACAGAAATATTTCGGGCCTCTGCAATCAATTCACTGACGCTCAAACTACAGAACCGCCCTTGGCAAGGTCCCATACCGCATCGGGTGAAACTTTTAAGTTGATTTGGTCCAGCACAGCCTAGTGATACAGATGCTCGAATTTTGCCAGCGGTTACTTCTTCGCACCGACAAACCATAGTTGCGTCATCAGTAGGAATTCTAAACTGGACCGCAGGGCGGAACATTGCATCCAAAAAGGGCCGTATCCGCATTTCGTGAGCAAGGGCATGTCGGGTCGGTAGCACGTTGATGTCGCGTTCCTGTTTTTTTATTTTGTTGGTTGTGTATAAGGCTTGATATGCCGTTATCCGGCCCTGGTACTCAGCAGCGATGGCACCGCCAATCCCCCCGCCATCACCGGCAATGGAGATGCCGGGAACGTTTGAGCTTCCCCATTCATCCGTTGAAGCGTGCCAGCAAAGTTTCTGTTCATTCCAATGATACACGCATCCAGAAGCCATTGCTAAGTTTACATTCGGGACCACGCCTTGGTGTAAGAATACATTCGAGGTTTCAATCCGATGCCACTTATTCTGGACCAAATATTCAATGGCTTCAGTGCTATTTTTACCGGTTATTTTTAAATCATCAATGCCTTCGATGAAGAGTGTCCCAGATGATTTTAAAGCTTTTATCCACTTCCAACCTTTCATAATTGAGCCTAAATGGGATAAAGCGCCGGGCAAATGAGGTAGGGCTTTTAACCGGTTGGATTTCGGTGTTGTATCCAAGATCGCACGGATCGGGACACCCGCTTTCAAGTATTGATACGCAATCAAATACAAAAGTGGTCCCGTTCCTACGAATACCGCATTTGAAAACGTGATGCCCGATGATTTGAGTAATATTTGAGCGCTGCCTGCGGTCATGACCCCGGGCAACGTCCAGCCCGGAATTGGGAACGGGCGTTCTTGAGCGCCGGTTGCAATGATGACTTGGTCCGCGGTTAATAAATGTGCAGCCCCATCTTTGGAAATACCAATTTCACGTTCCGGTGAAACTTGCCAAACGGTCGCTCCGCTGACGTGATCTACATTGCTTGCCGCGAATGCACCGGCTAGATTTTGACCCTTATAATAATCGTCTCCAAGGATGGTTCTATCTTTAATGGATTGGCGTGTAATCCCTCGGTAGATTTGACCACCGACTTCGGGCTGCTCATCCACGATCAATACATCGGCAACATGTGCCGATGCAACAGTTGCTGCTGCCATACCTGCCGGACCTGTACCAATGATAGCGATATCGTAATGATCTTTCATTGTGTATCCTCTTCGTCGGAAAGAAAAACGCCTGTATCTCCGGCACCAAGTTGGCGCTTAACGCGCATGCCGTTTTCAACATACGTCATGCACGCTTGTTTATTTGGAACCCCGTCAATTTCCACCAAACAGTCGAAGCAAATCCCCATCATGCAAAAGGGCCCTCTAGACGTGCCAGTAACGGCTGTGGTACGAAAAGCTAAATGGGTTTGGCGTAATAACGCAGCGGCAACGGTTTCTCCTTCATTGGCCTGCAGGGTTTGACCATCGAACTTAATGCTTACTTTGGGAGACGGGTTCATCTCAATTTCATGCATGAGCCATTTCCTTTTTAAAGCGGTTGGTGCGCAAAGGAGCTAGTGAAGTAGGTAAGGTTCCTTCTTTTATGTACTTGGGGACCTGTAAGGCATGAGCTGCTGCCAAAGTTACTCCGCTATGGCATACAGCTGCAAAAGCACCGGGGTGCTGCTCAGACTGTTCGTAAATAGGGTATCCGTCTGGTGTCATAATTCGAAGTGCGCTCCATGCCCGAACGATGCGTGCGTTGCCCAGATGTGGAAACATTTGTACGGCGCGGATGGCCATCTTATTTAGGATAGGGGTGGACATGCCGACATCCAGACCAGCATCTTCGTGGGAATCTCCAATTTGTACGCTGCCTTCGATGGTTTGGCGAATTTTGGAGAGGGGCATCGTCAAAAAGGGTTTTAGTCTTTCTGTCACGAGTATTTGACCTCGATCAGGATGAACAGGTATGTCCATGCCTACTTTATTGGCCAAGTTCTGAGTGCCAAGGCCTGCCGCAAGGATAACCCGGGCACTATGGAATTCGCCTTTTTTCGTCTTGGCTGTAAAGGACGAACCTTGGGAGACAATATCGTTAACCGGTGCATCTGAATTGATAACACCTCCCATACTTTTAAAGCTTTGATGAAGGCCCCTAAGTAGATTCAATGGGTTTGCATGACCGTCTCCTGAAAAATAGCACCCGCCAGCGACGTCTGGGCTCAAACCAGGTAACAATTCAGCCATTGATTTTTGATCGAGCATTTCAAATTTCACGTGCGGAGAGTGGGATTGTAATTTTTCCATCTTTTGACGTTTGGCCGCGAACTCTTTATCATCAACGCATATTTCTGCACCACCGGGACGTTGATAACCAACGTCAATTCCAGTAATTTCCGATATCAAGTTACTGAGACCAGCCCAAGTTTCTGCAGACTCCCATGTCCAATGTGCGTAAGGTGAAAAGTCGATCCCTTTGCTTTGGACCCATACCAGACCAAAATTCCCTCGGGTTGCGCGAAAGGCAATATCGCCTTCATCCAAAATTAATGTCGATAATCCTTCGCGCTGTAATCCAAAGGCCAATGCTGAGCCGACAAGGCCACCTCCAACAACGATTGCATCGTAAGCAGGGCTCATTGGAAACGTTCGGTTCTATAAGGTTGCAAGTCGATATTCGGTGTTTGCCCGCTGACCAGTTCCGCAACAATACGTCCCGTATTTGGTGCCATACCAAATCCATAATGGCTGTGGCCAAAAGCCGAAAACAAATTAGGTTGTCCCACAACTTCTCCCAAACAGGGCAAGCTGTCGGGAAACGAGGGGCGCGTCCCCATCCATTCAATACCGTTATCAACATTGATGTTTGGAAAAAGGTTGGTTGCTAATCGTTTGAAAACTTTAGCGCGGCGGTAATCTGGTGGGGCATCAAGGCCCGCAAACTCGGCGGTCCCTGCGCAGCGAACGCCGGCTTGCATGGAGCTGGCAACAAATTTGCCTTCAGTGTCCATAATCGAGTTATTCACGGTAATGTTTGGGTCTTTAAAAACAACGTGATATCCGCGCTCTGCTTCTAAGGGGAGTTTGATACCCAACGGTGCTAATAAACGTGCGGACCAAGCGCCGGCTGCGATCACTAATTTATCTGCACTCATTTCACCGTTTTCAGTATGCAATCGCCAACTTCCATTTTCTGTTGGTGAAATCTGCTTCACAGCCAATTGTTTGTAAGTTGCCCCCATGGATAGTGCTTTTTCAAAAAGAGCTTTTCCTATTGCACCGGGGTTCAGCGCGCGGGCTTGCCCTTTGATCAGTACGGCAGATTTGTAATCTGGCGAAAGGGCAGGTTCAA
>Ga0307997_10001134_pt1 | contig 12481 bp, 14 predicted proteins | sample Davwhametageno36_FD_203165 | JGI IMG/M metagenome (GOLD analysis project Ga0307997, IMG submission 203165) | Marine microbial communities from Davis Island wharf, Antarctic Ocean - #36 | ecosystem: Environmental > Aquatic > Marine > Unclassified | place: Antarctic Ocean: Davis Island wharf...
TTCAACAACTGCTAACAATTCAACAACTGCTAACAATTCAACAACTGCTAACAATTCAACAACTGCTAACAATTCAACAACTGCTAACAATTCAACAACTGCTAACAATTCAACAACTGCTAACAACCATATAAGGGCAGGGGGTCCTAGGGGGCGGGCACGCCCCCTATTATTTTGTATCCCGCCAGTATAGTGTGACAGTGTAAAATGGGCGCCATTGTTTCCGCCATCCTACTGATATTGGTGATATTAATTCTAATGACGAGCGCCAACAGTTCCGATAAAGTATCCGCCCTGATTGTTATTGGGATGTTAAGTATGTTTGGAATGGTGATTGAAATGTTAAATAAAGTCGACGAGGTGAAAGCAAATTGGAACACCTATAAATGTAATCCGGCGATTGTGCCCTTTGCCCCCATTTTCGGGAAAAATCCACTGACTGTGTTTACCGAATGTATCCAAACCATGCAATCCAACAATATAGGAGTTCTGTTGGCACCCATAAACTACAACATATCAATGCTCTCTGGGCTGGGGTCCGAACTCGGTGGCTCAATCTCGGCCCTTCAGGCGGGCGCGGGGATGATGGCGGGCGCATTTGAGGGCGTGGGTGCCGAGTTCAAAAACAAATTCAACGGCACATCCACCGAAATGAAGCGATTCGTATTGAATTTGCGCGATACGTTTGGGAAAGTCGGTGGGATTGTTTATACACTTCTCAAGGCAACGGAGGCATCGGTGGTCACCGCAAAGAGTATGGGGAAGGCGTGTTTCTCCCCTGATACGATGGTAAGTGTGAATGGAGGGACTCGCGTGCGAATCGCCGATGTAGTGCTGGGGGATGTGATGGACGGAACCGATGCGGAGGTATTGGCCACGATGCGACTCTCAAATATAGAGGATGACGGGACCCAGCGCGAGACCATGTATTGTATTGACGGGGCCGTGGTCAGTGGCTCGCATTTGATTTTCGATCGGGGGGGAGGTGGGTACGTGGACGTTGAGGCGTATGTGGCGATGGTGGCGGCGGTGGCAACAAATGATCGATTCAAACGATACGATGCACCGGTTCCAGAACTGGTGTGCCTCATCACATCCAATCATACAATTCCTATAGGCACCAACATATTCCACGATTGGGAGGACAATCAGGGGTCGCCGTCCAAATCCATATAGGCGGTGAGAACACCGACTAAAAAGTATCCCGTGATGGTAGTGTGTAGTAGCGTGGTACGATGAATTCAGGCGCAAAAATACCGGATCTACTGCGCGCGAATAAGCCGAATATGGGATCTGACATTGTTCTGACGGTGGGAATACTCATTGCGTGGTCGGGCATCACCGCATATGTGATGGGGAAATTACATATGCAATCGTATAGGGATAACTGGGACGAGGTTAAATGTAAACCCCACATAATACCGTTTGCCGGGGAAATCATGCAACCCATTCATTTGGGCGACCCAGACGTGTTCACGCAGGAGAATTTGAACGCGTGTGCTCAGGAAGTATCTAAAAAAGTTACCGACGAGGCGACGGGAAAAATAAACGAGGGGGTGGGAAAAGCATTCAGCGCAATGAAAGATTCGGCTGATATGGTAAACGATGCCAAGAACGACCTTGGCAGTATGGCCACTGCCATGGCCGCGTTGTTGGCGAAAGCCGGGCAGTGGCTGACGAACCTTCGGAACGAGGTTAACAAAATCGTATATGTCGTTCGCGATACGTTTGGGAAGTTTACCGCCATTGTAACCACAATATTCTTTTCATTATTGACATTCTACCGTACAACCAAAAGCGTACTGGGCTCATTTATTGGCGATATAGTGATTGTCATGCAAGCGCTGATATCGGTTATTATAATTTCGCTGGCAATTCCGTTCGGGTTTGGTATAGGAGTTGCGATTGCCACGGGGGTTTCTCTGGCAATAGTGAATGTGTTGATCATGGCCATCGCCAGTATGATGATACGAATGCTAAACCTAAACACCCCTAAAGTTCCGTCCTTTTGTTTCTCTCCCCAGACAGTTGTTTCGGTGAATGGAGGAAATGCTAAGGAAATCCAGCATGTTACGATGGGGGATGTTTTGGATGGAACCGATGCAGTGGTACAGGGTACATTGCGATTGAAAAACACGGATCATTTAGGAAACCCACGGGAGGATATGTATGTGTTTGATGATGGATCGGTTGTCAGTGGTCCCCACCTCATTTTTGACGAGACAGTGGAGCGATTTGTGTCTGTGCGCGAATATGCTGTAGGGCGCGAGAATGTGACGCAGACTAGCGAACGGTACCCGGAACTCGTCTGTCTCATAACATCCAATCACACCATCCCCATTGGGAAGTATACATTTCATGATTGGGAAGATGCTGGTATTGATAGCATGGTGCGTGGGTGATGCATTGTTAACAGTGTATGCACATGCACATGCACGCACATGCACACACCACCCAATGTTATCTCATGTAATTATAGAACACAATGGCCCAAAAAATCAAATTGTTCGGCAAGTCTGTATCGGTGAAATGGATCGTTGTAGTGGCTATACTGTGTGTGATTGGATATATATTGGTGGGACAAGGCGGTGGCGATTGTGGTTGCTGTGCCATCTCGGAGGATGAAGCGAATGGTTCGCCCGATGCACCCGATGCATCCAATGCATCCGATGCATCCGATGCATCCGAGGGGTTCTCCGATATCGCGGGCGCGGTGATGGGACACGATATTAGTCAATCTACAACATTTTATGGATCTATAGGAAACGGTGCTACCATTTCATACCCCGATGTACCTCCCAATACATTAGATATGTTGACCGAACAGACGTTTCGCCCCGATTGTTGTCCGTCCACATACTCGAATTCATCTGGGTGCGCGTGTTTGTCCGATGCCCAAATGACATTTTTGTCGGATAGAGGGGGAAATAGGTGATGGGTGGGGGCCGGCCATGCCAACCATCCCAATTTTATATTTTTATACACCCAGATTTATTTTGTATACATAGTATACAATGCCTTCAACATCTACATACGATCATACCGCTATGACCAATTTTGGAAATGGAGCCCCCGACACGACCATCGTTCACGGTCTGTACGATGGAACCGCCATGAACCTCTGGACCGACGCGGTCAATATGGTCGAGACCAATGCCGATTCTCTCGCCGCAATGGCTGAGAAGGATGTCGACTGGAAGGATAACCTTGCAACTTCCCGTAAGGAGATGACTGAGGCCCTAGGAGATGTTAACCCCAAACGCCTCAATCACACCGCCACCAAGAACGTCCATGACATGGACCCAACCAGTGATGCCAAGCGCGTCGCCATGGAATCCGCTGCCCAGTCTCTTCTTAACGCCAAGATGAGTGCCACCAAACACACCATTGCATACAACCTTATGCTTAAGGAATATGGTGTCTGGAAGGTGAGTTCCCAGAAAGCCCATGATGAGTGGACCAATAAGGTCGAGTTGTGGCATTTCCATGACGGTGAATACATGTGCGACAAGTCCCGCATGATTGACTTGGCCAAGTCGCTCACCGCCGCTCCCGCCACCGAGCCCAATCTTACCACCGTTGATGCCATTAGGGTTACTCCTGAGTTCCGTCTTTGGGAGCAGGCTTGTGCCGAGGTCGCCCAAGGCAACATCGTTGGTGAGGTTGTGGAGGGTGGTGTCGTGGGTCCCGCTGGTGCCGATGGTGTCGCTGGTGTCGCTGGTGTCGATGGTGTCGATGGTGTCGATGGTGTCGATGGACCTGCCGGACCTGCCGGACCTGCCGGACCTGCCGGAAAGGTTGGGTGCTTCTAAGCAGTGATTCTAAGCAGTGATTCTAAGCAGTGATTCTAAGCAGTGATTCTAAGCAGTGATTCTAAGCAGTGCTGTGCTCCACTCGTGCTAGAGAAACCATAATCATTTCATAAAATGAATCAGTAGATTCATTTTGTGCCGTGCTCATACGCCACTATTTATTTGGTGATTTCACATACCGTACAGTAGGTTATTTTTTGAATTCTCTCCACACCCACATTCACCCAATCATCCGTCCAATTATGAACGCATTCACGCAACAACCACCGATTAATTTCTGCCAGCGTTGGTGCGACAGATACACCGATCAACCACTCTATATCGTCAGCGGACACAATCGATTCGTACAATAGTGTGTCGCGGATATGGACCATTCGGTGAATACATCCATCTGTAGAAATCGTATCACACATCACTTACCTTTACATGTTGGTAATGTGTGTAAATTGTTTATGGTGTCGCGCGATATACCGCAGTGGATAAAAAATATAGTGCGTTTTACACTTTTTATGTCGTATCCAACGACCATTTCAACCGTTAACAACCGTTAACAACCGTTAACAACCGTTAACAACCGTTAACAACCGTTAACAACCCAAGCAACAATCCATTCACACGTACATTCCATATGGAGGTTTGCTCCCAGCCGCATCATCCTTCTTCTTAATAAGTTTGTCCGCCGTCGCGACCGTCACCTTCATTGGGAAAGTCACATCAATCTTCAGGTCATCCTCGTACATCTTCGTGTCTGGCTTGATGAGGCGGTACAGATTGATCTTTGTGTAAATAACCTCCAAGCACCGCTTCAGGTTCCTCACCCCCTCCTCCTTCTCCGTGTGCGTATCAATCAGGTGATGGATGGTCTCGGCGGGAATCTCAATGTCCGCGTCCTTGAAGTTCACCAACTCACGAATCACGGGGAGGAGGTAATCGGTGGCAATGATGGTCTTCTCTGGTTTCTCGTACCCCTTGGTCTGGATGCGGTACATCCTATCGCGGAGGATGGGATTCACAGCCGAGATATCGTTCCACGCAAATACGAACATGCATCGGCTCAGGTCAAAGTCAAACTCCGAGAAGTAATCGTCGTGGAACTTGGAGTTCTGGGACGAGTCGATGAGGTGCGTGAGAATCCCAATGATCTCCTCACCCTTGGCCGTCTGTGAAATCTTATCCACCTCATCAAAGTAGATGATAGGGTTGGAACACTTGGACTGGATGAGACAGTCAATGATCTTTCCGGGCTTGGATCCCTCGTATGTGAAAGAATGCCCGGTGAGACGCGACCCATCTTCCGCCCCTCCCAGAGGAATCATCACCGCAGGACGGTTCATGATCTTCGCCAGTCCCTGGAGAATCAATGTCGTCTTTCCCGTCCCTGGAGGCCCCCCCACCGCCAACGCGTTTCCAATGGATTTGGGGTTGGTCACCCACTGACCCACTGTCTGGAGAATCTGCATCTTGGCATCGCCCATTCCGTACACAGCCGCGTCGAGACTTTCCTTGGCATCGGCAATGAAATCCTGGCACTTCTCCAAGCCATCCTCCATGGATACGGGCAATTCATTGTATTTCCCAAACGGAATCTTCATGAACTGATCCAACCAATCTTTGGTCTTGGCGTACTCACTGGACCCCGGTTCCGTGTACTTGAGGGTGTTGAGTTTTGACATTGCAACCGCCTTCTGGGCCGCGGGGATATCCGACTCGAGAAGTTTGAGCGAGTATGGTTTATCCACATAATTGAAATCCTTCACGGCCTTGGCCTGGGCGATCAGCCGGTTCTGTTCTTCAACGCCCATCTCCTTGAAGAACTTGACATCGTTGGCCGGGTCTTCGCCACGCATCAGACGCTTGAATGCCAATGTATTGTCCTTCTTCTTCTTCAGGTTCTTCTTATCGTCCAACCGCTTGATCTGGCGCTTCGTGTTCGCTCTCAGTTCGTTGAGTTGCTTCACCAGCGGATGCGACTCGTTCCCTTCGCCCAATCCCGTGACCACTTCCTCCAACTTTGCCAACAACTCCACTTCAACCTTGCCATCAACCGCCACACCCTTCTTGTCATAGTACTTGTCTGTGGTGTCCGCGGTGGTGCATCCAGGTTTCGCCTTCTTGGATGTGGGCGGTGGTGTATTGGAACGCATTGACTTACGCGACTGCTTCTTGGAACGGGTTTTGGGTGGCTCATATGATGAATCGGATTCTTCTTCAGTTTCCGTATCCGAATCTTCTGACCCCAGGGATTCGCCATCCGAGTCTTCATCCGAGTCTTCATCGTCCGAGTCTTCATCGTCCGAGTCTTCGTCCGAGTCTTCATCGTCTGAGTCTTCGTCTTCCGAATCATACTCATCCTTGTCATCGGGAACCACAATCTCAAATACAATGCTTACCTTCCCATCCGTCTCCTCCTCATCCTCCTCATCGGTCTCTTCCTCAATCACACGACGCTTTTTCTTGTTTTTCTTGTTTTTCTTATTGTTCTTCGCCACCACCAACTCCTCATCTGTATCATCTGTCTCACCTTCCAACGCCCCAATCATCTCGTTCTTGACATCCTCAATCGCCCGTGCGACCTCCTTGCTCATGTGCTTACTGGGAAATATGGAACTGAGAAACTTCTTATACTCAACCGCGTCCATCTCGGCCTCTGGCTCATTGTCGTCAATGAAATCCTCGTCGGAGTCGGTCGGCGCATCATCCTTGCGACGACGTTTTGCGTCATCTCCCTTCTGCTTCTTGGTAGAATCGTTCTTGGTCATTGTTTGGTGAAAGTGTGAAAGTGTGAAAGTGTGCTGTGTGCTGTGTTTGATACTGGGAAGTGGGGACAAGGAAGAATCAATTTTGCAAACTTTGCATTTCACGAATCGGTCATACGTTAACAACCCAATCCATATTTTTCCACAGCAACGAGAGAATCTCCCCAAAATGTATACGAAATGACATCTGTGCTTGGACCCGATGAACTGAATCAGTCCTTCAAATCATTCACTGAATCGCGAACCAATATGGTCGCATCAGTCGAGACACTGGATACGAAAACCATCGCTACCAAACGCGTGTACTCGGAGTTCATCGTGGCCCACTCCACCCACGGAACTTTCGGGATAGATTCGTACGGGTTCGCCAACAAACTCCATAAATTACAGTTCGATACCATTTGCGAAATGAAACGGTTGATCGATAACCGCATCTACGGGGAATTCTACAAATTGCGGAAAATGATGATTGAGTTCGCGACGCAACATATTGTCTGCGACGTGAACGCGGAGCGACTGGCGGAGCGACTGGCGGAGATTTCCGCGAAATCCGCCAAGTACCCCAAATTCAAGGATATTGTGGACGGGGAGACCCTGTACTGCTTTAACCTGACCACCGACATTTTCGCCGATATAGTGTCGCTGTTGCGTCTCCTAATGTCCCACATGGAAGCGAGGGCCAAACAGTTGGCGGACAGTGAGGCGCGGACCAACCGGGGAATGAATATTCATAATTTGGTCAGCGCGTACCGGTACGAGACCAATGTGCTGAGCGAGAAGATATCGCTGTACTCGCGGTACGCGGAGACGTTCGTTAGTTACCACACCAAGTACGTGGTGCGGGTGGCGGAGAAAATCACGGCGTTGGATTCGCAGATAGCAACGGACGCGGTGGACGTGGGTGGGTGAGTGTGGTGCGTATTTTATTGTGTTTATATATTATATAGGAATGGACTCAGGCGTTGATAACACCTCGAATCCCGAAATTGAATTTACCGACAAACAGTCTGCATTAACCGAGGAACAACGAAAGATATGTTCAGAGGCTAGGGTAAAATATGGCTATTGCGCAAAAGACGCAAAAAAAATAGAAAACGAAAACGAAAAAAATGAAAGAAAGGCAGAATGTGTAAAAATAATGAGAGCGGCATGTCGTGGTATTAAGAAAGGGGGTCGATCCCGCCCACGCACTCGCCGCCCACGCACTCGCCGCCCACGCACTCGCCGCCCACGCACTCGCCGCCCACGCACTCGCCGCCCACGCACTCGCCGCCCACGCACTCGCCGCCCACGCACTCGCCGCACGAAACGCGCCTCGCGTAGGAAGCGGTAGTGGACAACAACTCGACCCAGTGTCACTCACTACTCCATTTACATATTGGGAGATTTTTATAGGCGAACAGTAACTGGTGTTTTGTACCATTTTTTCACCAAATGACCGATACCAAACAACCAAATGAACGCGCGAAACCATTGTTTCCCCGTCAACATACCAGCGGAGTTGATGAATAAGAAATCAATGATGAACGATATCCACCGCTTCCACCACTTCCCTTGCTCACCAGCCCATTTGTCAACGAACAATGCGTTGGAAACAAATGCGGCGGTTATTCCGTAAGCAGCAATATCCTTGTTACCGGTATCTGCTGATGGAAACAAACAGTGGCCCCCGGTGAAAATCCATCCGATGATTGTGAAGAACATTATGACCGATACAGAGGATGTCCACCATTTTTTGCTCAGAGGCCCACAAGCAATGTACGGAATCATGATGAGAACCAGGCATGCAATTGATTGAATTATATCTTTCGCGTACATTGGTAATACTTATATTATGCGGATATAATGTATTGTTATTTTTCGCACCATATGGTACGAATGATAGGACAGAATGATAACAATCCATACGCACCGGCCGTTCTGCCTAAATCGCCGTTTGTAGATATCATGTCGCGCATATCCATTGTCATAGATACGTGGTTCTGTGGACTGTTTCGTCGAAAAAATAATGAAACGGTTCGGTACAAAACCCCCGATGGGTCGTACGCATTATTGTGCGATGTGTGATGGGTGATTGCACACGAACACATGCACACATGCACACACTATCAAACTGATTCAACGGGCGATGATTTTCCGCACACAGACACATCATCAAACAATATAACCGTCACTGCGCCCGCGGAATCTTTCACGTAACTCCCAATGATACTCGGTTCGGCCTTCTCTTCAATAATATCGCGATGACTGAAAACCTTTCCGGAAGAATCAATCACGTGCGGAATTCCATTGTGGAATATAGTTGATTTCGCTGGCTCGGCGGGCGGTTTTTTAGATACAATCTTATTTTTGACACGGCTGCGATTGGTTTGACTCCGACTCCTGCGGTCGGGTGCGACATTGGCCGGCGACGGAGAGATGGCCGAACCCGAATCGTCGTTGTTCGCCGCACACCCGTCCACTCCATCACTGGTCGTATCGATGATTGCGGAAGACCGAATGGATGGTTTGGGGGTGCGCCTTGGATTTGTAACCACATTTGCATTGGTACACTTCTCAATGAACTCATCCTTTGTTAGATTGGATTTAATCAACATGGCCGAATGAGTTCCACAGAATTCGGGACAGCCATTATTGTTCCTTTGGCGCATACATCTGTTCCCGGTTCTACGAACAATGGCACATTGTGTATCACCCGACAACTCAATGCGTACACGCCGTTTCTTCTTTATCGGAACGGACGGTTGGTGTGGGGGTTCGGGTTCGGTTGTGTTGGCAACTGGTTCTGGTAGTACATCATTCGACGGTTGGATTGTCATATCATCGGCTTCGGTGGAAATACCCGTTGGGTGGTGTGATACGGGGGGTGTCTCATTCAGGGTCCGGGGTGTCGCATTTCCCGAAACATATAGGATGAATTCCCGCATCATATCGGATGATTCCCCCGATTCGAATCTTCCGCGATTTACCACCATACAATTGTTCAGGAGGAACCATTCCATTATCTTTGTAGCGGTTAACATATTTGGTGCGGTTGGTGTGGCCATTAGATGAAGCGGTGGGTGTGTGTAAGTGAGGAGCACCGTACATCATAAATCAATTTTAGGATGTTTTCTCCTAACAAATGAATACAAATATCCCCTGCGTACCACCACCCGATTATTTTTGTCATTTCATGATAATGACAAAAACCACCCACCCCTCCAACACAACTCCCACCCCCACTTCCACCCCCACCCCACCAGATCAGTTCACACAGCCCCACACCATGTTAACCTCCATCACATTTTTCCTGTGCCGTCTCATTAGCGAGCCCGGAAATCCGCAATATATGATTGTGATTTATAATTACGTGGTGTACGCCGCATATTCCGCTGGATTTCCGTTGCAGTGGTTAGTGGTTCATTATGGATGTGTGTGTGTGGGACTGTTCGTATGTGGAATCATCAAAATGTGTGTGTGCTCCCCGCGCCCCGAACTCGTCGCCGTTTACCCCTGGGATACATGGCTTAAGGAAACACGTGATACGAATATGCCATCTGCTCATAGTTTTATCGGAATTTCGGGAGGATTCGCCATGATTGATTATCTCACTGTGGACGGATTTTCCAATTGGTGGTGGATTTGTGTGGCATGGTTATTTTCTTTCCCTGTACTTCGGTATGTGGGTCACCAACATACGTTCGCTGGGATTTTAGCGGGAACCATGATTGGCCTCATCTGTTACATATGTGCACGATTCATCATCGACCAGAACCTGCCCATTGACGTTTCGGGAATCGATCGGATGATTCGCACGGCGGAAGAATCGGTGGAATCAAAATTGATTTAATGGACGTTATGGTGGAAGAGTATATTATGATGAAACAAACGAAACCTACGATGGCACCTACGATGGCACCTACGATGGCACCTACGATGGCACCTACGATGGCACCTACGATGGCACCTACGATGGCACCTACGATGGCACCTACAATCACACATACAATCCATGGGGTCGTGAAATGTACCGAACGACCCCATGGAACCGTTGGCTCTGGTCAAAACCAGAAATCGCTGTATAGATTTCATCCGGATACAAGTGATGGTGGTGACGCACCTCAACACATGGTAGTTCCCTACAAGATTAATTTATCAAAATTCTCCAAGGCGAAACACGATATGTTTGCCGTGGTGGAGGTGGTGGCGGAGATATGTCCCGTGACACCAACCACCGCCATCCAAGCCACCCTGCAACAGGTATTTGGCGCGGTGGGCGACTACGATGTGTACATGGCCTACCAATTGAGTAGACACGGGATCGCCCCATCCATCGCACGGTTCACCAAGAATGTGCGGCGGGCATTGAGTGGTGGTTGCGGTGGAGAAGTTGCGGACCCCGCATTGGAAGATAGGACGGATCGACACATTATTACAATTGACCCCGCGGGATGCAGGGATGCGGATGATGCGATGGGGGCGGTGGAATGGACGGATGAAGTTACGGGCGATGCCGAACGTGGTGCAGGCACTGCGACTGGCACTGCGACTGGCACTGCGACTGGCACTGCGACTGGCACTGCGACTGGCACTGCGACTGGCACTGCGACTGGCACTGCGACTGGCACTGCGACTGGCACTGCGACTGGTACAATAATATCCACCTACATCACCCATGTACCTCGCACAATGGAACGCCTGGGTGCGTGGTCCAATTTTGACCCTGCGGTTCCTTTTCGGGTCGCCACCACCTACCTACCCGATCACAATCTCCCCATGCTTCCTCGAGCACTTTCCGAATGGGAATGTAGTTTAGTGGAAAGGGAGGTGCGCCCGTGTTTGGCAATGGATCTGTATGTGTCGGCAGAGGGACGGGTTGTCCGTGTAGAATTCGTGGAATGTCTTGTCCGCGTATCTCGAAATTACGTGTACGAATCGCCAGAAATGCGGGCCGACCCAGTGTATCGCTTGATCCACAGCAATGTGGGGCGGTTAAATGGTATGGCGAATATGCGATTGGTGGAAACAGTGAATGACAGCCATGATGTGGTGGAGTGGCTCATGTTGCGGATGAATTGCGAGGCGGGGAACCGGTTGTATACAGAAAAAAAGGGGGTATTCAGGTCGGTGGTTGTGAACAACAATATACCCGCCTCCATTCCCTCACATATCACGGGAAAGGCGTGGAAATTCATGAGTAAGTATAGGAACACCATCGCTTCGTATGAACTCGCCGAGGATGATGCGGGACATGGGTTGGTTGGTGGTGGTGGTGAGAACGCGTGCACCACCCACACCACCCACACCACCCACTACGCCCAAATAACCTCTCCGATTCGTCGGTTCGTTGATCTGGTTAACATTACCGTGCTGTGCAATATTATTCGGGGACATGATGCCGATGTGCACACAAGACAATTCCTTGTTAAACCATTCATTGCCCAACTGAATAAACAAATGCGTGGAATTCGTCGCGTACAGAACGATATTGCATTGGTCGCATTTGGAATCGCACATGAAGGGGTGATTGTGGATGGGGTGGTGATAGAGGTTGATGGGGAACGGGTAGATTGGTCGGTGCGTCATATAAGCGTATTTGTAGAACGTATTGGAGGAGGAAAATCATTCTCGGTCCCTATTCGCATAGATAAAATGATTGTTGTGGGCGACATGGTCCAATTGAAGGTCGTGTCATTACCATCCAAATCCACCGCATACCAAAAAATACGATTAAGTGTTGTGTGATGCGGAGTCCGAAATTTACAAGGATGAACAAAATATGATTCATTTTTGCTGTCAATATACTGTATCATGTTCCAACAGGTTGGTAACTGTTACACAATTTCATAAACTCATACCACGTATAAATGATGGGACGCATATTGATCGTGTTCATAATATAGGAAACAAAACAGTTGGTGTAAAACAGTT
>Ga0307997_10001140_pt1 | contig 12453 bp, 12 predicted proteins | sample Davwhametageno36_FD_203165 | JGI IMG/M metagenome (GOLD analysis project Ga0307997, IMG submission 203165) | Marine microbial communities from Davis Island wharf, Antarctic Ocean - #36 | ecosystem: Environmental > Aquatic > Marine > Unclassified | place: Antarctic Ocean: Davis Island wharf...
GGATGGGCTCCATAAACTCTACAGTTGCGGTCCCCGCCTTGCGCAACACGCTGCGTTTTGGCCAGAAGATGCCAGTGTTCAAGGCCACAGGAACGCAATCTTGCTGCAATTCGCGGTACAACACGCCGGACCCCATTTTATAAATTCTCTTCGCGCCCGGTGCCACGCGTGTGCCCTGTGGGTAGATCACCAATTGCCCAGGCGCCACACGCCCAGAGGCCACATCTGCAACCATCTTGCGGATCGCAGCCGCCCCTTTGCCCCGATTGACCGGCACACAGCCCAACCGATAGGCGTATTGCCCCACAATAGGGGTGAATAACAATTGCCGCTTCATAATGAATTTCGAGCGCGGAAGGCAGTTATAGATAACAATAATATCAAAAAAGGATTGATGTTTGGCGGCAACAAGAACTTCACCTTGCGGAATGTCACCTTGGATATTGACCCTAAGCCCAATCATCCAGCGTGCGCTCCACACAACCCACCAGCAATAGACATGCGCCGCCATAGAAGCGCCTTTTTGACTGATAAGCATTGGGATCAAGAAAATGATCGCAACAACCAGCATTGCCACATACATTTGCATATTAAACAGCAAAGAGCGGATCCATTGCAGCGCGTATTTCATCGTGCGTCCTCACAGGCTTTACGCGGGGAGTATCCCAAAGTGTCGCGCAGTATTGCCATCGACTATAAGACCAATACCCTGTCAAAACCAGCTTGAACCTTCAGGTTTACTCACGATTTGGATTCGTGAAATCAAGCGCGTGGCAGAATTTTAAAAGCGTCTAAAAATCTTGTACTTTCAGAGCTGTCGTTATGCCGCTATATTTCTGATAATTTGTGGACTAACAGAAATAAAAGATTCGAGGCGGCTGTGCGATTACTGTGCCCCAAATGTTATGAAGAATATGAGGTAACCGATGACGTCATCCCGGGTGAAGGGCGTGATGTTCAATGTTCTGTCTGTGATGAGACTTGGTTTGTAGAGGGCGAACCCGCTCCACTTGCGCGCCGCGCCATTGATCCAGGTGTATTTAGTATCCTGCAACAAGAGGTGCAGCGCGAGATGGCGGCGCGACAGGCAGACGCCCAAACAGCCACAAAACCTGCACCAGCCCCTGCGCCAAAACCAAAGCTAAAACCTAAGGCGCAGTCAGCAGAACCGTTGCGAGCTAAGCCAGAGACACAACATAAGGCCAAAACTACAAAACCTGATCCAAAACGCAAGTTTTTACCACCCATTGAGGAAGTCGACCCCAAACGAGCTAAATCATCGGTGTCACCTACAACCGTTGTAAATTCAGATCCTGAGGATGACGTACCCCCACTCGACAATCGGCAACGCGGCATTCTAGTCGCTTTGATTGTGCTCGCCGTACTGGCTTCGCTATACATTTTTGCATCAAACCTAACAGATGCATTCCCAGCCTATACCGATTGGGTTAATGCCTATGTATTCTGGGTGGATGACATACGAAAATGGCTGCAAAATATCCTGCGAAGTGTCTTAGACTACCGACAAAGCTTCGGTTAACCTTAAAACCGATCCAGCAATCTTTGAAGATACCCGCGTTCTTCTTTCGAGCGGTCAAGCGCGCCTGAGCGGCGGCGGATCTCGTCCATCAACTCTTGCGAGCGCAATCGAAGCTCCTCTTGCGTTACCATCTGTTCACCAGCGCCCAATTGCCCGTTGCCGCCAGAATCTCTGCCCAACGGGTCTCGGGTGGCACGGTCTTGCGATTCACCCTCCGATCTTTGATCATTTGGGGTCGCTCCTTGGCCTTGGGGCTGTTGCTCGGCCAATGTCTCACCCAGGCTTCGCATGCCTTCGCGCAGGGCATCAATCGCCTCAGACTGATTATCCAATGCGCCCGGCAGATTACCCGTCTCAAGGTCTTCCACCGCACGCTCCATGGCGCGGCCAGCTTCATCCAAGGCGCGGCGTGCCTCTTGTCCCGGTTCGGTGCCAGCCCCGGGCAAATTGCCCCTCTGGAGATCCAACTCACGCTGCAATTGTTTTTGCCGCTCGGCTAAGAATTCATCATCCTGAGACGACTCCGTCCGCTCGCCCACATCACCATTTTGACCTTGGCCAGGATTTTGAAATTTACGGAAGATTTGATCTGATAGCCCCTGCTGTTGACGCAGGCTATCAGCCAAATCTTCCATCTGTTGCTGGCCGCCATCTTGGCCGTCTTGCCCCTCACCACTGGATTGGCTCTGTGATGTTTGCAGATTTTGCATCAGACGGTTGATCTCTTCCAGTAACTCCTGAGCCTCTGCCATACGGCCCTCTTCCATCAATTGCTGCAAGCGATCCATCATCTCTTGTAGCTGATCTTCCGATACGGTGCTGTCATCGGGATCAGGCAGCCGCTCAGGCTGTTCTTCCGGCGGGTTACGCTCCGCAAACTCTTTGAAATATTCCCGCTGCGCTTGGCGCAACTCCTCCATCAACCGCGCAATTTCTTCGCGCGTGGCCCCATTCTTGATTGCTTCTGCCAGCTTGTCTTGTGCACGCGCCAGCTTTTTGGCCACCTGATCAAGATCACCATCTTCCACCTCCAAAGCCAGCAGCCAGAGTAGCTCAGCCGAAGCCTCAAGGTCTTCTCGGGTTGTGCCCTCTTCAATCTGGGCAATGATTTTCTTCAGAATAATCCCATCTTCTAAATCGCGAAACACCTGCTCAGGCTGTTGCGATATGGCCCGCAAGATCTGCGCCACCCGCCGACGATTACTCTCAGACCATAGAAGATCTCGACGTTGCTCGGTCAAAGCCTTTGCCAAAGGATCAAAAAAGCGGCGCGCGGGCAGCTCAATTTCAAGCGAGGCAGATAGGCCAGTTTGCCGACGGAGATCTTCAACCTCCAGCACAAACGACACCGGCAAATGCGCCCAAACATGTTTGGACAAATTTTCAATCAAAATTTCAGTGAAATTCGAACGGTCGCCAGAGATTGTCAACGGCAATGACAGTTCAATATCCGGCTGTGACGCGGGAGCCGCCAACAAGCCATGCCGCCGATCAACCTCTGCCAATTTGAGTCGCACCCAAGCCCGGCCAGAGGTCACACCAAAATCATCGCTGGCCGCGAATGTGAGGTTAAAAGTCCCATCACCCTCGCGCTCAATCTCACCCACCACCTCAGCCTCCGGCGGCAAATCTGCGATCATATCTAAATCCCAGCGCGCCTCATCAGGTCCCAAAATGGCCAAGCCGCCAGATTGCGTCACCAAAAACTGGTGATTTTTATTTGCAACACTGGGAAGGTTTTCAACGCGGCCAGAGACGGTTTCATCCACGATGTGCTTACTGTCATCGCCGTATAGGCGGACCATGATCATGCTATCTTGCGGCACGCTTAAACTTTGGCCGATCACATCATTTAGATATAGGGTTGGGCGATTGGCATAGGCAGGCGGTTGCATCCAGACTTCCCAGCTCGGCCCTGGAATCACCACGCCCTCAGACGTGCGCGGTGCGCCACTCAATGCATAGGAGGTACCAAACATCACCCCAATAACGAAGATTAACAGCGCCATATACCGCAGCGAGTAAGGATCTTGTGGCGCGACTTGAACATCTGGCCACACAGCTTTCGCCGCTGCAGCCCGGAGATGCATTTGCGCCAAATGCGCCTCCCAAAGTGCCGCCGACTCAGGGTCGTCGCGGCCAATGGCCTGAATATCTTGGAGCGCCGCAAGTGGGCACCCCGGCAGGCTTTGGTCCAATCGCGCCCGTGCCTGCCCGAGGCTTGGCCAGTAAAATCGTGCCCAGATATACCAAATGCACCACAAGCATAGGCAGGCGGCAGCACTGAAACTCAGCCAAATTTCCTCTATCGACCACAGATCCGGCGCACCCAACAACAGCGTTCCCATGATACATAAAATCAGTGAAAAGAGCGGCCAACACGCCTGCGCAACACACTCAACCCAAAGGCCTACGTAAGTCATCCCAAGGGCAAACTTTGTGCTGCGCGGTAGTGATGTGGCCATAAAAGCCTCCATGACGTGGCGCGATTATACCCACTCAGGAATTGTATCTCGATTAATGATATCTTCCAAGCTTGGTCGTGCGCGGATAACCGCAAATTGATCACCATGCACCATAACCTCAGGCACTAAGGGGCGAGAATTATATTCACTAGCCATAACAGCGCCATAAGCCCCAGCGCTTCGGAATGCGATCAAATCACCTGCCTGCATCTGCGGCAGGGCCCGGCCCTTGGCAAAGGTATCCCCACTTTCACACACGGGCCCCACAACATCATACGGCTGATAAGCAGCCCCCACTTTCGGCTCAACGATGGGTGCAATTTCGTGATGCGCACCGTACATTGCAGGGCGAATCAAATCATTCATTGCACCATCGACAATCAAAAACTCCCGATCTTCGCCCTCTTTCACATAAATTACTTCGCTCACCAAAACGCCTGCATTGCCTGCAATAAACCGACCCGGTTCAATTTCAATCTCGCAGCCAAGATGGCCAACTTTCTCACTAATCAAAGCGCCGTAGTCTTCAGGAGTAGGGGGATGTGCGTTGTTGTTTTCATAGGGGATGCCCAGCCCACCCCCAAGATCTAAACGGGTGATGTCATGACCATCAGCCCGAAGAGTCTCTGTCAGTTCGGCCACTTTTTCATAGGCCACTCCATAGGGTTCAAGCTCGGTCAGTTGCGAACCAATATGTACATCAATGCCAATAACTTTCAGCCCCGGCAGAGCCGCGGCCATAGCATAGACTTCACGCGCCCGCGAAATTGGGATGCCGAATTTATCTTCTTTTTTACCAGTTGAGATTTTAGCATGGGTTTTTGCATCGACATCCGGATTAATTCGAATCGTAATGAGAGCCACTTTGTCTACGGAGCTCGCCACCTCCGACAGCACGCGCATTTCCGGTTCACTCTCAACGTTAAATTGACGAATACCACCCTTGAGCACCAATTCCATTTCAGCACGGGTTTTACCCACGCCGGAAAACACAATCCGGTCTCCAGGAATACCCGCAGCTCGCGCACGGGTATATTCACCAGCTGACACCACATCCATACCCGCACCCGCATCTCCCAAAAGCTTCAAAATGGCTTGATTGGAGGCGGCTTTCATTGCGTAGCAGATCAGATGATCCATGCCCTGCAACGCGTCATCAAACAGCTTGAAATGCCGCAGCAAGGTGGCAGAGGAATAGAGATAAAAGGGCGTACCAACAGCCGCCGCAATCTGAGAAATAGCAACGTCTTCGGCGTGTAAAGCGCCATCACGATATAAAAAATGATCCATCATAAATGCCTTATTGGGTCTGACTTGCGCATATCACGCTACAAAATTCAAACAACACCTTTGCCACATTATTCTCAAACAGCTCAAGTTTTGGGTTTGCTTCGCAGGTAAAGATACAGCGGAAATCCACAACTCACCCCAATTCCAAAGGTCGCGAGGATTGAGATTAGATACCCATACTTCCGGGTTTGGGACACTTCATAAAGGATCCAAACTGTAAGAGTAGTGGCCGCAATAGTGAGATCCCAAACCAAGCCACTGCTGGCCGCATTGGCATGCCATGCCGCAACCATAAGCCCAAGATTGAGACCTTCCACCTGAAACCAACTGACAAAATAATACATCGGGTGCACTGCGCCCCAAAAAGCCAAGGCTAAATAGATCATCCGCATCACGGGTCTCCTCAATTACTGGTGGCCGCGGCGCGCAAATCGGTCAAGGCCATAGGCTGTTCTGGCTCCCCATCAGCACCACAGGCGCACAGAGCTATAAAGGCTAAACAGGTTAGATATTTCATGCCAAAGCCGCCTCCCAGCGTGCAATTTGAGCACGAACTTGTGCGGGCGCCGTGCCACCATAGGACACGCGAGACGCAACGGAGTTTTCAACCCCAAGCACTTTGAACACATCGTTAAAAATTTCGACATGGACCGATTGCATCTGCACCAACGTCAAGTCAGGCAGATCACAGCCCTGCGCTTCGGCCATTGCCACCAAGCTTCCAGTGACGTGATGCGCATCTCTGAAAGGCATTCCCAGTGCGCGCACCAGCCAGTCGGCTAAATCCGTGGCGGTTGAAAAACCCGAGGCGGCCGCCACTTTCAGGCTGTCACGGTTTGCCGTCATATCACGGACCATCCCCGTCATCGCAGCCAAGGCCAGCATCAGATTATCGGCGGCATCAAATACCTGTTCTTTGTCTTCTTGCATATCTTTTGAATAGGTCAGCGGCAGACCTTTCATCACCATCATCAAAGCTACATTGGCACCAAAAATCCGACCAATCTTGGCGCGAATTAACTCAGCGGCATCAGGGTTTTTCTTTTGAGGCATAATTGACGAGCCTGTCGAGAATCGATCCGACAGGGTTACAAAACGAAACTGGGCCGAGGACCAAATCACCAACTCTTCTGCAAAGCGGCTAAGGTGCATGGCGCAAATACTGGCACAGCTGAGATACTCAAGCGCAAAATCACGATCCGATACAGCATCCAAAGAATTGGCAGCGGGCCGATCAAAGCCTAGATCTTTTGCCGTCATTTCACGGTCTATCGGAAACGAAGTGCCAGCCAAAGCCGCTGCCCCCAACGGGCTTTCGTTCATCCGTTTACGCGCATCTTCAAACCGTGACTTATCACGCGCCAGCATTTCGACATAAGCCATCATATGATGACCCCAAGTCACAGGCTGCGCGGTTTGCAGATGGGTGAAGCCGGGCATGACCCAATCCGCACCGACTTTGGCTTGTTGTAAATAGGATTTCATCAGCGCCTCAAGCCCCAAAATCGCCGCATCTGTTTGATCACGGACCCAAAGCCGAAAATCAGTGGCCACCTGATCATTGCGGCTGCGCCCCGTGTGCAAACGACCGGCAGGCTCCCCAATAACCTCTTTAAGCCGGGCTTCGATGTTCATGTGAATATCTTCAAGCTCCACCCGAAACGGAAAATTCCCTGTTTCAATTTCTGACAATACAGTGAGGAGCCCTTCCCGAATGGCTGTACAGTCGCTATCAGAGATTATACCGGCAGTCCCTAACATGGCGGCGTGGGCGCGGCTGCCTTTAATATCTTGGGCGGCGATGCGTTGGTCAAACCCAATCGAGGCATTAATTGCCTCCATTATTGCGTCTGGTCCGGCGGCGAAGCGTCCGCCCCACATTTGATTTTGGGATTTGGTCATGAGTGAAACCTTTGGGAGTGTGATGTGCGCTACTTACTTACTGCTGTTCTCTATACGGCCCTTGCCACCACTGCAAATGCAGACATCATAGCGCTGGAAGGGCTGCGCACGGGTGACATGCGCAAACTTCAGTTTCACAACGAGATAACGAAGGCCCCAGAGGTCGCCTTCATCCGTGCAGATGGCTCAGAAGGCGTTTTGTCTGATTATAGCGGCAAAGTGGTTGTGCTCAATTTTTGGGCCACATGGTGCGCGCCCTGCCGCAAAGAAATGCCAGAGCTCTCGGCCTTACAATCCACAATGGGCCGCGATGACTTTGCTGTAGTCACCATAGCCACCGGGCCAAACCCACCCGCAAAGATTGCCGCGTTTTTCGACGATATCCAGATCGATAACCTCCCCGCCCACCGTGACCCACGGCAAGCTTTGGCACGTGAAATGGGGGTTTTGGGATTGCCAGTCACGGTCGTGCTAGATCGAGATGGACAGGAAATAGCCCGGCTTCTCGGGGATGCCAATTGGCACAGTGACAGCGCTCTGGCCATCATTCGGGCGCTCATCGCGCCATAGATTGAACCTCATGATGCCGCTGGCAGCCAAGGGCATGGTTGTTAAACAAACCGCAGGCCTCCATCCACGCATAAATAATAGTGGGACCACAAAATTTGAAGCCAGCCGCCTTGAGATCCTTTGAAATCTGCAAACTCAACGGGGATTGGGTGGGCACATCCGCCAAGGTTGCATAGCCACCAACCAAGGGTTGGCCCTCAACATAGGACCACATACGATCCGAAAACGTCATCTCGTCCGTCAACCGTAGATAGGCCTGTGCATTGCCTATTGTGGCCTCAATCTTGCCACGGTGGCGCACGATTCGAGCATTTTGCAGCAGGATCTCAACCTCCGCCGCCCCCCAAGTCGCTATCACCTGCGGATCAAATTCAGCAAAGGCTTCCCGAAAAGCATCTCGCTTTTTTAAAATGGTGATCCAGCTCAAACCCGCCTGAAAACCATCTAAAATCAACTTCTCCCAAAGGGCGCGGCTGTCATACTCCGGAACCCCCCATTCCGTGTCGTGATATTCAAGATAAATTGTATCTATTCCAGCCCAGCCACAACGTTCCATTTCGTCTCCAATTTAACCCACGTTAGGGCTGTTGAGAGATGTTGCCAATACATAAGCGAGGCGCCTCATGACCTGGGGCAATTATAAACTGCTCAACCCTCACCTTCCCAATCCGCAGAGCATAGCGGTGGCAAAGCGTGATACCAACTTCTTAAATACCGTCAAAGGCTCCACTGGGCCATGGGCGCACCACATTGGTATTTCAGCCGGTTGTGCAGGCCGGCGACCCAAACAAGATTGTGTTTTTTGAGTGACTGATTTGAGTGGTTGACCCGGCCAGACGCCATATTTCCACCCGAAACTTCATCCCTCTTGTTGAGAATAACAAAATAGGCCGGATGATTGATTGTGCGATGCTGAGGTTGGGCTTACCCATGCTGGTTAAGCAATCGACCTTGCGCATGTAGATCAACATGTCCGCACAATCTATTGGGTATCCGATATGGATTTGCACCCTTGGGGATGGGATTTGTGGTAATCAGCAGTTGGCAAAGAACCTGATACCGGAAATCATCGAGCCAAGCGTCATGGCGGCCCCGGATATGGCCCACTATTTCATGAATGATATGCAAAATTAGGGATTTGCTTTGCGCTAGATAATTTTAGCGCGGGCCAAACCTCATCTCGGCATTTGCGCAACTTCTTTTTCGACATTATCAAATTGGACGGCAATTCACAAATTGCATTGTACAACCCGCGACAATCAAGCGCTGATCCAAGCTTTGAGTGGCATTGTCTCGAGTTTTGAGATGTTTTCTGTGGCTTAAAACATTGAAATCGCACCCGACGCGCGATTGCTGGCCGAGCTTGGGTGGACTGTCTGCAAGAATATCACTTCGTCGCCTCATCCTTCACGCCCTCATGGCGTCAAATCCCATAAGAAATAATTCTGTGTCATAATCTTGCCGCATCGCAGCATAAAATATTGCATTTGCAGCATTTTCAAAATTCACGCCATTGTCATTTAAAGATAAAATTCTTACAAATGCCTCAAAGTGAGAGCCGAACTGCGCATATCCAACGACCCTTTGTGCTGAAGGTAGACCTCATTAAAGAGGAGAGTCTTTATGACAAATATCGTAATCGTATCTGCAGCCCGGACTGCCGTGGGAAGCTTTGGTGGCGCTTTTGCCAATACACCGGCTCATGATCTAGGCTCTTCCGTTCTGCAAGCTGTTGTCGCACGCGCCGGGATCGATAAATCTGAGGTGAGCGAAACTATTTTGGGTCAAGTTTTGACATCAGGCCAAGGCCAAAACCCAGCGCGCCAAGCCCATATCAATGCCGGTCTTCCGATTGAAGCTGCAGCCTGGAGCATCAATCAGGTCTGTGGATCTGGTCTACGTGCCGTGGCGCTTGCCGCACAACATATCCAATTGGGTGACGCAAACATCGTGGCGGCTGGTGGTCAAGAGAACATGACCCTTTCCCCGCATGTGGCGCATCTGCGCAGTGGCACCAAAATGGGTGATGTCAAATATATAGACAGCATGATCCGTGATGGCCTTTGGGATGCCTTCAACAATTATCACATGGGCCAAACAGCCGAGAATGTGGCAGAGCAGTGGCAAATCAGCCGCGACGCGCAAGATGAATTTGCCGTGGCAAGCCAAAACAAAGCAGAAGCCGCTCAAAAAGCCGGTAAATTCGCCGATGAAATTTCAGCATTCACTGTCAAAACCCGCAAGGGTGACACCATTGTTGATGCAGATGAATATATTCGCCACGGCGCAACTCTCGATGCCATGGCCAAAATGCGTCCCGCCTTTGTACGTGAAGGTGGTACTGTTACCGCAGCGAATGCGTCTGGCTTGAATGATGGCGCCGCGGCAGTCTTGCTTATGACCGCCGAGGAAGCTGAAAAGCGCGGTCTTGAGCCTTTGGCCCGTATTGCCAGCTACGCAACCTCAGGGCTGGACCCGTCGATCATGGGTGTCGGCCCGATCTATGCAAGCCGCAAAGCCCTTGAAAAGGCCAGTTGGTCCGTCGGTGATTTGGACTTGGTGGAGGCCAACGAAGCGTTTGCCGCTCAGGCCTGCGCTGTGAACAAAGATATGGGCTGGGATCCCGCCATCGTAAACGCCAACGGGGGCGCAATTGCTATTGGCCACCCAATCGGTGCCTCAGGATGCCGAATTCTAAACACATTGCTGTTTGAAATGCAGCGCCGTGGTGCTAAACGTGGTTTAGCCACGCTCTGCATCGGTGGTGGCATGGGTGTCGCCATGTGCCTTGAACGGCCCTAAACACCATCTGCCTTTGCCAAATCTGGCGAAGGCAGACCACAAACCCAAATAAATCAAATTCAGAACGAAATATTATTGCGCAATTTTCATCATTGCGGTAAGAAGATTGCGTATGTAAGCTGTATAGGAAAAACTCATGTCCCGTGTCGCTCTAGTAACCGGAGGGTCCCGAGGTATCGGCGCCGCCATTTCCACCGCCCTCAAATCTGAAGGCTATATAGTCGCCGCAACCTATGCCGGTAACGATGAAAAAGCCACTGTTTTCAAAGCTGAAACCGGTATCAAAACTTATAAATGGGACGTTTCTGAATATGACGCCTGCACCTCTGGAATTGCTCAAGTTGAAGCTGATCTGGGCCCGGTCGATGTGTTAGTCAACAATGCCGGCATCACCCGTGATGCGCCTTTTCATAAAATGACCCGGAACCAATGGTCCGACGTCATGCGCACCAATTTAGACGGTGTATTCAACATGACGCACCCACTCTGGAACGGTATGCGTGAGCGAAAATTTGGCCGAGTGATCAATATTTCCTCCATCAATGGTCAAAAAGGTCAATTTGCGCAGGCCAATTATTCAGCAGCAAAAGCTGGCGATATTGGCTTTACAAAAGCATTGGCCCAAGAAGGCGCGCGTGCTGGCATCACGGTAAATGCGATTTGCCCGGGCTATATCGCAACCGAGATGGTTTTGGCTGTGCCTGAGAAAGTTCGTGACAACATTGTCGCACAAATCCCAGCAGGTCGCCTTGGCGAAGCCAGCGAAATCGCACGTTGCGTGGTGTTTTTAGCCTCTGACGATGCGGGTTTCATCACCGGTGCAACACTGACCGCAAATGGTGGTCAGTATATGGCGTGATCTCTTGATCATCGCCTTTCTGATCATCGCCTTTCTGATCAACGGCTGCCTTTCGAGGCAGCCGTTTTTGTATTCGGGTGATTTACTAACCGGTTATATTTCTGATAATCGTGAAATTTCTTCTTTTAGGAGCAACTTTTTTTTCTTCAACTCTCCAACCCACAAGTGATCCGAAGCTGGAGCTTTTTGGGCGCTCTCCACCTCTTGGGCAAGTCTCATATGCTTGCGTTGCAACTCAGTGATTCTGGAATTTAGGTTCATGGTTCCTCCTCTCGATTTGCGTGTATTTTTAGTCGACCATACTAAATCTAGTCTGTCACGCTCGGTTTGCACCATCACGCCACAAAGCCGTTATTTGCGCGAAAGATTGCTCAAAGCTTAACTGTGCCAGCAAAACTCAGCACCATCGCGCAATATCGCCGAAATCTCTGGCGCATAATCTGGACGGTCTTGTGCATGCGCCAGACCCAAATGCAGGCTTTTCGTCCCCAAAAGCTGAAAGGCCGCTCGGCCTGATTTACGCGCACGCACCAAAACCAAATGCGGCGCACGCCCGTCACGCGGGGCCAGGGGTTGCACAGAAATTGATCCAAGCCGCCCCTGAAATCCCAACAAAATATCCGGCAAACGTTCAACCCGTTGGATCAAAGTCAAATATCCCTTAGGACGCAAACGTTTCGCGGCCAAATCAATCCAATGGTACAATGCTACCTGCTCCGCACGGCCCGAGGCACGGCCGGCATCGGCAGAAATAGAAGACGCATGCGCTTCAAAATAGGGTGGGTTCATAATGATTTGGTGAAATTCTCGGTCGTAGAATGCTGTTGGACGAGCAGAGACACAACTCACCTGCACTTCGAATTCAACTTTATTTTGCGCCGCATTGGCCCGCGCCAAATGGGCATAGTCTGGCAAAATCTCCACCCCATGTAACCGAACCCCGGGCAAGCGGGCCGCCAAACATAGGCTGGCAACTCCAACACCACATCCAAGCTCAAGCACATCTTCACCTTGTTTTGCAGGAC
>Ga0307997_10001144_pt1 | contig 12435 bp, 16 predicted proteins | sample Davwhametageno36_FD_203165 | JGI IMG/M metagenome (GOLD analysis project Ga0307997, IMG submission 203165) | Marine microbial communities from Davis Island wharf, Antarctic Ocean - #36 | ecosystem: Environmental > Aquatic > Marine > Unclassified | place: Antarctic Ocean: Davis Island wharf...
ACGTCTTTAACTTCACGTGCTAACATTTCATTTGGATATTTAATTAATTTCATAGTTTACTTTCCTTTACAACATCTTTGACTAATTGTACATCTACTGTTTGTCTTTTAAATCTAACACCCCAATGCTTTGGGTCTACGATATTATATATCATGTTTTATTCTTCATAATTAAAATATTCAAAATCTTTCTTTAATCTTAAATAAACAACTTCTTTTAAGTCTTTTGTGTAATAATCCTCATAATTATCATATGTGCTTTTTGTTAAATGCGGAAATTTAGCATCTATATTAAAATGTTCTTTAATTTCATTTTCTAAATTTTCAAATTTAAAAATTTTGTCAACTAGACATTCACCTTTAGCATTTAAAATATAATCTACTTGATTATTCCAAGTACCTCTTGCTCTACCAATATTGTAACCTGTTCGTACAAATTCTTCAAAATCAATCTCATACTTGTTCATTCTTTTTGTCCAATTGTAAAAACTTATTACTCTAGCGTAAGGATTTCTACATACACAGAATTTCCAGGAATCTTCTCCTGAATAATTAGTAGCCGGCTGGTGTTGGTTAATAACTCGACTCATATTTGTGTCAGGACCTAGAAGACATTCTATTTTATTCTTAGCTAAAAACTTATAAACACTAGTTCCGCCATTCTTTTTAATATGAATAAATCTAATCACAACTTACTTTCTTTTACAACGTCTTTAACTAATTGTACATCGACTGTTTGTCTTTTAAATCTAACTCCCCAGTGTTGAGGATCAACAATATGATATATCATAGCTAACTGTTCATCGTTAAAATTGTTTAGCATATCTTTTCCACTCTTACAATTAAGCATCAGCCACGGACTAATCTTTCCATCTTTAATATGCCACACTGCTCTGTTTGCACTTACATATAAAAAGTAATGATTCCATAAACTGTTATTTTCGCCAGCCCATTCAACCATAGTATTTACACTACGCTCTAGTGCAGTTTCAACACCTTCCTTCTTAATTAAATCAGTTGCATATGTTTGATACATTTCTTCTTTGCACCAATGATCAAGTTTAACTCCGCTAGTTACAACATAGTTAACGTACTTCTCTGGATACAAAGGTTTTACGTTTGATACAAAGCTACCAAATTTAACAAATGCATTATAGTAACTGCTCTTACAAAACTCTTCATATGTTTTATCTCGCTTCGAGCCTGCACTTAATTTATAGAATTGATTAAACGCCATAAATCCTAAACGTACTCTGCGCTCATCTTTTTGTAATGCTCTGCGCTTCTTCTCACACAAGTGAGCCATAAGTGTACTCTCACGCACGTAGCCTGAGTTACAGTATTCACATACATATGGCTTAGAGCTTGATTGCAATTTCATGTTCCTCTGCAAGTGCCTTGAGTTCTTTTTTTGTAGATATTCTAGCAAGTAATTCTACCTCGTCTGTCTTCATGTTAGGGTTAAGCTGTTCTAAAAGTCCAATAGCTTTATTGTTGCCACCTTGCTTCTTTTTAAAACCAATCCAAGGATGGAACTCTTGTTTTCCAGTATTACCTGAAACACATAATAATTGCCACTGTAACTTAATATGGTTAGTGCCACCTAGGTCATTCCAGTTTTTATTGTAGTATTCGTTGGTTTTAAACACAGCAAGTTCTTGCTTATCTCTAGAACCTTTAACGCTACTAATGTACCTGTTTAAATTCCATAAGTCACCTTTAATATCTTTTTTACCATCTTCGCCAGCAGCGTCATACAACTCTTTCATGTTGTTATCAATTGCAGGTATTAATACTTTAAATAAATCTAATTCTTTATTTGGCATGCCAGCTCTCTACATCCTCAGGTGCGTTTATCTCTACTCCATTATAGTATACACTCAAACAACCAATTTGCCAACCGTTTTTTAGCCAGCGAAGTTGTTCAAGTTTTTCTACACGTTCTTCTTGTTCTATTTGTAAATTAGGAAAACATTGTAGCGCATTTTTGCGATACCCGTATACACCTAAGTGCCATAAGCCATATCCTGTCATGCCTCTACCAAACCATAATGCTTGATCACCTGCACGTACCATCTTAACTGAGTTGGGGTCGTTTTGCTGTTCTTCAGGCATGTTAGTAAACACGGTGCTAACTGGATAATACTTCAACTGTAGCTGCGCCTTTGCAATCATATCAATAGTTACATCAGGCATATCACCTTGCACATTAATAAACTGATCAAACTCATCAAGTGTACGCATAGCTACTGCACCTGCGCATCGTTCTGTACCGTTTTCGTATTCTGCTAAGTCTATTATAACTTGATGCTGTTCAAACATGTCAGCAATGCGAATATCATCTGTTAGTACATATGTAGGTAACCCAGATTTACTAGCTGCATCAAATACTCGTTTGATCATAGGCACGTTATCTAAGAGTGCAAGCGGCTTACCAGGAAAGCGTGTGCTTCCATATCTAGCCGGTATAAGAATAGCGGTGGATTTCATCTACTGTCCTTTCAAAATCATCTAAGCGTAACATGTTTGGTCCGTCACTAGGTGCATTGTCTGGGTCTGGATGCACTTCTAAAAAGAAGTTGGTAACACCCAAAGCACTTGCTGCACGACATAGGCCAGGAACGTAATCCCTATTCCCACCGCTAGAACCTCCGTTGCCACCAGGTTTCTGTACGCTGTGGGTGGCATCAAAAACCACAGGCACATCAAAATTATTAAGCATGTAATCAATGCCGGTAAAATCGACAACCAAATTATTATATCCAAAACTTGTGCCTCTCTCAGTTATCCAAAGCTCTTTGGCTTCGTCACACTTACTTAGTATACCTTCCATATCCCAGGGTGCTAAAAACTGTCCTTTTTTAATATTAACAATCTTATCTGTCTTACATGCAGCTTGCACTAAGTCAGTTTGTCTACAAAGGAATGCTGGAATTTGTAGTACATCAACGATGTCATTGTAGTAGGCTGCTAGTTTTAATACTTCATTCTGATTATGAACGTCAGTAAGTATGTTAACTCCATGTACTTCTTTAATCATTCTAAAGTCGTCCATCGTTGCTTTTAGGCCTATGCCACGCTTACCTTGCATACTACTACGATTTGCTTTATCAAAACTTGCTTTGAAGTAGTATTCAATTCCGTATTTGTCACATACTTTTTTACATTTTTCTGCAATGTGTGCTGATTGTCCTAGTGACTCGTGCTGGCAAGGTCCTGCTATAATTCTCATCTGTGTTCCTTAACTGTGTAATACGTTGTTACTAACTTGTCTAATAGCTTTTTTAATGTTGGGTATTCTAAACTCAGTTTACATAACTCTTGCCACTCTGCATAGTTTAACAAGTCGCCTTGGACTCTTGCTATGCCTGCAGGATCACCGCCTATGATCCAACGTGGTATTGTATTGTGCGGAGGGTCTCGATAATGAGCGTAGACAACACCGTCGCTACGCTCATATATCATTGCTTCTCCAGGTATTAATTTACCCCTGGGCTGTGTCATCCGTACGTCCTTTGATGTAACGTAATAAGAATCCGTATGCTGGAAGGAAGATAATTAATCCTACTGCAATTTTTAAGCCTGCTTGGCTTGTAGCAATTTCCATCCAGTTAGCTGCCATATACTCATCTGCTGAGTTATTAAACGCTACTGCAAAGAATGTGTAACTGTCAATTACGTTTGCAACAATTGTTGACAATGCCGGAGCAATCCACCACTGCTTTGACCAGTTCTCACGGAAGTATTGGAACACATATACATCAAGGAATGTACCTACTGCATACGCTGTTGCACTTGCAAAGCCAATACGCATTGCTACGCTTTCCGGTGCGCCTTCTGCTAGAACCACTGCGATACTTGTAATGATTGCAATTGGATATGCTGCCGCAATAGTTGCTCGAGCAATGTTCTTACCTAACATACGTACTGTTAAGTCAGTTGCTAGAATAACTAATGGAAACGTAAACGCTGCCCAAGTTAATTTAAATCCAGCAATCTCTACTGGAATCGCAACAAGTGCATTACTTACTGTGATAATGACAACATGCAGTAGTGCAAGTTTTAACATCATCGCCTTGTCGATATTTTTAAACATATTTTATTTCTTTCCTGTCGATGTGCCGCTTGTACGACGAACAATATCATCGTGGTTAAACTCAGCCCAGTATAGTTCAAAAGCGACACCGTCTTCTAAACCTTCAAACTGGTGAATCTTGCCGGGCTTCACTTGTGTAAAGTCCCCTGCTTCAAGAATAGTTTCATCAACTAGTCCTTGATCATCTTGCCAAACTCGAACAATCATCTTGCCCGATTCAACAAAGAATCCATTCCATTTAAATTCGTGCGCATGTTCCGAACACTTGTAGCCTGCATTAAAGTTAATGCGGTGGAACTCTAGTACACCGTTAGCATGGATTAATTCTGTTCCACCCCATATTTTGCCTGCTTTAATTCCCATCATAATTCTCCTTACATTAATAGGCTATATTCTATCACTTCGCATTGTCTGCTTATATCCTTAACAAAGTATGCACACAAAGGCTTTGCACCTTCTCTAATAGGCACACTTAATAATTGTCCGTTTTTCATTTTAGGAAAGTACCATTTTACATCTGTGTAAAAGTTTACAATCTTAATTTCTGCAAAGTCTGTTTTAAAACTAGTTAACGGATTAAACAAAAAAGCTTCAAATCCTCTGTCGTTAATACTAGTTAGTGGCAGTACTTCTAAGTCGTTTCCGCTCTCACTACAGCCTACAGCAATACTCCAATCAACTGGCATTGTTACTTCGTGACCGCCGATGTCCAACACCATTGCTGGCGCACTAAAACTTTCTAAGAAAATTAACGGAACAAAAAAGAAGTCAGGATTTTTAGGATCGCTATTATCTAGTACACTAAAGCGTACATCGTCTTCTATTGTTTCTGGTAAGTCGTCTAAGTTAAAGCATTCGTTTTCTAATGTTAATATTCTCATAATTTAATTCCAGTCCACTTTCTCAATTGTAAATGGGTACTCTGCTTCTTTGTAAAATTTCTTACGCTGAGTTAAGTGTCGCTTCGCAAACTTGCATGTTGATGTCAAGTCCCATATTTGTACGAAGTCTTTGTCTTTTGCCTTACGAACGCCTCTACCAATAGATTGTATTACCCTGACGAAGCTCTTTCCAGGCTCCAACAGAACCAAGTTAAAAATACGAGGAATGTTAAGCCCCACGGCAGCAACTCCATAGGTTGCAATAATAACTTCGTTAGTTCCTTCTTTAATTGTATCATACGTTTCTTTCCTATCTTTTACTTTTACACTTCCGCTTACAAAAGTGCTGTTAGGTATTAAGTCTCGTAGTGTTTGTCCTGCACTAATCCTGTCTACTAAGATTAGTGTATTGCCTGTTTGCGATACGTTGTTCATCATGTTTGCAATGTATGCTAACCTTGCAGGGTCTGATGTTAGATATTTTAGTTCACCTTGGTAGTCTGAATGCGCTACAACATCAATCAGCTGACATACGTTAACATGACATGCTGATAGTACTCCTTGATCTTGTAACGACTTTGCTGTGATGCTTCCAACTACTGGACCTAAGCTTGCGTGTATACTTTCAAACTCAAACTTCTCTCTAGGTACAGTACCTGTTAGTCCCCAACGAATCGGAGCGTTTTTTAAGTTGCGTGTAAGTAAGTTCTTTAATACTTCTGCTTTGGCCATGTGTACTTCGTCGACAATAACTGTGCTTACACCGTCAAGGAACTCTGCAAGGCTTAGTACTGCGCTGCCGTCCTTATTCTTCTTGTCAAGTATATTTAAACTTTGCCAAGTGCAAATTGTGTGAGTCTTACCTAGATTCTTCCTGTCGCCGAAGTACACACCAACGTCAAGCCCACAGTTAATATAGTCTTCTTCTGTTTGTTCTACTAACGACTTGTTAGGAACAATTACTAGACTACGACCGTAAGGCTCAGTTATATGTGATAGTGTTGCTGTAGTAATTGTTTTACCTGCACCAGTAGCAATCTGTTGCAAGCTTTGTGGATTATCCAAGAATGTATTAATAGCTGCTACTTGATAGTCACGCAGAATAATATCTTCACCTTCTGCAGGATGTCCTTCAGGCCAAACAACTCCTTGGTCCTTCCAGTAGTCTTCTGTTACGTGTTTAAAGTTTAAACTAATGTGCGTTCGCCTGTCGTCAATGTCTGCAATTTCAACATTGTTCTTTGTAAGCACACGCTGTACTACGTCTAAGTGATTAACATAACCGCTACCACCGATACCAAAGAAAGCAACTTTACCATCCCAGCGTCCAAGTTTGTATTGCGGCATGTGCTTTGCATAAGGAACCTCAAACTTGAGTGCGTTGGCAAGTTGTCGTCGTACATCTACATCAAGACCTTCAATCTTAATGTTTACTTCGTCTTCAATAATTAATTTACAACTAGCCATAATATTTTGAATGTCTCCTCATTGGACTTGTATGTTCTTCTCGGTATACTATCAAGTCACAGTTAAATGAAACATAACTGTCCACAAACCGGTCCATCGAACTTGTAAAACAAAATGCTGCACTAGGCTTCCATCTATTCTTCACAAGTAACTTTGGTAACTTACTCTTACTAATATACACTACTTTTGTTGATATGTCAACCCAATTATTAAGTTTTCTGTCTTTAACTAATTGATTAAAGCCTGCATCCTTTTGTTCTAAACGAAACAACACACTTTGCTCTTCTGCATCTAAGATATCTCTATAATGATTTGCAAACGTGTATAACTGTTCTTCTGCATGTAATGGATCTAATATAACTAGTAAAGGAAATCTGTCTAACTCCCACAATGAAGTCAGTATAGCGTTTGTTGATTCAATACTAGGTATACTATGGTATGTTGTTTCTTTACGTGCAGCAATGTTATGTATAAGTTCATTACGAGCTTTGCCTAAGTTAGCAACATGATTAAATCCGTATCTAAATCTGCGATCATATAGTTTTGTAAAACTTTCAGCAGACGCTTCACCAACTTCATTTTGTATTGTAACTGCAAGTTTAGCATTGATATTAATTAAATTATAATTGTCGTCTATGCCACTAAGATGCGCTTGGGGATTAGCATTTATAACTTTTACTTTGTCATAAACTTCTAACAATTCGTCATCAATTGCAAAATCTTTTTTAGTAAAGCGGTTTAGCAAATTTAATACATTACGTTCATTATATTCAAAGTAGTGTATATGAGTACCTTTTTGGTGATGGTATCCTTCAGCAGTTCCTGCAAATTCATGTATATAACAGATATCAGTTTTATTAAAAGGAAACCTAACAACAATAGTAGTATCTTGAAATTTAATGTATTTGCTTCTATCAATACTACGTAACGGCTGTCGTAATTGATTAACTGCGTAATCAAAGTCCCAATCTAAATTAGTAAATTGACCACGATATTTTTGTAATTTTTCTTGCATAAGTGCAGACTGTCTGTCAGTTAGTGCCGTACCTTTAAAACACTGTCTAGCAATACTATTCATAATAGTAAAGTCAGTTTGTTCAATAGTAAATTTTACAGGAGACTCGCGTAGTCCTGTTAGGTGTTCTAAACAATCTTCTAAATTTAATATCATACATGTATTATAGCTTAGATTAGTTCAGAAGTCAAGTTCTTTAATGGAATTCCTTGTGATATTTCTTCAAGTGTATATTCAGTGTGTGCGTAGTCATTAAGCCATTGTGTTCTGTCTGGCATTATAGGATTTTCTATATCATGAAGAAAGTCAATGTCGTTGGCCACATCATAAGCAAGACTATGAGTACTAACAAAAGCAGGAATGCCTTGGATGATAGAATGTACCCCAGGATTACTACTGTAACTGATAGTACAATATATATTATCAAACCCCATATCAAAAGAATCATAAGTGCCGTTAACATGCTGTGGCTCCTGTCTGTGTACGTGTCGCAAGCCTCGTTCTATTTCAGGCAATCGACAGCGCGGGTGCGGTCTAAATATAATCGGGCGTTGAGTATGCTTGCGTATTTCATTGTATGTGTCAAGGAACCAGTTGCTCATTGGAGGCATGTTTTGCCATTGCAGACTTTTGTCATGTTGTCCTGCAATTAATATGTATTCACCATCGGTGCGCCAAGGTTTTAGTAATAGCCTAAGATCATTGCTACGACTATTATCATTACCGCCATCCCCAAAATACCCGTCACGATTAATTCCATTGAGCCCTACTTTCCACGTTACACCTCTATTTATTCCTCCAACTTCGAGGACTACTGTAGGTTTGTCGTGTTGCCAAACTTGCCTGTTTCTAGCCATGCGGCCATAAAAAAGAACACTCCAAATACAATCAACGTCGGCACTACTATCGTTATAAACAACAGTATGCCCATCGTCATTAAGACTATTTGCAAAAGCGTCAAAAACCGGTTTGCTATTGAGTGCGCCATAATCCGTCCATAAACTAAATTTCATTCCAATAATCTTCTGTTCTGTTAACCATGATGTCTTTGCGTTGCGACTTACCTGCATCCTTGCGTCCGCCTTTCATATGGTCAATCCATTTGCCTAGTACGCCATTAATTAGCGGATGTCCGCCGCCGCCTGACTTAGCTTCCTTCAAGTACATCTCAGCACTATAGTCGTGTGCATTTGGAAATTGCAATTTCATATTGTTCAATATGTTACCAAACACAAAACTGTCATGCCACTCTTCTAACAAGAATATTCCGTTGTCTGCTTCTTCGTATACTCTTTCAAACTCTTTAAGAAACTCGTGACACACAGGATGATTTAAATTTAATCCGTAGAAGCCACACTCTGGCCATGTCTGTGATCCTTTGCCTCTGCCTACATATGTGATCCAAGAGGTGTCTGGCAACTGAGCTGCGAAGTCTTCGTACGTCCAAGGACTATGCACATATGTATCCGCGTCCATCCATACACACCAGTCCTTAGAACGCTGTACAGCGTCATACACTGCGTATGTTTTATTGGCAAACCTAACTGCGTCCCACTTGAATTCCTTCATCCAATCCTTGCGTGTGTGGCGCTGTGGCTCATTAGTAATGTCACCATTAGCTTTAGGAACATGTCCCCATGTTGATTTAAATGCATTTAGTTTAGGTAATGCTGCCTTTGCATCTAATATTTCAATGCGGCTTGGGTCAGGATTGTTCGGCTTACAATCTTCTGCATACACTAACAACTTAATGCGCTTGTCGATGTTTAATGCAAAACTATCAATCATACGTTGTCCGTATTTTGACAATCCTGCTGGGTGAAATGTTGTTAGTACTGTTATTTGTTTGCTCATTTTATTGCCCATTTCCTTAAATGTTTCCAAGCAGTTCCGTCTTTAAGTTCGTCTAGTGTCCAATGCATCTGTGCCATTCTACGTATCCAAGCTTCTCTATCAAATTCTTTCAAGTTTGCAATATCTGCTAATGAATGGTGTGATACCTCGCCCGCTTGACTTTTACCTGGGTCTAATACAATAGTTGGAATACCTTCAATAGCTGCTGCTATTGTAGGACTGCTGTTAAGATTTACAACACAATGCGCTTCAGAAAAGTCTTGTAATATATGTTCCGCATGACTTACTCTTACATTTGAAAGTCTGTATCTTGACAACATTCTTTTATGATTAAGAATATTTTTATCGCCTGGATGGAATCTAATTACAATTTGTCTTTCAGTATGCCTTTTAAGTTGTTGTATAGTTCTAATTATCCAAGGCATTAACGGCTCGCCGTCCATGCTCCATCCGCCGTCACGCTGGCAACAAATTAAAATATTTGCTCCAGTTTTCCGCCACGGTTTTAATTTAATTCCTAAGCGACTACTAATTAAATCCCAACGTGCAGGATCCGGATCTGCATTGCAATACTCGCCTGTACTTGGAAATACACCATCATAACTATAACGTAAAAATTTATTTGAATTACCTTTGTCTGCGTATAAAAACAAATTGCTATCTACAATAATACTACGCTTGCCGTTACTTTTTTGTAAATCAAATACATTTTTTCTTAATTTTAAATGAGGTGAATTTTTGCTGCCTGGGTGAACAAATCCTTGCACTACAGCTACATCAGTATCAACTGGATTATAATCGCAAACAATTTGACCTTTGTCTCCAGCAGCCCAGACACCTTCAATAAAGTTTACAATAATTTGTGGTTTTTCTGTATTAGTATTTCCTGGAGGTATACCCATTAAATAACTTGCTACTGATATACTCATTCGGTTTCCCCACGTAATATTTTCCAAGCAGTACCATCTTCCATCTCAGGTTGCGTAAACTGTGAGTATGATAAATGCGTTAGAAACGCATACATTTCATCTTCGGTTGGTATACGAGGATTGTTAATATTTGCAAGATTAGTTTCGCAAATTAATTGTGCTGCATTAGGGCCTAGTGTTAATGCTGGTTTGCCTTCCATTAGAGCTTCTGTTGCAGCAATACTATTGTATGTAATTAAACAATGTACATCATCTTGTAATGCTTCTTGAATTGTTGATCCAGTAACTCGTTCACTTCTAATAGGCTTCATTCTAATTTCAATAGGCCTATCAGTTATTTGTTTTAATTGCCCTACTAGGTTAGCAGTCCACTCTTTGGCCTCTGGTTGATTAAACATATTCATAACTTTGTTACTAGGAGGACACACAAGTATTTTTCTACCTCCAGTAAATGGTTTAAAAATTTCATCCCATGAGTCGACTTTTAATTGCAATAATAGTCTTTCGACATCACGCTCAACCATCTCTTCCATATTTTGTAGTGCGTTGTGTGTAATACGATGCCAGCTTTTGTGTTTGCCGTTGCCAAAGTATCCAGTGTCAACTGCATAAAATTCTCTGCCTATTTGCCAGCATCGTTTAACTGCTTTTTGGCTTCCGCCTCCAAGACCTCTTATGAGAAGCATACTAGAAGTTTCTTCTTCCTTTTCCCAATTAGATTCAATTGTAGATAGTGTATCAGGATGTTCTGCAATTCCCCTTAGTATACTTGCTAGATACGGATCGTAAGGATGTCCCTTTTTTGCATAGTTGTTTCCGCCTACGCTATCTATTGCTGCTATTTCAATCGGCGCTGTTTTACCCATTCATCATGTCCTGTAGTTCTTGTTTCCATTCTGTATGGAATTCGCAGTTCCTGTAGTTTTCAAACCACGGACCGCCTTCTGTGTAGTGCAAAGCCTTTGGACTTCCACTTGTATAATGTCCAACTAAGTAATTCCATTCATGACTTAGTTCGCCAATCTCTTCATCCTCTAACCAACTAAAGCGATGTAAGTAGGCTCCATTTATTTCCGGTTCGTTAACTAGGTCCATATCAAGAGCAGCGTTACTAGGATGCGCACAGTTAAACAACATTACACTTGACCAGTTCTTACGTGGATAAACTGTTTGCACTTGTCCATCCATCTTAATACCTTCTTTAGGTGCATAGTCGTGCTTAACACACATTACTGCATACTTGTCATCTGCTTGATCAAATAATTCCTTAACATCATCTAAAAAGATAATGTCACTGTCACAAAACAATGCCCATCCACTAAAGTTAGTAAGTTCAGGTATAAGGAATCGAGTAAATGTAAACTCTGTACTTGCAAGTTTGTCTATAGGACGAGTATACCATCCTGCATCTCTAAGTTTAGATTGTATTAAAGGCTTTACAATTACATCTTTATTACGTGCCTCAAGACTGTGCTTGCACACTTGATATGCTATATCTTCTCTTGTGTCGTAACCTACAAATACTTTCATGTTCTTCTTTCTATATCTTCTTCAATACACTCACTGCCCCATTGTATTTCAAGGATGTGTGCATTTTGTGTTCCAGGGTTAGATGCTAGGTGCCAAACTTCTTTGCCAATTTCGTATGGCATTCCGTGTGGCTTTAATTGTAGACTAGATACAGTTCCATTCCATTCAGTTTGCATGTCAACTACACCTTCTAGTATGTTCCATTGCTCTGAACGTTTGAAGTGCTTTTGATCACTGAGTGCTTTGCCTGGATAAATTACAAGTTCTTTTACTTTGTAACCTTTCTCAGGTCTGTCATCTAGCACACGCCAGTAACCCCAATCACGCTCAGTCTTTTGTGTTTTCCATTCGTCTAGTATCCAACTGCTGCTGTTAGCTTTATTGCCGCCGCCTACACCAAATACAAACTCGACACCTTCAACGGACATTTCAGGAATGTTTTTTTCTGTCCTGTCGCCACCGTTTGCAAAAATTAAATGATCCTTAGGATGATGTGCTTTAACTTGTTTTATAAAATTTATAGCAGAATCATCATCATCCATAAATGTAAAAACTTCGTCTACCATTTGTAAATTGTTTACAATACATAGTCTCTCATTCCAAGGCATAAATGCTTTGCCTTTTTTACGCTCTAACCATTCATCTGAATTTAGGCCAACTACTA
>Ga0307997_10001147_pt1 | contig 12423 bp, 10 predicted proteins | sample Davwhametageno36_FD_203165 | JGI IMG/M metagenome (GOLD analysis project Ga0307997, IMG submission 203165) | Marine microbial communities from Davis Island wharf, Antarctic Ocean - #36 | ecosystem: Environmental > Aquatic > Marine > Unclassified | place: Antarctic Ocean: Davis Island wharf...
TGGTACTGTTTAAGCATCTTTTGGCAAAATGCCTTGGAGCTTGTATTCCAATATACCTGATAGCTATTGGCTATATACATACCAAGAGCTGTATCTTGAGTAAAACCAGATGCCTTTAAAAAATCTATATCCAACATCGCATTTAATAAAGAGAGACTATCTGCCTCAATTTGTTTGGCTAGGTGGCCAGCAAGATTCTCTAGTCTTTCCTGGTTGTTAAATTTTATAGTAACGGGAGTGTTTCCAGATCTAATACTATTTATTATTTCATTGTTATTGCTTCCTTTTTTAATGATGAAATGCCCAGCTTTTATGTTTGAAACATATCCTTTTCTTTGGGCAACAGTAACAAAAGTGCTCATATCTTTTAGCAGCGGGCTCAACTCTTCTTGTACCATTTTAAATGTGGCACCTGTAGGTATAAAAATATTTGCCTGTGGGTTATTAAACCCTGTATTGGGAGTAAATATATTTTGGTATACATAGTAAGAAAAACCTGCCATCCCAACTAGGCCTAGAAAAACTACTGTCAATAAAATCTTCTTTAAATACATCAGGCTACCTTATTTTTAATCTATTTATCTACTACTATATACTGATACAAGAATTGATCTGTATAGATTCCTTGGTGATAATTCCAATCTTTTTTAACACCTGTTTTTAAAAACCCTGCCTTTTCAAACAAGGAGATACTCTCTTTGTTTTGCTCAGATATGTTTGCGAAAATTTGATGTACTTGCAAATGCTCTTTAGCATATGTGCAAATTAATTTCAAGCTTTCAGTAGCAAAGCCTTTTGATCGATGGGCAGCCTCAAAAACAACAAGACCCACTCCTACCCGGTTGTGTTGCGGGTTAAAATCAAATAAATCTATGCAGCCAAGGGGCTGTTTTGTATCTATATGTTCTATCATTAAACGCACCTGCTTTACATCAAAAATATCACGGTGGCTGTTTTCTAGATAACGAGTTAATACGTATTTAGAAAAAGGAGTAATGGTGTCGCTTACTTGCCACAGGCTAGTATCATTCTCTAGGGCATACAAAAAATCTAAATCTGTAGGCTCTAGGGCGCGCAAGCGTATGTTTTTTTCTTGTAAGATCATACTTCCCAAATACCGTTAAACACTTGTGTGGCTGGCCCACTTAATACAATATTAGTAAATGTATGCTCTTTTTTATCAAAAGAAACACATAAATCACCTCCCTGTGTTTTTAAATTTACTTTTGAGAGGGGAGTTTGTTGGGTTTCAAACATCGCTAGAGCTACAGCTGTTACACCAGTGCCACAAGAGAGGGTTTCATCCTCTACTCCCCGCTCATAGGTTCTTACCTCAAAGGTGTCTTCAGCTATTTTAGAGACAAAATTTATATTGGCACCAGCGGCGCCATAGTGGATATTTCTTAGTGCACGTCCTTTTTCAACAACGTTTATATCTTCTAAGTTAGCGACCATCTCTACATGATGGGGAGAACCTGTATTTAAAAAGCAATGCTGCTTATAGGTTTCAATGTGGGTTACATCTGTCATGTTAAGAGCTACATTGTCATCTTGTATAGAGGCATGATGCACCCCGTCAATGGCCATAAAATTTGTTTGGGTATCTATTACTCCTAAAAAAGCAGCAAAATGTACGATACACCTACCGCCATTACCACACATGGAGCTTTGATTTCCATCTGCATTGTAATAAATCATAGAAAAATCCTCGGTAGGATGCTGCTCTAAAAGTATAAGCCCATCTGCACCTACTCCAAACTTTCTATCACAAATCTGAGCTAGTAATGTAGTATTGTTTTTAGGGAACTTTTGTTGCCTGTTATCTATCAACACAAAATCGTTACCTGTCCCTTGATATTTATAAAATGGAATCTGCATACTTACAAAGGTATGAAATACTGATATGTTAAGGATTGTAAATTTTTGAAATACACTAAAATAAATTGCGTCTTCTAAATGTTATTATTCTTTAAACATTATAAAACTATGAAACAGACTATAAAATTATTTTCGGTTGCTGTTATTGCAGGGGCAGTATCTGTTAGAGGATACAAAATAATTGAATCAAAAACATACGCAATACCACAAAACCCATAAGATGACCTTCAATAATAGAAAAAGGAGAGACATTGTAGTTTTATTTTTAGATAAAAAATAACGATCGTGTTTATAGATCATAGCATTTAGTAAGGAACTACAAAGCAGCTATATTTTTATATTGTTTTATACTCAAAACCCAAGAAAATAATTACTTTTGCGCAAGATTTAAACAATCATTTTTGTTTTAAAAAACACCTAAAATCAACCTTTATGAGTTTTGAAAATGTTTATGAGAAAGAACTGTCTTTTCAAACAGATCGTCGCAAGGCAGCCGTTACTTTTATTAATATCATAAGTGATTTATGGTATGACAAGGCAATAGAACTGATCATATTCCGCAATCAACTAATTGACAGAAATGTTAGTGAGATTTTAAATCTTCATGAGTATGCGGGAGAATTTGTAGAAAAACCTATTTCAATTTTTGACTCTGTTGAAATTGCCCAAGCAATTAAAACCTTGAATCTCCCTCCTGCTAAATTAGACATTGGTAAATTAACCTACGAGTTTCATATGGAGAAAAAACAAAGCAATGCGCTTGTTTTTGTTTCAGAAAAATTAAAAAACGCTAAAGACCAACAAGACATTACTCCAAAAGATGTGGTACTATACGGCTTTGGTAGAATTGGTCGTTTGTTGGCTCGCGAGCTAATGACACGAACAGGAAAAGGAAGCCTGATGCGCCTAAGAGCTATTGTAACTCGTGGTTCCATAGACCAAAATGTATTAGAAAAAAGAGCCTCTCTATTAAAGTATGACTCTGTACACGGAGATTTTCCAGGAACTGTTATTGTAGATGCTAAAAACAAAGCTTTAATTATCAACGGCACTACAGTACATATGATTTCTGCTAAAGGTCCAGAAGATATAGACTACACCAGTTATGGTATCCAAGATGCTTTAATTATAGATAACACAGGTGCCTTTAGAAACAAAGAAGAACTAAGCCGTCACTTAATTCCTAATGGAGCAAGCAAAGTATTGCTTACGGCTCCAGGAGCAGGTATTCCAAATATAGTACACGGTGTGAATCACAACCAGAACAACCCTGATGATACAGATATTTTCTCGGCAGCTTCTTGTACAACAAACGCTATCACCCCTGTTTTAAAAGCTATTGAAGACAGCTTTGGAGTGGTACAAGGACATCTAGAGACAATACATGCCTACACCAATGACCAAAACCTGGTAGACAACATGCACAAAAAGCACCGTCGTGGTCGTGCAGCAGCTTTAAATATGGTTATTACAGAAACAGGTGCTGGAAAAGCAGTAACAAAAGCACTTCCTTCTTTTGAAGGAAAACTAACTTCTAATGCCATTAGAGTTCCTGTGCCAAATGGTTCCTTGGCTATTTTAAAATTAGAATTAGAAAAACCGACCTCTGTTGAGAATTTAAATGCAACTATAAAAAAATATGCACTAGAGGGAAATCTTGTAGAACAAATTAAATACTCATTAAACAATGAGTTAGTTTCTAGTGATATTGTAGGGTCATCTGCTCCTTCTATTTTTGACAGTAATGCTACCATTGTCACAAAAGATGGTAAAAACATAGTAATTTATGTTTGGTATGATAACGAGTATGGATACAGCCACCAAGTTATTAGACTTGCAAAGCATATAGCTAAGGTAAGAAGATATACCTATTACTAGTTATTAGCCTTGTTGTAATACAACCTGACACTATCACAATAAATCAAAAAATAAAGCCATGAACCTTGTGTTGGTGGCTTTTTTAATTGGCTATACTTTATTGAAAAACCATCAAGTATTATATTATACTTTGGAAACACCTAAATTATAAATTGTAGCTTTGCCCAAAATACCACCTATGGATTCTTTTAACGATTTTAAAATTAATAAACAATTACATTTTGCAATTGAAGATTTGGGGTATAATACACCTACAGAAATTCAAAAAAAATCGTTTGCTCCAATAGGATCTGGTAAAGATGTGGTAGGTATTGCACAAACCGGTACAGGAAAAACTTTTGCCTATATGCTCCCTCTCATTAGCGGCTTAAAGTTCTCGAAGCAAATAGACCCACGTATTTTGGTTTTGGTACCCACCAGAGAGCTTGTACTGCAAGTGGTTGATGAAATTAAAAAGTTTGGAAAGTACTCATCCATTAGAGTGGTTGGTGTATATGGAGGGGTAAACATTAACACCCACAAAGAAGCGGTGTGGGAAGGTGCAGATATTATCGTTGCAACTCCAGGAAGACTCTATGACCTAATTTTAAGCCGCGCTTTAAAAACAAAGCATATTAAAAAATTAGTGATTGATGAGGTAGATGTAATGCTAGATTTGGGTTTTAGGTTTCAACTCACAAACATCTTTGAACTACTTCAAGAACAACGTCAAAACATCATGTACTCTGCAACCATGACAGATGATGTTGCGGTATTTATAAATGATTTTTTCAAAAATCCAACCACGATATCTGTCGCGGTAAGCGGTACACCCTTAGATAATATTAAACAAACCACCTATGATGTTCCAAACTTCTACACCAAGGCAAATGTGGTTTCTTATTTGCTAAAAGACAAACAGGAATTTACAAAAACACTGGTATTTGTTGCTAATAAAAAAAGGGCAGATTTACTGTATGAGCTACTGCAAGAAACCTTTAAGGATGATGTAGCTGTTATACATTCTAATAAAACACAAAACTATCGTATTCGGTCCATAGAGAACTTTAATGCCAACACAACTCGCATTTTAGTAACTACAGATATCATGGCGCGTGGTCTTGATTTGGATCTTGTAAGTCATGTTATAAATGTAGATACCCCAAGGTTTGCCGAAAACTACATGCACCGTATTGGAAGAACCGGGCGTGCCCAGGCGCAAGGAACCGCAATACTGCTTACCACAGAAAAAGAACAACCCTTTAGAGAAGCTATAGAAACTCTTATGGGCATGGCTATTGAAAAAACAGCCATTGCAGAAGAAGTTGAAATTTCTACAAAATTAACCCTGGAAGAGCAACCTGCATCTCAAGAGAGAGAAAATCCTCACCAGCAACAATTTGAGCAGGGCGGAGAAAGTTTTCATGAAAAGAGCGATAAAAATAGCCAAACCAACCAAGGAGGTTCTTATAAAAGAACCATTAAACTAAAGTATAAAAAAGCAAGAACTAAGGGAGATAAAAATTTCAACCAAAGAAATAAACAAAAAGGAAAAAAGCCTTTTTAAATTTTCTTAGCTCGACATCCAGTGATCAATAAACAAGTTAAAACTTAATGGCTATGCGTATCGATATTATTACCGTATTACCAGAATTATTAAAAAGTCCTTTTGAGGCCTCTATTTTAAAAAGAGCCATAGAAAAAGGATTGGTAGAGGTGCATTTGCACAACCTAAGAGACTTTGCAACCAATAGCTATAACCAAATTGATGACTATCAATTTGGAGGAGGCGCTGGCATGGTAATGATGATAGAACCCATCGATAAATGTATAAGTGGTTTAAAGGCAGAGAGAGCTTATGATGAGGTTATTTACATGACACCTGAGGGCCAGACGCTTGATCAAGGCATCTCAAACCAATTATCTCTTAAAGGAAATATCATTATTTTATGTGGTCATTACAAAGGAGTAGACCAGCGAGTAAGAGATCAGTTTATTACCAAAGAAATCTCTGTTGGTGATTATGTACTTAGTGGCGGTGAGTTAGCGGCAGCGATTGTTTGTGATTCTGTAATCAGGTTAATACCAGGAGTTTTAGGCAATGAAACAAGCGCACTTACAGATAGTTTTCAAGATGGCCTGTTAGCGCCACCTACCTACACTAGACCCGCAGAATACAAAGGCTGGAAGGTGCCAGATGTGCTTTTAAGTGGCCATGGTGCCAATATTGAAAAATGGAGAGAAGACCAGGCGTATAAAAACACTCAAAAAAGAAGGCCAGATTTATTAGAATAATAACAAATTACACTCTCACTACTTTTTTAAGGTTTTGTAATTATTTACAAGCACCTTGGCCCCTAGATCATTCATTAAATTATATAGCCCAAAGAAGGTTCTATTGATGTATAGAAAATGTTTAGACCCTCTGTTACCATTCATTTTTCTGAGCTGCGTATCTTTTGAATATTTTTCACTCAGATCTGCAACTTTACTAAAAAAGGTTACATCGCTAAAATCGAAAGTTTCTTTATGCATTGGCTGGGTAAAAAGGCTTAGCATTTCATAAAACAGGGTAGAGAAAAAAGCAATTTCTTCTGGAGTGTCTATGGGAGTTAAAATTTCTAATTCGTATAATTTTTGTGTAAATATCTCTGGATTATTGATGTTCTCTGGAATTGCTAACTCAAAATAAGGAATATAAAACGCATCTGGGACCACCTTTACACAACCAAAGTCTATGGCCACTAACTCCCCCTTTGCAGTCACCAAAAAGTTTCCTGGATGAGGATCTGCATGCACTCTTTTTAATTCATGCATTTGGAACATGTAAAAATCCCAGAGGGCCTGCCCTAGCCTGTCTGCTAGTTTTTTATCAGTATTTTTTTTAGTGAACTCACTTAAATGGTCACCCTCCATCCAATCCATAGTGATAATGCGGTCATTGGAGAGATTTGGGTAATAGTTAGGAAAGATTAAATGCTCAATATGCTTACAATCTGCAACCATTTGTTGGCTTTGCTGTACCTCAAGGGTGTAATCAGTTTCTTCAAGAAGCTTTTGCTCTACCTCTTTAAAGTACTTATCACTGTCTTTCCCTTTTATATTAAACATCTTTATGGCAACAGGCTTTACCATGGCCAAATCACTGCTTATGCTATCTGCAACTCCTGGGTATTGAATTTTAATTGCTAATTTTTTACCATCCTTTGTAGCCTGGTGTACTTGTCCAATACTTGCAGCAGCAATAGATTTTGAGTTAAAGCTGTCATACAAATCTTCTGGATATTTGCTAAAATATTTAAAAAAAGTTTTGCGAACCAGAGGAGCAGACAAAGGCGGTACAGAAAATTGAGCTAGAGAAAATTGCTCTACATAAGCCTTAGGCAATATGTTTTTCTCCATGCTTAGCATCTGGGCAACTTTAAGGGCAGAACCTTTTAAACTTTTTAGCCCATCATAGATATCACTGGCATTGTTTTGATTGAGTTTCTCTTTGGCATTTTTGGGGTCAACTAGGGTATCTCCGTAGTATTTAAGTTGGTTGATACCAACTTTAACACCAGTTTTCACTAGCCGTGTTGCTCGCGATATTTTACCCGTAGGTATACTATCTATTGTTTTCATGGGGAGTAGGTTTTGTTGGGGCTATTTGCAATCCAAATTTTGGTGTGAGGTACTCTGAAATTTTTAGGTATTTAAAAACGCTTATTTAATTCATTTTTTCTTTCCATAAAAACTTTCCAAAATCTAGGATACTCTCTAAAGGAGTTGTTTCAAAAACATCAAAAATGGCGCGCACAGATTTCTCTATCACCACATCTGTTTTCTCGAAAGAGGCAGAAGTGTCCTCCATCCAGTACTTCATGATAAAGAGGGTTTGTAACCAGGCACCTTCACTAAATACAGAAACTGGTTGCTTTAAAATTTTGAAAGATTTCTCTTCGTTTTTTTGATCAATCAACGTACCTGCAAACTCTTTGATGTGAGATCTCAAAGATTTTAACTGAGTTAGATTCTTCATCATATCTGGGTGCTGTTTTAAGGCAAACATGACATAACTTCTATTGGCAGTTAATAGCTCAAAAAAGGTGAAGAAAAAAGTTAGCATTTTTTCTTGATTACTGAAGCTTACATATTCAGGATTTTTTTGCCCTAGTTGCATCGCATTTTCAAAAAATGCCATCCAAATGCCTTGCTGTAAGTTTTCAAAGCTTCCAAAAAATTTGTAAAACTCTGCTTCTGTCATGGCGTGCTCTTTGGCAAACTTATAAACACTTTTTGGTGTTTTCTCGTGCATCAGTACATACTCCATGTAAGCAGATATAATTACATCTTTCGTAATTGCTTTGGTTTTGCTAGTCTTGTTTTTTGCAGTGGTTGTGGTTGATTTTTTTGTAGCCATAACAGGATATATATTTGTTGTGTAAAAATACAAAACGTTCAATTAATTTAAATATTTGTTAAACACAATGTTGTGTTAAAAAACAAAACAAATGACAACCTGTCACAAAACCAAACGTGGTATTTTCTTTGACTAGTTATATTTGGAATGTAATATTTCCGAAGAAGTTAAATCATAATTCAATAAATTATATCAACATGAGTACAGGAACTATCAATGTATCGGTAGAAAATATTTTCCCGCTTATCAAAAAGTTTTTATACAGTGATCACGAAATCTTTTTACGTGAGCTAGTAAGTAATGCTACAGATGCAACATTAAAACTAAAACACCTAACCAATATTGGTGAAGCTAAAATAGAATACGGCAATCCTTTTATTGAAATCAAAGTAGATAAGGAAGGTAAAAAATTGCACATCACCGATCAAGGTGTTGGAATGACAAAAGAAGAGGTTGAGAAATACATCAATCAAATTGCATTCTCTGGCGCAGAAGAGTTTATAGAAAAGTACAAAGACAAAAAAGGAGAAGATGCAGGTATTATAGGCCATTTTGGTCTTGGTTTCTATTCTGCCTTTATGGTAGCAGATAACGTAGAGATTATCACAAAGAGTTACAAAGATGAACCAGCAGCCCACTGGAGCTGTGATGGGTCTCCTAATTATACCTTGGTTGAGGGAACAAAAACAGACAGAGGTACTGAGATTATTCTTCACATCAGCGAAGAAGAAGTAGCTTTTCTAGAAGAGGGTAAAATAACTGAGCTTTTAACTAAGTATAATAAGTTTATGCCTATTCCAATTAAATTTGGAATGAAGACAGAAACACTTCCAAAGCCAGAAGGGGCCAAAGAAGAAGATGCTGCACCTACCAAAGAGGTAGATAACATCATCAATAATCCTAGCCCAGCTTGGACCAAGCAACCAAGTGAGTTAAAGGACCAGGACTATTCTGGTTTTTACAAAGAGTTGTATCCTATGCAATTTGAGGAGCCACTCTTTAATATACACTTAAACGTAGACTATCCTTTTAACCTTACAGGAATCTTGTATTTCCCGAAGATGAATAAGGACATGCAAATCCAGAAGGATAAAATACAGCTATACCAAAACCAGGTGTTTGTTACAGATAATGTAGAGGGTATTGTGCCAGAATTTTTAACCATGCTTCGTGGTGTGATAGACTCACCAGATATCCCTTTAAATGTATCGCGTAGTTATTTGCAGGCAGATGGCGCTGTAAAGAAGATATCTAGCTACATTACTCGTAAGGTAGGTGATAAATTAAAGAGCTTGTTTAATGACAACCGCGAAGAGTTTAATGCAAAGTGGGATGATATTAAAATAGTGATTGAGTACGGAATGCTTACCGAAGATAAATTCTTTGACAAAGCGCAAGACTTTATGTTATACCCAACGGTAGATGGAAACTACCACACTTTTGCAGAACTTAAAGAAAAACTAGCTGCAGCACAAACAGACAAAGATGATAAACTAGTACTCTTATACGCAAGTAACAAAGAAGAACAACACTCTTATATTGCCGCTGCAAAAGATAAGGGGTATGAGGTACTACTTTTAGACTCTCCTATTATATCTCACCTTATTCAGAAATTGGAAACCTCTCAAGAGAAAATTTCATTTGCACGAGTAGATGGTGATCATATAGATAATCTAATTAAAAAAGATGAGCAGGCTATCTCTAAACTTTCTGACCAGGAAAAGGAAACCCTAAAAACCTTTTTAACCCAGACGATCCCTGCAGAGAAATTCTCTGTGCAGCTTGAAGCCATGGACAGCAAGTCTAATCCTTTTATTATTACAGAACCAGAATTTATGCGCCGCATGAAGGAGATGCAACAAAATGGTGGCGGTGGCGGTATGTTTGGCATGGGTAATATGCCAGATATGTACAATCTAATTGTAAACACCAACCATGAGTTAGTTTCTGAAATACTAAATACCAAGACCGCTAAGAAAAAAGAGCGCCTAGTAAATCAAGCATTAGATTTGGCCAAACTAAGTAAAGGGCTCTTAAAAGGTGAAGACATGACGGCTTTCATAAACAGAAGCTATGAAATGATTAAATAAACCTCATTTTTTATTGATTTTAAACCCTATGTATCAAAAATACATAGGGTTTTTTAATGATTTATCACATAAAAAGCAATAAAATGGGATGAAAAGCACAAAAATAAGTACTGTTTTAAAAAAAATATAGGGCTGTGAACCCCCGTTATACGGCAAAACGCTTAAAAACATCGATTAAAAGCTTGTTTTTTAGAATAAAGTTGTTAGATTTGACCCATATTAATTAACCAAACTATAATATTATGAAAAAAGTATTACTATTTGCTGCATTTGCAGCGTTCGCAATGACAAGTGTAAATGCACAAGATGAAGATTCTAGTGGATTTGCAAAATCTGACATTTACATGACAGGTACAGTAGGATTCAACAGCAGTACAGAAAGCTCTAATATCACAGGAGACACAGATACTGATAACTCAAGTACAGAATTTTCTCCTGCTATTGGATACATGTTAACTGACAACATAGCTCTTGAGGCTGGTTTAGGTTACGAATCAGGTGATGATGGTTCAACTGAAACAACTGTTACAACTTTTTCAGTTGGAGCAAGATGGTTCATGAACCCATCTGATAAATTTTCTCTTTCAGTTGGTGCAGGCTTAGGTTTCGGATCTGGAACAGCAACCTTTGTGGGTGAAACAGTTGAAGGTGAGCTAAGTGCTTTGACTTTCACAGTCGCTCCAGCAGTTAACTATTGGATGTCTGACTCATGGGGTCTTTTCGCTAATATTGCTGCATTTCAATACAGCTCTACTACAACAGGAAATAGTGCGACTTCTGATGAATTTGATACTACTTCTACAGGGTTAAACATTGATTTAACTGATATCAACTTTGGAATGGTGTACAAGTTTTAATTTGTAACAAACTATAAGTATTAAAAACCCGAAGCTTTGCTTCGGGTTTTTTTTGTGTTTTTTTTAAGGGGTTAGAATCTTTGGAAAATACTTTTGTTATAATACTGAGAAAATTGTGATACTTTTTAAGGAAATCTAGTGTTAATTCAAGCTGTAGAAATTGTTATACCGCCCAATTCTAGTTATTTTCGCTGTAAACCAAATAGATAACCCTATCTGATTATGAAAATAAAGCAAATCATTCAAGTTCTAGTAGTATTATTTTGTGTAAGCCTTAATGCACAAAAACAGGATAGTAACAAACAACAAGAACGCTCTGGTATTTCTTTGGAAACGCTTGTTAAACAAAAAAGCAATGCCATCACTATTACACACCAACACACTAGTAGTGTTAGTGGTATAAAACATACTTACCTAAGACAAGCCATTAACGGTATTGGAGTGTATGGTACAGAGTCTAGTTTGCATACAGATTCCTCTGGAAAAACAATTGTTACCCACAACAATTTTATAAAAACACTTTCCAGCACCGTAAGCTCCAATAGCGCCAGTCTTTCTGCATCTGATGCAATATATGCTGTAGCCAGTAGTATGAATTACTCAATAAATGGTCTTGAAGAAATTACCTATGAGGGTGGGACGAGCAAAAAAACACTTTTTAATAAAGCTGCTATTTCAGAAAGAGATATTCCAGCAAAATTACTATACTACTACTCAAAGAAAACTGGAACTAGAATAACCTGGGAACTCTCAATAAAAGAAACAACAGGGTCAGATTGGTGGAATTTTTACCTAGATGCAGTATCCGGAGAAATTCTTTACAAAGAAAACTGGACGGTATCGTGTAATATTATGGGAGATCACAACACCCACAATCACTCAAATAACGCAAAAATAGAAAATAATATAACCGAGTCTATACCTCAAAGCATGGTAGCTGAGACATCTGCGATGGCAGGTAGTTATAATGTATACCCAATGCCAGTAGAGTCTCCAAATTATGGGGGCAGATCTGTGGTTACAAATCCAGATAATGCAACTGCATCCCCTTTTGGATGGCATGATACCAATGGGTCTAGTGGAGCAGAGTTTACCATTACAAGAGGAAACAACACCCACGCCTATGAAGATGGTGACAATCCAGGGTATAGCCCAGATGGTGGAGGTGGTTTGACATTTAATTTTCCTATTAACGAAACCTACTCAAACGCAGATCAAAGCGAGGATGCTGTAATTACAAATCTATTTTACTGGAATAATATTATCCATGATGTGGTATACCAATATGGTTTTGACGAGGCTTCTGGTAATTTTCAAGAAAACAATTACGGAAACGGTG
>Ga0307997_10001148_pt1 | contig 12422 bp, 14 predicted proteins | sample Davwhametageno36_FD_203165 | JGI IMG/M metagenome (GOLD analysis project Ga0307997, IMG submission 203165) | Marine microbial communities from Davis Island wharf, Antarctic Ocean - #36 | ecosystem: Environmental > Aquatic > Marine > Unclassified | place: Antarctic Ocean: Davis Island wharf...
GGCGTTCGATGAGCGCATTCGTAGCCAGCGTTGTACCGTGAATAATTTGTCCAATTTGGGTAGGTTGAATGCCCGCCTCACGACAGACTTGCTGCATGCCATCAATGATGGCATTTTCAGGTGCGTTATAGGTAGTTAATACTTTGATTGAAAATTGCTGAACCGAACCATTGTTACCACTAGTCTCAAGAACAACATCAGTAAAGGTACCGCCAATGTCGACACCCAAACGGGTTGAGGATTGATTCATGACTCACCAACAGAATTAATTAAGGTATCAGTTTAAATGCTCCTATTGAATAGAATCCAATTATTTAATTAAATAGGTAGGATAGATTTTTGTTATCTTATCTATCGGGTCTAATTTAACTGGCTGCTTAAAATAACTTAACTAGTCCGAGGCAAAAAAGACACTTTATTTGAATATTGAAGCGATACCTCGCGCGCTATATCGGCCGCCTTAGCAACAAGGGCAAACGATTTTTCTTCATCATATCGAGCAAAAAAACTCAGACTTTGAGGTGTCCAGTGATAATCAATTCGTTTCAGTTCACCCGATTTCAATTCGTCTACTACCATTACCTCGGGTACTGTTGCCGTACCGAAGCCATCGACAGCCATGTGAATACAGGCGGCCAAATTACTTGATCGGACTAATCGCACAGGCAAATCACGTCTGGTGGCAAAGTGAGCGTCTACCTCTGTATAAAGCTGTGTATTGCGCGCATTAGTCAAAACGGGAAACTGAACCATATCCTCGATGGTGACTTGATTGACCGTATGTAGAGCAATTTCTGGTGATGCAATCCATATGAGAGGAAATACACCCAGATTTTTATTGCCCGTTGTTTGCTGACTAAAAGGGCCGTTTTGAAAAGCCAAATCGATAGACCGATCAAATAATTCTTTTTCCAGATTTATCGATAAATCAACCGTTAACTCGACCGTAATATTGGGGTAACGATATTTCAACACCCGAAGAAACTCTCGCACCCAGGTATGCACCACCATTTCTGTTATACCCAACCTGAGCACACCATTAAAAAGTGTCTTTTGATTGGCGGCTTCAATAAATCCATCAGTTGCTCGAAAGACGGCTCTTGCAGGCGTCAGTAACTCTTGCCCTTTTGTGGTTAAGCGAACTGAGCCCGCGTCACGCGCCATTAGGGTAACGCCTAACGCTGACTCCAATGTGGATATACGAGAAGAAATATTAGGCTGAGTTGTATTTAGTCGATCGGCCGCTTTACGGAAGCTACCCAAGTCCGACACCCATATGAATGCCTCTAATTGTTTTAAGTTAAAGTTCAAGTGATTGGTATTTATAGTATTAACAATTTATTTAATAGTCAGTGGCGTGATGCTGATAGTTTGGATGTGCCCTAAAATAGTCATTCGCCTGCTGAATTTTATTGAGCATTTGAGCTTTATCTTTGCCAAGCACACCCTTCAAAACCAAGTGATTGGAAACATGATCACTGCGAAAAATTGTTTTTTCAAGGTCAGTTTCTCCAATAAACTGTTCCATTTCAGTGCATAACTCAAGCGTCGATAATTCGCTAAATTGACCATCATAACCATTGTTTACTTTTTCGGTGCCGCGATCAAAGGTTAGTACGAGTGTCGCCAAATAAGTTGGTTGCACCAGATTAACTAAGCGTGCAGATTCAATCGCATGTTGCTTGCTATGGGCTTTACCACCAATACCATTTATCACCATGACCGACGATTTAATACCCGCTTCATGAGACTTTATAATGGCGCTGGCGGTTGAATCGAATGTTTCACCTTTATCGATATGGCGTAATATTTTGTTATCACCACTTTCGGCACCAACATAAATCAACTTTAAACCCAGCGCTTCAAGCTCGACTAGGTCATCGACGGTTTTATTTTTTAAATTCGACGGCAAACAGTAAGAGGACACTCGTGACACTGAAGGAAGCCACGTTTGAATCGCCTTTAAAATAGTTTTCAAACGCCGCATCGACAACACGAGTGCATCGCCATCGGCAAGAAATACACGCCTGGGTTGCAGACCTGATTCTCCACAGCGTTGAATTTCATTTAACAACTCAGCTTCGTCTCTGGGACGAAATTTCTTTTGCTCGTCAGTATACATTTCGCAGTAAGTACAGCGGTTCCAGCTGCAGCCATTCGTGACCTGGAAAATAAGCGAATTACCTTCGCTGGGGGGTCGAAATACCGGCTGAATGTGCTGCACAGGCGGTTGAATATGGAATGGACTAAACATCAAAGTTCCAATTAACTGGGTTAGGTGTTCTCAACAATTTTAAAATGATTAAAAATTAGCTGAGGCAATACTGCCACTTAGCAATTATCAAATACACCTCATTCAACTAAGTGTCCTAGTTCTAAAAAATTTAATCAATGCCTTCTGCTTTATGTCGAGCGCGAATAAAGTCTGAATGTGGCACATAGAGAAGCTCTGCAACTTGACGAATTAAATGCTCTTCATAATGATCTTTAACTCCGTCAGCAAACACCACTTGCCACATCATTTCAATTACGCGTTTTTTCATTGGTTGATCGAACTGTTCATTGAGTAATCGGGTAATGTGCTGAAGTGATATGAGATCATCCGCCTCTTGGTGGGCCTGATCCATTAACTCATCTAGCTCAACCTCACCCAGTGAAAACTGCTGTGCTAAAAGTTGACGCATTTGCGCAAGCTCAGAATCATCCTGTTCAAAGTCAGCTCGACTCACTTCAATCAATAGTGCCGCTGTCGATACTCTCAGCACATGCTCACCATCGTACTGCGTTTTTGATGATGACTTTTTTTGGAATAGTTTTTTCAGTAGTGACTTCATGTTTTAGAACTCGTATTGCTTAATAAATTTGGTTACTAACTGGGTAACTCACTCATAGTTTTTATTCATCACAAGTGAGTCTTTAATTGCATATTTTTCAGGAGTATGCAAAATTAAATCGTACTTACTTAATCTTAATCCAATGACTCTAACTGAATTACGCTATATCGTCGCTGTCTCTCAAAAAAATCACTTTGGGCTTGCGGCTCAGGCCTGCTTTGTGAGCCAACCGACACTTAGCATTGCTATCAAAAAATTAGAAGGTCAACTTGGTGTCCGTCTATTTGAACGTAGCTCAAAAAATGAAATACGTATCACAGAAATTGGCCATCAAGTCATCAACCAAGCGCATATTGTACTTCAAGAAGCACGGATTTTAAGCGAAATAGCACAACAGGGTAAAGACCCATTGTCAGGCACCTTTAAATTAGGCGTTATTTATACGATTGGCCCCTACCTGCTACCCAGCCTTATTCCAAAGTTGAAAGAACGTGCACCAAATTTGAAACTGATCATCGAGGAAAACTTTACCGTAAACCTGTATCAGTCGCTCAAGCAGGGTGTATTGGATGCAATCGTCATTTCTTACCCTTTTGCCGAGCCTGGTATCGAGACATCGCCTCTGTACGAGGAGCCTTTTGTCGTCGCATTACCTCGTGACCACGCTTGGAACAAACGAAAGGAGATTTTACCCGAAGATCTTGCTCAAGAGGACTTAATGTTGCTCGGTGCCGGGCATTGCTTTCGTGACCAAGTGATTAATGCCTGCCCTAACTGCATGGTCGGCAATAGTGAAATCACGCGAAGCTTAGAGGGTGGATCACTTGAAACGATACGTCATATGGTCGCTGCAGGTACGGGCATTACGGTGCTGCCACACACCAGTATTTTACATAGTCATCACGATGAACGGCTAATCGATTTCAAGCCATTTAAAGCACCTGCTCCAAGTCGTACCGTTGCAATCGCCTGGCGCAAACATTACCCACGCAAGGAAACAATTGCGACAATAAGAGAAACTATTCAGACAACGCCCCTCAGCGGAGTTGAAATACTTAAGTGAAAATCCCTAATGTGAATAATCAGCAATGAATGACTCAGATCTTGAAAGCATCCTTCAACAAGAACATGAACAAGACCTTGAGCTAATTCGTAGCAAGCTGGTTTCGGAAACTGCGAAGATGCCCTGGACAGACTTACAACGGTTTTTCGCTAACGGTAGCACTTTGTATGTTTCACCCGAATTAGATTTAATTGACGTTGCTTTTGCCTTCCAGCGAGATCTTGTCAACCAAGTAAAACCATGGCTCGACCAAGCTTTAGTGGCAACTGTCAGTACTGACCAAGCTAAGATATGGTTTGAGCAAGACAGTCTGTTATGGACAGTGGTTGTGAAACCTTGGGTGCTTCTTCAATTGCCTAAATAAATATGCCCTTCGCTTAATAGCATTCGGTTAATAGTACCTGCCCTAACTTTTGATGTAGAATTAAGATTCTTTTAGCGACCCATAGATTGAGTCCGACGTGGCAAAAAAACCAGAACATACCTTTCGTATCCAATTTCATAACAACAATCGTATTTATGAACTTTATGCCCACGAAGTCGGTCAGGCTCAAATGATGGGATTTGTCGAAGTTGGCCAAATCATTTTTGGAGAACACTCAAAAATACTTATCGATCCCGCTGAAGAAAAATTAAAAAGCGAATTTGGTCACGTCAAGTATTCCTATATTCCTCACCACTCTGTAATTCGTATCGACGAAGTTGAACAAAGCGGTAAAAATAGAATATTAGATTCAGAAGGCAGTACTATTACTAATTTTCCCGGCGCAAATTTGTCACCCATAAAAAATTAAGTTGCACTAAAAGCGCTTCAAAAACGATGCAAATATCAGCCATCATTCCTAGCTACAACCGACTTGAGAGTTTAAAGCGGGCTATTAATTCAGTGTTGGGGCAGGATTGTGCGGTTGATGAGCTGATTGTTGTTGACGACGGATCGACTGATGATACTGCAACTTACATTCAGCAAAAATTCCCTCAAATTAAACTCATCCAACAAACTAATCAGGGTGTTAGCGCAGCCCGAAACGCGGGTATTAAGCGAGCTAGCTGTGACTGGATTGCATTACTCGATTCTGATGATTGCTGGCATCACAATAAGATTTCAACCATAAAAGAACACCATGTCCAACAACCTGATATGGAGTTAATTCACTCTGATGAAATCTGGATTCGTAACCATGTCCGTGTCAACGCGATGAATAAGCATCAAAAAACTGGCGGTCATGTTTTTTTGCGATGTTTGCCACTGTGTGTGATTTCGCCTTCTGCCGTGGTACTAAAACGCTCTCTAATTGAGTCAGTTGGTTACTTTGACGAATCACTACCAGCCTGTGAGGATTATGATTTGTGGCTTAAGATATGTTGTCACCATAGTGTTCACTACATCGACCAGCCATTAATCACAAAATATGGCGGTCATGAAGACCAACTCTCTACCCAACACTGGGGCATGGATCGATTTCGTATTCGAGCCTTGTGGCGGCTAATTCAACAAGATCTGCTGTCCGATACCTACCGTTTAGCGGCCAACGAAATGCTGCAAAAAAAACTAAAAGTGTTATTAAACGGGGCTAAAAAACATAATAACCAGTCGGTTTTAGACGAATTTAGCGTGATGATTTCTCCACTAATTGACCAAGTGCCAAATAATCAGAGGGCTAAGACCATATGTTAATCTGGGTTACTGCCATGCACTGTGAGGCCAAGCCTGTAATTGACTTTTTTCGTTTGAAAAAATCTCATGACCACCACGCTTTTGATATTTACGAAAAGAATAACGTTTGCTGTATTGTTAGCGGCATTGGAAAATTAAACTCGGCCGCTGCGACTGCATGGGTAGCGGCACTGAATCGACAGTCGCGCTCTATTGCATGGATTAATATAGGTACCGCCGGAAGTGAATCCTTTGCCATCGGAAGTGCTTGGTCAATTAACAAGATATCTGATATTGAATCCGGTCAACGTTATTATCCAGTGCCTTTAATCAATAGTCAGTTGCCAGCAAAACATTGCCAAACGCACAATCAACCCGATAATCAATACGATTCAATGTCATTATCAGATATGGAAGCCAGTGCCTTCTTTAGCACTGCGACTCGATTTAGTAGTGGTGAACTGATTCATTGTATTAAGGTAGTGAGTGACAATAACGTGACACCTTGCAGTCGAAACAAAAATGAAGTCAGTCAGCTAATCCAGCAAAACATGAAAGTCATTAGTGAATTCTCACAGGAATTGATTGAATTAAATCAGCAGATTGAACAAATGGGTATTTCAGAAACTGATTGGCAACGATTTTTGGCACAGGCCCATTTCAGTCAAACCCAAAAAATGCAACTTAAGAGCTGCCTACGCTTTTTACTCAGTCAGGGTGATAGTATCGATTCTTTGATGGCAGTCGTTTCTTTAGGCGCAAATGCATCTTCTAGCAAAAATAGTCAATCAATCCTCAGCGGTCTCGCACAGCGACGCATTGATTTCAGCAGGAACTTATAACGATGGTTAGTTGCGTCTATGTTGAATCAAGCATTAAAAACCATGAGCGTACCCTTAGAATTCTAGCCAGATTCAAAAACGCACCTATTGTCGAGATAGAACACCATGGCGAAGTATTCAATCCTAGCGCTCAAAACTTTCGTCTGCAAAAATCAAATCCTGCTTTAATTCTAGCGCATAAAAACAACCGACATGCACTGCCAACACCAGAGGGTTATGGTCTAGGCGGCAAACATAACTTCTATTTTTCACATATGCTCAACTGTTTGTACGATTGCCGTTATTGCTTTTTACAAGGCATGTACAACTCTGCACATCAGGTTATTTTCGTCAATTATGAAGATTTTGATGACGACATTACGCACATTTGTGCACAACATCAATCAGAACCCGTCTGGTTCTTTTCAGGTTACGATTGTGACAGCCTGGCTTATGAACCTGTTACTCAGTTTGCTGATTTTTTTGTACCCGCATTTAAAAAAATTGATAACGCCTGGCTTGAATTACGCACTAAAAGCACTCAAGTGAGGCAGCTTTTAAAACATGAACCTTGTGAACGAATCATTACTGCCTTTAGCTTTACTGAGCAACATAGCCACGACAAGCTCGAACATGGTGTTCCATCTATCGAAAAGCGAATCGATGCGATGCGATTGCTGGTTGAGGCAGGTTGGCCAATTGGCCTAAGATTTGACCCCATTGTTTATCATGAAAATTATCAGGCATCGTTTTTTCATCTGCTTGAAACTATTTTTTCGATTATAGATCCCAACTGCCTGCACTCGGTGAGCCTTGGCGCTTTTCGATTACCTAAAAATAACTTTCGGCAGGTTAACAAGCTGTATCCAGACGAACCGTTATTTAACCAAAACCTAGCATTAGATAATGGCATTGTCGGTTACCCGCTAGCACAGGAGGAAGAAATGATGCGCTATTGTGAACAGCAACTACTGCAACATATCCCGGCTCATTGCTACCAGCCTTGTAAATGGCACGAATAAAGTCTTTATTAAAAAAATCTAATGAGCAACTTATAGGTATATTATGAAGATTTTAATTTCAGGCTCTAGTTCGGGCATCGGTTTGGCAACCTCAAAACAGCTGTTGGCGATGAACTATGAAGTGACTGGATTGAGCCGTCAGCTAGAAAAAGCTCAACTTGATCACCCCAATTTCAGCTTACTTCAACTGGATCTTAATGAGCTTGAGGATTGTGATCAAAAACTCAAGTCGTTATTAAAAGGCCAGACCTTTGACTGTTTTATTCACTGCGCGGGCTATGGCCATTTTGGCTCAATTGAACAGTTTTCAGTGACTCAAATTGACCAAGCGATTCGGGTTAATTTAACCAGTGCCCTTGTTCTATGCCGACAATTAGTTCCCATGTTTCGACGCCAAAAACAGGGTCGTTTGATATTCATTGGATCAGAATCTGCGCTAAATGCTGGAAAGAAAGGCGTTTTATACAGTGCAGCTAAATTTGGTTTGCGTGGTTTTTGCCAAGCATTGCGCGAAGATTGTGCCAAAGATGGAATCACAGTTAGCCTCGTTAATCCAGGAATGGTTCGCAGCCCATTCTTTGATAAGCAATCTTTTGCACCAGCAGGTCAACCTGAGAACGCTATTGAGACCGAAAATATAGCCAAACTGATCTGCCAGATATTGCATACCAGTACTGATATTGTGATGGATGAAATCAATCTGTCACCGCGTGTTAAATCGATTAATTTCTCACCTCGATCAATTTAAACTGGCAGAATTAAGGCGACTAGGAGCCGATAATTTTAATCGAATGGCATGACGAAGAAAATACTGATTGTCTTGCCATCAATTCCTTGTAAACTTCATGTTTATTAATAGTTACGACCGTAAAAAATTAGAGTTTATTGCAGCCTTTAATCTATTTATTCGCTAGCACTTTTTGTTTAAATTAATCCGAGATATTAATAGGTGAAACTACAACAACTACGTTTTCTAGATGCCGTCGTGCGTAATAATTTAAATGTATCAGCGGCTGCTGAAGAACTCTATACGTCGCAGCCCGGGGTTAGCCATCAGATCAAGCTACTTGAAGATGAGCTCGATATCCAAATTTTTGAACGATCAGGAAAAAAGCTGACGAATATTTCACCTGCAGGTGAAGCCATTATGAGTCACGTTACCAACCTATTAAATAATGCTAAAAACATTAAGCAGGCTGCCCTCGAATTTAGTAACTCGAACCGCGGCAGCTTGACAATCGCGACTACCCATACTCAAGCACAATTTATTTTGCCTCCTATTTTGCAACGGTTCTCATCAATTTATCCTGACATTGAATTACGCGTTCATCAGGGTAATCCAAAGTCGATGTGTAAGCTTGCGGCCAACAATCAGGTTGATTTTGTGATTGCATCAGAAACCGTTGATGAACTCAGTGAACTGGTCACTATTCCCGCTTATAGCTGGAATCGTCATATTGTTGTACCTAAGGGGCATCCATTGACAAAGATGCTTAATATCACCCTGTCTGATCTGGCTTCATTCCCAATTCTGACTTACATGCTTGGTTTATCTGGCCGATCACAGCTCGATAAAACCTTTCAGCAAGCTAATCTAACACCTCGTATTGCGTTTACAGCGACTGATTCAGACGTTATAAAGACCTATGTCCGTCTTGGATTGGGTGCGGGCATCATTGCAGAAATGGCTTGCGATAAAGATGACCAAGAACTGGTTTATATCGACGCCAATCATTTATTCCCCGATAGCTTGATCAAAATTGGCTTCCGACACTCACGGCACATTTCTTCTTTTCAATTTGTTTTTTTGCAAATGATTGCGCCCTACCTTGAAATGGACACTATCAAGGAAATTGCTACAACCCGAACTCGTGCTGAGCAGGAGGAATTGCTAGTCGATTATCAAGTTCCTAGCTTTAAAGCCATGCAAAAAGCTAAAGACACCAATTAAGCCTAGCGGCCTAATATTTAATTAGCCTGCAATTTCAGTCCACTGAAGACTTAATTTAAATCTACAGCGGGACAACCCTAAATTCAACGCCAATCGAGCTAAAGTTTAATTCAGACTGGAAACGTTAAAGCTCTAGCTCTATCCAGGTGGGTGCGTGATCAGACGGTTTCTCCATTGCTCTCACGGCGTAATCGACTCCCGCATTCGTGACCGATGATTTCAGTTCATCGGATACCAACAAATGATCAATTCTTAAACCGCGTTTTGGTTCTGCATCAAACCCTTTGCTACGATAATCGAACCAACTAAATACATTATCTTCAGTGGGATGGCACAACCTGAATCCATCACTTAAGCCATAAGAGCAAAGCAAGTCATACCACTGACGTTCTTCTGGTAAAAAGCTACTTTTACCCGTTTTTAACCACCGTTTAGCGTTATCGAGACCAATACCAATATCAATATCTTGTGGCGAAATATTATAGTCTCCCATCACTATCAATGGTGTATCGACCAGTGGTTTACCGGACATATTACTGCTTTGCACGAAATCGTTTAAATCTCGATAAAATTTAGCTTTAGCTGGAAATTTAGTCGGGTGATCTCGACCTTCACCCTGAGGGAAATAACCATTAAACACATAAATAGATTTACCACCCACTTCAAATTGACCACCGATAAAGCGCTTTTGACTGTCGTCAGTGTCAGTCGGAAAACCATAGGTTGGCTCTAAACAGGTCGTGCGTGACAGCAAAGCAACGCCATAATGAGTTTTCTGCCCCATATAGATGACCTGGTATCCCAACGCTCCAATTGCTTCCAGTGGAAAGTCATGGTCTTGTACCTTTGTTTCCTGCAAACCAATAAACTCAGGATTGTGAGTATCGATCACTTGAGCCAACTGGTGAAGGCGCATTCGCACACTATTGACATTAAAAGAAACTATTTTCATTGTTTTATTCCAGTCTGATCTATTTTAATTAATTCTGACAGCGTCTGTTGACCGAGTCGAGTTTCTAAATCATTTTCAATTTGTTTTAACAATTTTGATACCGGCTCATCACTGTGGAATTGCATAATTTGACTATTAGCATCAGCGTCACGAGCGCTATGTAAAATATCGAGTAGAGTTATCTGACTGAGTGAACGTGAAGGTAAGTAGTGAGAAGTCTCATCATTAGACTGACACACTAAACCATCTTGTTCTAGTGCAGCAAGCATTCTTACAAGGGTATCGACAGGCACTTTTTGATAGTGTGCCAGATTACCAACCGTGGGCGACATCTCAGACTGTTGGTCATAGCATAGTGCAATATTACGCATCGCTTGCAATGCTAACTGTTCTCGCATTCTGGCGCTTAACCGAGTGGTGGTTTGCTGCCACATTAACCGTTCAGGATGCTGATGATAATAACTAATCGTGGCGCCAACCAATAAAATTAACCAACTTAGATACAACCAAACCATAAACATCAAGACAATTGCAAACCCTGAATAAATAGCAGTATAACTAGTCGAAGCACCAACAAAAAAGGTGAAAAGTGCGCCAACACTCTTCCACAAAAAACCAGCTGCCACAGCACCAAAGAATGCCGACTTAACCTTTACTCGGGTGTTCGGTACGAGTAGATAGATCAACATAAAAGCGACTAGTATCAGAATATAAGGTAGTAGATAACCCACTAAGAAGAACACCTCATTCACATGAGGCAATAGATTTAACGAGCCTAATAACACATTGTTACTCAGTGATGCGGTGATACCAACGGCCGAAAAAATAAGCACGGGACCAACCAACACAACACTCAGATAGCTGCTGAAACGTTGCATCAAACTGCGATTACCTTCCAAGCGCCAAGCTTGATTAAAAGCAGCTTCAATTTTTTGAATGAGTGACATCACTGTAAAAATCAACAGACTAAGGCCCAGTGCTCCCAATACACCAATTTTTATATTGTCGACAAAGCCAACAATTTGACCACTTATTTTAGCGCTACTGTCACCTAGTGGTGCTAGCAGGCTAGTCAGAGCCGGCTGTAATAGGTCATGCACACCAAACCCTTTTAACACTGAAATACTCACTGCGAGCAATGGCACAATTGATAACAGCGTGGTGAACACCAGACTCATAGCCCTTAACGTGAGCATACCGCTCATAAAGTCTTGACCCGTCATGGTTACAATTTGTAAAAAATGCCGCCAGCGCGATGCGTTTAAGTCTGGCTCAGAGACATCGTAAGACCAGATGTAATTGAGCCATTGAAACTTCAAAGCTTTCACACTGGCTATCACCCCTTAAATCCCTGTCTTGATTTGAGATATTCAATTTCTGCCTGACTGCTTTCCCGCCCTAGTATCTCGTTACGGTGAGGAAACCGACCGAAGCGTTTGACAATGTCGTGATGGTGTTTTGAGAATCTGAAATTATCTTCCAACCCTGGTTGATCATATAATTTGAGCCCTAACAGTTGATCCTGCAGACTTTCGCTATGCATAAAAGGCATGTATAAAAAGGCTTTTTGTCGGATTTTTAACTCGCTATCAAATCCAGCGCCAATTGCAGCCCTCGCCACTGCGATAGACTGAGCTTCTGTAGAAAAACTGGCAGGTTTGCCTCGAAAAATATTAAGTGGAATCTGATCCAGTAAAATAACCAGAGCCAAGCTACCAATAGCCGTTTCTCTCCATTGTTCAAGTTCTCCCTGTTTGGCTTGTTGCCAACGATCGCCAAATTCAGTGCGTAGTTGCTCATCAAATTCACGAGTTGAATTAAACCAAAGCTTGGCGACCGCTTCAGAGAACCAGAAATCTACCAATGCATTATGCATAATCTAACCCTCCTTAATTAATCAGAACCTGCTTGATTGATACCCAAGTGTAAAATTAGCGCTCTTAATTTCTTCTGCCCTTGCTTTCGACCTACTGTATCATCATGGCAGGTCAGCTGCTCCCAAGATTTGTTCTGTATAGCCTTCTCTACCAGCCAGTGGTGCACTTCAATACCATCAAAAGATTGTGCGATCAGCTGCATCACATAGGGCTGCAGACTGGCGTAACTGAGATCAAACCCCTTA
>Ga0307997_10001149_pt1 | contig 12422 bp, 8 predicted proteins | sample Davwhametageno36_FD_203165 | JGI IMG/M metagenome (GOLD analysis project Ga0307997, IMG submission 203165) | Marine microbial communities from Davis Island wharf, Antarctic Ocean - #36 | ecosystem: Environmental > Aquatic > Marine > Unclassified | place: Antarctic Ocean: Davis Island wharf...
ACGAATCCTTGCGGCTTTGAGGAGCGTTTCGATTTCGCGGGCTTGCGGCACGAGGTCGTCATTCATCGGGAGAATGCGGACTTGCTCAGGAGCGAGCCATGTTGGAAAGTTACCACCGAAGTGTTCAATCAATACGCCAACGAAACGCTCCATCGAGCCAAACGGTGCGCGGTGAATCATGACTGGGCGGTGCTTTTCATTGTCCGCACCGATGTAGTTGAGATCGAAGCGCTCGGGTAGATTGTAATCCACTTGAACGGTGCCGAGTTGCCACTCACGGCCGATCACGTCTTTGACGACGAAGTCGATTTTTGGTCCGTAGAATGCGGCTTCGCCTGGCTCTTCGATGAAGTCGACGCCTAGCGTCTTCGCTGCGTCGCGGAGTGCGTCTTCGGCTTTATCCCACTTTTCGGCGGCGCCTACATATTTGGTGGAGTCTGAATCGCGCAGACCGATGCGAACGCGATAATCAGACATGCCGAGAGTGGTGAAAACTAGCTTCACTAGATCGAGGCAACCTTTGATTTCGTCACCGATTTGATCTTCCGTGCAGAAGAGGTGAGCGTCGTCTTGAGTGAAGCCACGCACGCGAGTCATGCCGTTGAGTTCACCCGATTGCTCCCAGCGATAAACGGTGCCGAATTCTGCAAGGCGCACTGGCAGGTCGCGGTATGAGTGTGGCTGGCTGTCGAAGATTTTGATATGCATCGGGCAATTCATCGGCTTCAGCAAGTAGCCGTCGACCTCACCCGAATCGAGCTTGTTGGAGAGGTCGCCGCAGGAGCAGCCTTCTTCGGCGAGGCGCTCGACGGTGCCTGGCTCAACGATTGGTGGGAACTGTGACTCTTTGTAATAAGGAAAGTGCCCAGAGGTGCGGTAGAGGCCGAGCTTGCCGATGTGTGGCGTGAAGACTTGATCGTAGTCTGCTTTACGGAGTTCTTCAGCGATGAAGTTTTGTAGTTCTTGACGGATGACGGCACCATTCGGTGTCCACAGTGTGAGTCCGGCACCAACCGCCTCGTCGATGTGAAAAAGTTTAAGGTCTTTGCCGAGCTTGCGGTGGTCGCGGGCTTTGGCTTGTTCGAGGCGCTCTAGGTGTTCGGCGAGCTCAGTCTTGTTCGCGAACGCAGTGCCGTAGATGCGCTGAAGTTGTTTGTTTTTCTCGTCGCCGCGGTGGTAGGCACCCGCGATGGAGAGCAATTTAAACGCTTTGATTTTCTTGGAGTAGCCCACGTGCGGGCCGGCGCAGAGGTCGACGAACTCCCCGTTTTGGTAGAAACTGATTTGTTCGCCTGCCGGGACGTCGTGGAGGCGACCGAGTTTGTAGGTCGCCTGACCGATCGCTTTGATCTTTTCAGCCGCTTCGTCGCGTGAGCACTCAATTCGTGTGAAACGTTGATTCTCCTTGATCACCTTTTGCATTTCGGCCTCGATTTTTTCGAGATCAGTGGCGTCGAGCTTCTTATCGAGATCGATGTCATAGTAAAAGCCGCTGTCCGTGGGGGGGCCAATGTCGAGTTGCGTCTCTGGGTAGAGACGTAGAATCGCAGTGGCAAGCACGTGCGAGCAGGAGTGGCGGAGTTCCTCGAGTGGAGACATTTCTTTCATAATAAGGAGTTAGGAAGAAGGAGCGCAGGCTCAGAGAGTCAATGCTGGATTATTTTGCTGGGCATGAACTGGGTTCCGGGGGCATGTTGATTTTCGGAGGTGACCCAGTGATTGATTAACGAGTTTGACGGATGGAAACGTCGAACATCGAGCGGCGACTGGTAGATGGCTCAGCTTTGGTCGGTTTAGTTGATTTCACTCTTCATCCTTTACCTAAGAAACTGATTTCCCTTGGTAGGCGAAGGCGGGCACACCCTTAGCATTGAGGCCGTCAATGACGAAGACTTTGCCGGCGTCGTGCTCGTGGAGGTTTGGTTTGACGCCAGTCGTCACGAAGAGGCGGTCGAGGTTGGCTCCACCAAACGCGCAGGCGGTCGTTTCAAAGCAAGGCAAGTCGATGCGTCGCACTTCTTTGTCCTTGATCGGATCGAAGCAAATGACGCAGGCACCATGGCAGAAGGCGACCCAAAGGTTGCCATTGGAGTCGATCGTCATGCCATCTGGAGAACTTGCGTAGCCCTTGGCGGCGGAATCGATAACGATGCGAGGGTTGCTAATGTCTCCTGAAGAGAGGTCGAAGTCAAATGCGCGAATGGTCTGAGTTGGTGTATCGATATGATACATCGTGCGTGCATCCGCGCTCCAGCAAATGCCGTTGGAGTTGGTTAGATCGGCGAGTTTAAGGCCGATGGAGCCGTTGGTTTCGAGGCAGTAAAGATTAGCCGTGCCGGTGTTTTTTACGAGGCTAATAGTGCCCGCCCAGAAGCGGCCCGCAGGGTCGCATTTGCCGTCGTTGAAGCGGTTGGTCTTGCGGAGTGTGGCTTCAGGGTCGCCTAGATTGGTCTTCTTACCCGTCGATGGGTTGAATCGCACGTAGCCGGTATCGCCCGCGTAGATGAGGTCATTGCCTTCGGTGGGCACGATCGTACCGATACGTTCGCCGATGTTCCAGACTGTCTCTTCCTCCGTCTCCGCGTCGAGCCGGATCAACTTTTTGCCTTCAATGTCGACGTAGAGCAGGTGATCGTTCCACCAGATAGGACCTTCGCCCCATTGCGAGACATGTTTACCGATTGTTGAGATAGTGAATGCAGCCATATTGGTAGTTGATGATAGCTGGAGCCGCGGGCGTCAATAGGTAGCGGTTAAATTAACGCGACCGGTTGGCCGCGACCAGTTGACCGCCCGATTGTTGTCGATTTTGGCGGTGCTTGCGGTCCTCTTTGTGAGCGCCGTCCGTGAACTCCAGTTGGATTGGGCTGCACCATGCCGCTTGCTATTCTTCTAAGATGTTTTCAAGACTGACCATTTAGTGGTCGGCGGCTTCGATTTCTTTGTTGGTGGCAGGAGAGTTGAAGGCACCTTCGCGTCGCAATGTGCCAAACTCACGGGCTTTCTTGCGGTTCGCCAGTGATGCGCGCTAAATCCTCAAGAGTGGCTTCAACAAGGTCGACAGTAATCCTCATTGTGTGATCATGCAAATAGACTACTTTTGCTCGAGCTCGAAGCCGTCTTTGGTATCTTTCACGGTCCAGCCTTGAGCGATTAAAGCATCGCGTAATTCGTCAGCTTTGCCCCAGTCTTTAGCCCGCTTCGCGTTCCAGCGTTGTTGGGCGAGGGCGACGATTTCTTCGGGAGCATCGACTTTGGCGTCCTCTATGGTGAAGAGTTCGAGCCCGAGCGCGTACAGTAGGCTGCCGAATGAGCGAAGCAACGCACGGGCACTGTCGGCATCAAGTGCTGCGGCTGGATTCGAGCCTATTAACCCGAAGATCGCACCGAGACAGGCCGCGGTATTTAGGTTGTTGCGTAGTGCGTCCCATGCCTTCGCCAAGCGACCGAAGTCAGCAGGAGCGTTTGCTGTAATGTAAGTGGCGTTGAAAGTGCCTTTGGCTTCACCTGTTTTTTCGAGCAGGGCCTCAGTGAAGCGCTCGAGGCGAGTGAGTGCACTTTTTGAGGCGTGGAGTCCGTCGAATGTGAAGTTAAGCTGCTGGCGATAGCTGCCAGCGATCAGAGTATAACGAGCCACCATTGGGCTAATGCCCTTTTCGCGGAGATCGTCGAGGGTGTAGAGATTGCCGAGGCTTTTGGACATTTTAGCGCCCTCCACCATTAGGTGGGCGCTGTGAAACCAGTGTTTGCAAAAGTCGTGGCCATGCGCGCACTCGGACTGGGCGATTTCGTTTTCGTGGTGCGGAAAGCACAGGTCGATACCGCCGCCGTGTAGCTCGATGGTTTCGCCGTCAAAGGCGCTGTCGACCATGGCGGAACACTCCAAGTGCCATCCGGGACGACCGTCGCCCCATGGGCTGGACCAGTAGTTGTCGCCGTCACCTGACTTCCGAGATTTCCATAGGACAAAGTCAGTGATTGACTCGCGGTCGTATTCGTCGGCGTCGTTTACTTCGCCCGCGGAGTTCTCAGTCTGTGTCTTTAGTTCGCGCTGTTTGAGGTTTGATAGGCGGCCGTAGTCGTCGAAGGAGCTGACGCGGAAATATACCGAGCCGTCGTCGGTGGGATAGGCATTGCCCGTTTTGACGAGCTTTTCGACCAGCGCAATTTGCTGGGGAATATGGGCGACTGCACTGGGCTCAGCGCTGGGCGGGCGCATGTTAAAGGCGTCGCAGTCAGCGTGGAATTTTGCGGTCCATTTTTTGGTAAAGTCAGTGAGCGAGGAGCCTTCCGCCATAGATTGTCGGATGGTCTTATCATCTAAATCGGTGATGTTGCGCACGTGTTTGACCTCGATGCCGTCGACTTCAAGCACGCGGCGCAGCGTGTCTTGGATGAGAAAGGTCCGGAAGTTGCCAATGTGTGCAGGGCCATAGACGGTCGGACCGCAGCAGTAAAAACGCAGAGGTTGACCGCTCTCTGTGGCGAGCGGTTGGACGGATCGGCTGAGAGTATCGTAGAGCTGGACGGACATTTGTGAGTTGCAGTTGTGAATCGTGCGTTGGAAGTTGTGTTGTATCGGTCGTTTGTGCCAATAGTAAACGACCGCATCTTATTATGGCAGATTCATCAAACTATCGTCTAGACTTAACTCGTCGTCCGCGTCGGATGCGCCGCACCAGCGCATTGCGTGGGCTGGCGAATGAAACATCGGTGCTCCCGCAGCACTTGATTCAGCCTGTCTTCGTAATCGATGGTGAGGGCGCGGCCGAGCCGATTGCCTCGATGCCAGGCATTGAGCGAGTGACGATTCAGCTGTTACTGGAGGAGTGCCGTGAGCTTTTGAAGCTAGGCATCTCGGCAGTGGCGCTTTTTCCTAAATTAGACCAAAGTCGCAAGAGTGATGATGGTCGTGAAGCGACCAACCCGGGAACATTGGTCTTGCGGGCGATCCGCGCAATCAAGGCAGAGATTCCCGAAATGGCGGTGATTGCCGACCTAGCTCTCGATCCTTATACGACGCATGGTCACGACGGACTCCTCGACTCAGTATCGGGCGATTTAGCGAATGACGCGACGGTCGAGATACTCGCTGAGATGGCGGTGCTGGCTGCAGAGGCGGGCGTTGATCTCGTTGCGCCTTCGGATATGATGGACGGTCGTGTTGGAGCAATTCGCGATGAGTTAGACGCCAATGGTTTCGAAAAAACTGGGATCATGGCGTATTCTGCTAAATTCGCTTCGGCGTTTTATGGACCTTTTCGTGACGCCGTTGGCAGCTCTACGAGCGCGGGTACTAAAAGCTTAGACAAGCGCACCTATCAGCTGAATCCAGCGAATCGCCGCGAGGCGCTGACCGAAATCGCTCTGGACGAAGAAGAGGGTGCTGACATTCTGATGGTGAAACCAGCAGGGCCTTATTTGGACATTATTCGCGAAGTAAGGGAAGCCACCGAGCTACCACTAGCAGCTTATCAGGTTTCGGGCGAATATGCCCAGATTGTGGCGGCGGCGCAGAATGGCTGGCTGAATCTCGAGCAATGTCGTGACGAGTCGCTGCTGGCGATTCGCCGGGCGGGCGCTGATATGATTCTTACCTACTTCGCCAAGGAATACGCCAAGAGCCTAGTGTAGCCTGATACACGAAGGGTAGAATTTCCGTTGCAGGGTCGGAGCGGGTCAAATCGCTTTATTACGGTTACGCGACGGCTATGCCTCGGTCGCGCCGCCGCGATGGATCTGCAAAGCGGTTGAAATCAGCTTCTAGGTAATACGCCGACTGGAGTAGGTCTCTTCGTCCTTTCGACTAGTTCTCGCGCCGCTGTTTGTGCTTTTCTGCATATTGACGCCGACGGGCTAATTCGCGCATGTCGACCGCAGGATCGTCATCTTCGAAAATCTCCTGTCCAATGATGTGCTCGATCACGTCTTCCATGGTAATGACTCCAGACATGGAGCCAAACTCGTCCACTGCGATCGCCAGTTGTTGATGTTTTTTTAAAAAGGTCTGTAACGCGTCTGAAGCTGCGGCGTTATCGGGCACGAATATGGCCTCGCCAGCGAGATCGGCAATACGAATGTGGTCTTCATCTTTGGCTTTTGCGCTCAGGATGTCACGGCGTCGGACGATTCCTGTGATATTATCGATCCGGTCGCGATAAACCGGTATTCTGGCAAAGGGGACATTCGTTGTTTTTTCGAAGAGTGACCCGATGGTTTCTTCGTCGTCGATTGCATGAACGACGGTGCGGGGTGTCATGATCTCGTTAACGAGCAGTTCATCTAGGCTCAGCGCGTTGTTGATCATGTCGCGCTCGTTGGCGGTGAGGGTGCCCTCTTTGGCGCTTTTTTCAGCGAGTAGTAAGATCTCTTCATCGCCGTCGGTGGATTTTGCCGTTGGTCTTAAAATGGTTTTTACCAGAAAACCAACAATCGACGAAATGGGCTTCATCACCGAGCAAAGCCAGCCCAGAGGAAAGATTAAAACTGGCTGGAGTGCCGGCCGATACAGGACGCCCATATTCTTCGGGATAATTTCCGAGAAAAAGAGGATGGCGAGCGCCATTGCTCCAGAAACTTTGAGCAAGATATTTGGATCCTCCGGCCAGATTTTGACAGCCAATCCGCCGACCATAGTCGCACCGAGCGTGTTGGCGATGGTGTTCAGACTCAAAATCGCAGAACTGGTTTCCTCTAGGTCCAGCTTATGTTTTTCTAAGCGCACACCGCGTTTAGGGTGTTTTTTTTTCAGGCCCTCGATCTCGGCAGTGGTGGTGCTTAATATCATCGCCTCTAAAATCGAACAGAGGGCGGATACACAGATGGTGAAAGCTATAGCTAGGGTAAATGCAGGAATCATTATAAGAGTGCATTACTGGATGGCTCAAAGGTTGCCATGCTTTATCGTATCGAATTGCACTTCGCCAGTTGATTGAGACTGCATTCTTGACTCAAGACATTTCACGTTAATTTTCTCCTAATGGAAGCGTTTATTCTAGTTTCGGTAACCAACTGAAGGATAGTTGCCGATGGCGAAGCGACACAGTAGGGGGAATTTAGCGATCTTTGCCGGAAGGGGTAAAAAACGAAGTCTATCGTCATTTTGACCCTGGATTGCTTCGCCATTGGCGGACTCGGGCGGGGATAGTCAATTCGCAGCCCTTTGGCTGACTCTCGATTTATGATTGATCTTGTTGGGGCAATATAGGTGCTGTATGGCTTTGGCTTGACCCCACTCAAATTGAATTGCGGATAATCCTCGGGGGCCACTTGCAATTCGAAATGAAAGAAGACAGCTTTAAAGCTTCCGTCTGCTATAAAGCCTTGACCGCTGCCGAGCACAGCAACTAGTCTAGAGTGTCTCTTTTTACCCACCAGGATATAGTATGAAATTTAAAACCCCCTTGTCTCTCTCTTTAGCAGCAGCAGTGCTGGCTTCCCTCTTCTCTGGTTGTGCCTCCTTCGACCGTGGCTCTCCCCAAGAAGTGACCATCTTATCGTTCCCGACTGAGGCAAGCGTGTATATAAACGGCGAGGCCCAAGGGGTAACTCCGATCGTTCTTAGCTTGCCACGCAAAGTGTCACATGAAGTGCGTCTCGAGAAGGACGGGTTCAACTCGGCTGTAAAGTACTTCGCACCAGTCCCCAACGAGAAGAGTGAGAATTTCATCCGCTTTGGTTTATCAGAGGACTTAGGTTATTATGTTGATCTAGAACCTGGCGTACTCCAAGCAGAACTTCAAAGCGGTCTCGTGCCGCGTTCGACTGGTGCGGATCCGTTTGGAAAGATGGCTCGGCAAGCGCTTCAAGCAGATAGCCAGCTTGAAGCCGGAGACATTACACCACTTGAGCATAAAGTGATCATTGAGCAGATCCTCAAATTCTTTGAGAAGACTGTTTAGATTCATGCTTGCCTAGAGTTGCGACTAGTCGCTTTAAGTGATCAATGAGCGAACTACCGAACGAACTTCTCTATACGAAAGACCACGAGTGGCTGTGCCTTCACGGCGATGGCACGGCAACCGTAGGAATCACACATTATGCTCAGGAAAGCTTAGGTGATATTACTTTCGTCGAGTTTCCTGACGTCGGAGAAACCTTCGAGTCCGGTGAAACGTTTGGCGTCGTCGAGTCCGTCAAAGCAGCATCTGACCTTTACATGCCGATCGATGCGGAGATTCTAGAGATCAACGAAGCAGCAGATTCGGCTCCTGAGTTGCTCAACCAAGAAGCTTTCGGGCGGGGTTGGCTGCTCAAGATTAAGATTTTAGACGAATCTCAGCTCGAGGGATTGCTTAAACCCGAGGCATACAACGAACTCATTTAGCGTCCGATTTGCGCGAAAATTAACAAAGCTGCGTGGCCACGTGCAGTTGCATTTTTTGAACTAATGTCAACAGAAGATATACAGCCATGGACGACCACTGATGCAGAAGACTACTACGGGCTTAAGCGTTGGGGAGGAGGGCACTTTTCAGTCGATGCAGATGGCTTCATGCTAGTGCATCCAGAAGCGGATCATCGTGCGATACGGATTTACGATATTGTCCAAGAGGCGATTTCTAAGGGATTTGAGCTGCCGCTTACTATCAGGATTCAAGATCTACTTCGTACACGAGTGGTGGAATTGAACCGATTATTCAACGAAGCGATCAAGGACGAATCCTACGACGGCCGTTTTCGCGGTGTGTTTCCGATTAAAGTGAATCAATTACGCGAGGTCGTTGAAGAGATTCAGACGGCCGGCAAGCCCTACAATTACGGCTTGGAATGTGGTAGTAAGCCAGAGCTGGTGATCGCACTAGCGATGCACAAAAACATGGAATCGTTGATTATTTGTAACGGTTATAAAGATGATGAATTCATTCGTCTCGCGCTCAACGGGCGTCGCATCGGTAAAGAAATTTATTTAGTCGTCGAGCAGCTCAGCGAAGTTGCCCGCATTATCCAGATGTCTAAAAAGATGGATGTGAAGCCCTTGATCGGCTTCCGCATAAAACTTTCAACCACTGGGGAGGGCAAGTGGGCAAGTTCCGCAGGAGAAGATGCAAAATTTGGTCTAACTAGCCCAGAGATTATCGATGCGATCCGTCGCCTCAAGCGCGCGGGACTTTCAGGATGCGTCAAGTTGGTGCACTTTCATATCGGCTCCCAAGTTCCCAATATACAAACCATCAAAAAGGCGACGGTTGAGGCCGCTCGCTTTTTCTGTGAGATGCACAAGATGGGCTTGCCTATGGAAATCATGGACGTCGGCGGCGGTCTTGGGATCGATTACGACGGTTCGCGCAGTAATTACGATAGCTCAATGAACTACACGATGCGCGAGTATGCACGTGATGTAGTCTACAATATCAAGAGTATCTGTGCCTCGTGTGATGTGCCCGTTCCTGACATTGTGACCGAGAGTGGTCGTGCCGTGGTCGCTCCGCACTCGATGCTGATCACTGAAGTGTGCGACACTATTTCCAAGACTTCAGTTCCTGCCAAACGGTCCAAGAGAAAGAATCGCAATCCGATCTTACGTGATCTCGATTCAATCCTAGCCAATGAACACGGGTCTTCCCCCTTGGAGCGTTTTCACGATGCCCATCAAAAAAAGGAAGAAGCGAACAATTTGTTCAACCTCGGCTATCTCAATCTAACTGAGCGAGCGGAGGCAGATGCTACCTATTGGCAGATCTGTAAAGAGCTCGCGGCATTGGCAAAAGGCGACGCCTACTTGCCGGATGAGCTAGAGGCGTTGACGCGGATGATGGCTGAACAATACGTCTGCAACTTTTCAGTCTTCCAGTCTTTAATCGACCACTGGGCCTGTGATCAGCTGTTCCCTATTGCGCCGCTGCATCGTCTAAACGAATCGCCAGATGTGGATGCGACACTAGTCGATATCACGTGTGATAGTGAGGGTAAAGTTTCGAAGTTTACCGATGTGGAGGATGTCCGCCACACGCTTCGTTTGCATTCTATAAAGCCCAAACAGCGATATTATCTGGGCATCTTTCTGGTAGGTGCCTACCAGGATATCATGGGTGATTTACACAATCTGTTTGGCCGCGTCAACGAAGTGCACGTGTTCTTAGAAGACGACGAAGACGACGGATTCTACATTGAAGACAGTATCCGCGGGTTCACTACCAATGATGTTTTAGGCTTCACCCAATATGACGGACACATTTTGACTCGTATCATGAAGAAGCAAATCGACCGAGCCACCAAGGCCGATTTGATCAAGCCTAGAGAAGGGACCCGCATGATCGACGAGTATGTCGCTATTTTGCGTGGGCCTACTTATCTAAAGACCAAATAGCGCTCTCGTAGGAGCTGGTTTCAACCGCTTTATCTTAGGTAGGTTGCCGTTGCTAAGACTCGTCGCTTTGTCTGGGGAGGGTGGGGATCTTTTCGATGGCTTTAAGCTCCGGCAGAGGGTCGGTTGAGGCGCTCTCTAGTTCTTCGAACTTCTTTGCTGTGACGAGCAGGCGGGTTTCGACGGAGTTAATTGCCTTGTTGTAGTGGCCGATGGACTGATCGAGGCTTTTGCCGAGTCTGGCAAAGTGCCCGGCGACCACACCGATGCGGTCGTAGAGTTCCTTGCCCAGATTGAAGATTTCTTTGGCTTCGCGGGCGATGGAATCTTGCTGCCAACCGAAGGCGATTGCTTTGAGGAGAGCGATGAGGGTGGTTGGCGTGGCGATGATCACCTGGTTGTTCACCCCCTGTTCAATTAAAGTCGGGTCCTGCTCCAAGGCGGCGCTGAAGATCGTTTCATTGGGAATGAAAAGCACCACGAACTCGGGGGCATTCTCGAATTGAGTCCAATACGATTTCGCAGACAGGCCCTTGATGTGGTCGCGAACATGGCGTGCATGAGCGCGCATGCGTTCGGTTTGCACCTCCGGATTGTCTGCTTCGAGTGCATCTAGGTAGGCTGCCAGCGGCACCTTCGAGTCGACTACGACTTGGCGACCATTAGGTAGATTGATCAGCATGTCGGGGCGCTGGCGCTGTCCGTCTTCGGTGTCGACCGATGCTTGTTCTAAAAAATCCACTCGGTTCAGCATCCCGGCCATTTCAACGGTGCGGCGTAGCTGCATTTCGCCCCATTGTCCACGCACTTGCGGCGCGCGTAATGCCTGCACTAAACTGCCAGTGGTTTTACTCAGTTGAATGTGTGATTCTGCTAAATGCTGTAGTTGCTGCTTTAGGCTGGCGTCGGTCGCGGTGCGGCGATCTTCAATTTTGCTGACCCTGTCGTTAAAATTTTTCAGTGCTTCACCCACCGGTTCGACGGTCTGGTTGATCGCCTGCTGACGTTTCTCTAGGTCGCCCTTCGCTCCCTCTTGATATCTCTCCAGAGTTGTTTTTGCCAAGTTGAGGAAAGACTCGTTGTTTTTTGAAAGCGCTTCGGCGGAGAGTGCTTTGAAGGAATCTTGGAGTCTTGTTTTCGCGTCTTCGAGCAACGCGAGTTTTTCAGCCGAATTTTTCATTTCAGCTAAGTGAGTGGCTTCAAGCCTAACTAAGGCTTCGCTCGTGGAAGCATGGGCATCTCGAACCCGTTCGCGGTCGATCTCGACTTCTTTGAGCACTTGTTTGTTGGCGCTACTTTGACTGTTCAGTGCCAAGAAAACAACAGTTGCGCCGAGTATCACGCCGACTACTAGTCCGAGAATAACTTCCATCAAAAAGAATGTTCATCGTCTCGATTCTTAGTCAATGGATATAACTAGGATGAGTTAGACAGTTTGAAGAGTCGGTTCTTTCTAGTGGCGCGTGCGTTTCAGTCGAAAAAACAAACAAACTCCTTCGCCTGTGGTCACCGCAATGTAGGGTTTGTTAGAGATCTTGGTCATGCTGATAATCTTCTCAACGAGGAGATCCGCGACCACACCTCCTTGTTGAAAGAGGTCGCGCTGCTGGCAGGATGTAGTTTTTCGCTCGGAGCCCGAATGGAGTTTTAGGATAAGATTGGCGCTGTCGTTCCTGGATAAAGCATCTCATTTGTTTTGCGCCCAGACATTTTCCAATCAGTTTTGAAATGATGACTGACCAAGCACTCGGACCTACTGGTGAAATTTGTTTCGCCCTACCATCGCCCTTCGAACCGCATTCATGTGGTTTATTACATTTGCCTCGTTTCATCGCGAAGTGTCGGTTACATTTGGCTGGAGAATTGCCGAAGTCGTATCAGAAGAATTTCTGCCGTGGTTTTGACCGCTTTCTGTCGATGCATCTGGGGGTTGATCCCAAGCAGGTGCTTGAAGCGGTCGAGCAGGCCGGTGACGACGAGACCGAGTTAGCCAATTTGCTAAGCAAATTTTTCCCTAAAGATTTAAAAGTTGTCGAATGGAATCGCGAAGTAACTCATAAAGGGCAGACAGTCGCAGGTCGTGAGTTTTTAGCTGAAGCCCTGACTAATATGGGCA
>Ga0307997_10001151_pt1 | contig 12414 bp, 10 predicted proteins | sample Davwhametageno36_FD_203165 | JGI IMG/M metagenome (GOLD analysis project Ga0307997, IMG submission 203165) | Marine microbial communities from Davis Island wharf, Antarctic Ocean - #36 | ecosystem: Environmental > Aquatic > Marine > Unclassified | place: Antarctic Ocean: Davis Island wharf...
CACTTGCGTCAGAGTTTTTTGTTTTTTTTGAGTGCGAGACGAGCGCGAGCGAGCGATCTCTCTCAAATGACACTCTCATCCTACCCACTCGTCCTACATGCATCCCTCCTCCTCGTTGTCCTTTGCTCCTCTCCGCCTCCCGCTCCGACCCGACCTCGCTTTCTCAACCTTCATAATGCGGGACCACCCTCAAAAGTTGTGGATCTCGTCCTCTTTTCCGAGGCGTACGTGAGAGAGGAAGATTTCGTTCGTGACGCCACAAGAATGTCAAAGGAAATCTTTCAACTTGGTGGTGCGTACCATGATTTTGCACCCGTCGTCTCCGTCCATGCGCTGTTTGTTCCATCTCATTCGGACTATGTGGGTCTGTCCGGGAAACCTGCAGACACCGCGTTCCGCTTGTATCGTGAGGCAGACCAACCTTTGCGTTCCATCCTTCCGACCGAAGGATTTACTTACGAGCTTGCACGTCGTTTGTGCAAAGAGACGGCACCACTGGACTCCATGTGCGACTACCTGGTAATTGTGGCGCATGATCAGCTGTACGGTGGCCTGGGTGATGACATTGCTATTGTCAGCTCCTCACCAACGACGGGTGGAATTGGTTTGCGTCACGAGCTCGGTCACAACTTTGCTGACGTCGGAGAGGAGTACGACGGAGGTGCCGACTACAGTGGAGGCAACTTTGCGACGTCGAGGAGGATCTGCCGTGGAGGAGAGGGTCCGAGGACAGAGGATCTGGGCGGCGGCGTGGTGCGTGACATCTGGCCCTGTGTGGGTTGGTCCAAGTGGTTGACAAAGAAGCTTCCGATCGGTGTTGACGTCGTTCCGTTGGAAGAATCTGATCTGCTTTTAGCACAGTGGCCATGGCATTCGTTTGTGGATGATAATGGTGGTGGTAGTGGTGGTAGCGGCAGTGGCAGTGGCAGAAATGGTGGCAGTGGCAGTGGCAGAAATGGTGGCGTGTTGTCGCGGCGGTTCACTTTTTACAGTGATGCGGTGGAGAGCAGAAGAGGAAGAATTGTGTTCAGCACGGCGGGTGTCGCGAGAGGAGAAGAAGAAGGGAGAGGATCTCCGATCGAGATCTTGTTGGACGGATCTCCGATTGAGATCATGAAAGACAAGAGGGGAGACAACCAAGGTGGTGGTGGTGGTGGTGGTCGTCTCTCTTTTCCCAACCATTTGGACCGGCACTTTCAGACAATTGACCTCGCACATTCACTGACCAAAGGAAAGCACGTGTTGGAGTTTCGCTACACCTCCACCACCACTACCACCACCACCACCACCACCGTCGTCGTCAAACCACAGTTATGCCATGTCATGATCTACTCGTACGGTCACTCCTATCACCATGAGGATGGTTATGTTGGTGTGTACCCAGTCTTTTCCTCGCCTGGGAAGCTCCAGGGCTATCGTCCGACCAGCAATGCTTGCCTCATGCGATCCATGGAGAGTCACATCATCTGCCCGATCTGTCGTGAGCTCACGTGGATCTCGTTCGTTCGACATCACGTGAAGTTCGTGCATGGTCTCGAGTACTCACTGTCGAAAGAGGAGGAGGAGAAGAGCAGTGTGGCAACAACCGATGGCGAGAAAACAACAGGAGCGCAACAGAGTGGTGCTGTGCCAAACATTCTCCATCTCCGTTTGAATCTTCCCGCTCTTGGTGCGCGTCGAGTGGAGAGTTCATCGGCGGCGGAGGCGGCTGCTCCCACGAATCTCCCTTATCACGCGAATCCTGTTGAGATCAAGGAGGAGGTGCTCGTTCGCTGGTACAAAAGCACAAGCACGGTAGAAGAGTTGAGTCTGCGAAACGTTGTCGAGTGGTCAAGAAGAGTAGATGATGCTGTTGGTTGCTGGCGCGTCGTAGCAACATTCAAGACACCGCACGTGCGTGGAATGCCAGGACCAAAAGCAATGGAAACAATGACCAGCACGCACTGGTTTTATGTGGATCTAGAGAAAGTGAAGGGACTTGAGACTAAGTATCAGAGGAGAGCGGCGAGCATCATCAGTGGTGGTGATGATTCGAACAAATGGCACGCTGCTCCTTGGTCTGATGTAATCAAAGCATCGGAGAAATGTCCTATGTCACTACTGAAGGGAGGCCGACCGCCGATCACCACTCATCATTCGATCGAAACGGAGAGAAGAGGAACAGAAGGTGAGAACATGATTGAGAATCAAAAAAGATATCAAACATACCGTGCGTTCAATTTAAGAACATACGTGTGGTGGCTGGTATCGTTTGATGGAGTGGTGGCGTGTCTGGTAGTGTATGGTGTCTGCGTTTCGTCAGGTGCTTGCTGCTCGAGTGATGGCACGTCCGTGTCTTCGTCAAAAAGCAGCCGACGAGGAGGAAGGAGCAAAGACAGGAGCAAAAAAAAGGATAAAATGTGTTGGAGATGTTTGCAAAAGTACTGGGCTCTTCTTTTGATCACGGTGATTGTCGTGCACATTTCATTTGTATTTATTGTTCTTGTCCGCCACCAGCATTACGAGAGAGATAATGGTCCGTTAGAAACAACACCGTTTGACTACATCTCCATGAAGAAATCACCGCACCAGCCACCACCACCACAAAAGCCAAAGCACTCTAATCAATTCAATCAACTCAAAGCAAAGAATTATTCTCCAAAAGAACAACGCAGCGCTACTGATGACATCCACAGCGGCGACGACGAGAGCTCCTCTCGTCTTTCCATAGAAGAGAAGAAACAAGGCAACGCCCAACAGCACTTATTACCACAGAAAGACAACGACGGGTTGCTAAAAGAAGCAGCTGGCGCTGCTGCTGCTGCAACAATCCTATCTCCTGGTGGTGTGGAACATTTGTCACTGCTTGAAAAGAGATCTCGATGTCGAACAACAAGAGAGTCACCAGTGCACGCCGTGGATGATCGTGGAAGATACTGCAAGCGAACGGAGTTAAATGGGAAGAACGGATGCTGCTTAAAAAGTCATGCGTCTTCTGAGAACGCCTGCAGTCTTGTTGGAGATGACAGATGTGACACGAAAACCATGTGCTGTTCGTCTTACGAAACATGTGTATCTTGCTGCATGGCCACTCTTGCAAGTAGTAATGGTCGTTATGGTAGTGGTGGGGATGGTGGTGGGGATGGTGGTGGGGATGGTGATGGTAGTGGTGCTGCTAGTGGTGGTGGTGGTAGTGGCGCTGGTGCTGATGGTGGTGGTGGCATGAGTGTTGTGGGCGGTATGCAAGTGGTGCAACATTTTGACTACGGGATTCATGTACTTCGACACTCGGATTGTTTTCGTGGAACTGATTTTTTCTCCATGTGCGAATGTCGCTGTCGAACTCACTCTCAAACAACAATTCATGAGAATTCATACAAATCACTCATGACGAGCCACTGCTACTACGGTGCAACATCACCAACAAGAGGAAGCGTTGTCGATGTGAGAGTTGCAAGAACTGGTGAGGACTGTAAGAGTTGCTGCAATCGTCCACGTGACGTACTCACAGATGGAGAGGACGATGGTGCCATGTATGTTTGTGATGATGTTGATCTTCATGGTATTAACAAGTGTACAATTTTAGAGCGTTACTTTCCCTGCGAGAATGGATGTACTGGGAATGTTGGGAGTGATCAGCCAGCGTATGTGCATGAGAATGATGGAAGGAGCACGCACAAATGTTTTTTTAATGACAATCCTCAATACTTTAGCTGCACGGGAAGACATGCAGCAACGAGACGACTCTGCCCGTGTCGTAAAAAATATTGAAATAAACTGAGATTGAGTTTGAGTCTTCACAATTTACTTCTTGTAAGTATAGATTATCATCCATTATTCATTTCAGTTTATCTGTAGTATCGTTATCCAGTTATACCTTGGTCTACCCATGTGTACACTCTTCATAGATCTCGTGTTTACAACACTCGCTGCACTTGTGTCACAGCGTCCTCTACTTTCTTTTGAAGATCTTGGAGCTGCTCGGAGGAGCATAAAAATGTCACATCACGAATTGATGATAAATCACCCTCATGATCTTGTACTTTTAATGTCACAAAATACACTGGTGATCGCTCTGAACCAGATGCGCTGCTTTCAATGGTGTAATCCAAACGCCAATCAATACCAACAATGCGAGGTGCGTTGACAATGACCTGTTTATTTTATAAAAAAAAAAAAGTGTGTGGCGAGCATCAAAAATATCGATTCGAGCAAGAGTTCCCGTCGTGAACAGTGATTCAACGTGCAGCAACAAAACAACAGACACAGCAAAAGAAAAGAAAAGAAAAAAAAAAGTAAAAAATGCACGTGAGATTCATTAAGCAAAAAGATTCTTGATGTTTCATATCTAAAGAGAAAACAAGACGCAAAAAGACAAAGAGACAAAGAGACAAAGAGACAAAGAGACAAAAAGACAAAAAGATAGAAACTGAAAAGAACGAAGGAGGGGGGGGAAACTTACGTTCGACCTCAGTTGCTCTCTCACTGCTGTGACTCGTTCCTCGTAACCCTTAGCAAGAGCTCCAGCGCGCTGTGATCGAAGGCCAGTCTCTTCCAAAATACTTTTCATGCTTTCACCAGTAGCGTTCGTCCTTGCTGCCTCGCAGACAAGTGTCATCAGACCTGCGTGCGAAGATTTGACCGACGCAACGACGTCGTCGTCGGAAGCCGCAATCATCTTTGCAACATTATCACTGGGAAAGGAAGAGGAGGCAAGAGACCCCAGAGCACATCTTGAGACCTGCAAAGAAAAAGTGTAGAACGGAAAACAAAAATGACGGGAACAAATGACAGTGTGTCAGACATTATTAAATGGCGATGGAGTCAAAAGAAAAGAGGGAGAAAAGAAGAAGAAGAAGAGAGGACATTTCTACGGGTAGAGAAAAGAGTAGATTGTGAGACGCACCTGTGCAAAAGATCGGTCGGGCAGAGACTCGAGGAGTTCAAGGGAGGAGATGCATGATGCAGACAATGAGCTGGAGTCCATGATTGAGATGAGTTCCAGTCGTCGGCAACTTGTTTGTGGAGTTTGATGAGGACTGTGGGCGCCGTGATAAATAATAAGAATTAGAATAGATTTTTTAATTTGATTCCTATCCGTTGAAAATAGAGAAAACATTTGGATATTATTTTAAACAACACCGCAATGATGGAACCCAAACCTCCTCTACGCAAGAATTCGGGGTTACGTAACGCAACCAAGTCGCTTCAGCATCTCCCTCGATTGAGAATTGACTCTGTTTCATCGAACGTCGAGCTCGAGCGTACACTTGCTGTTCTAGGAGCGAACGAAAATTCCAAAGAAAAATGGCTTGGAAGTGACGACGCTGATGCTATTCGCCACTTGTTTGAAGCATTAGATGCAAACGGCGACAACGATGTGTCGGTGATTGAATTCATGATTGGTCTTCGCGTTGTCATGTCTCACTTGGGACCAAACTTTGAGCATTCTGCCCCGATGGAACTGTTTACTTCACTCAACAGTAAAAATCCAAACAAAGAAAAAACAGGTTCACTCTCCGTTGAACATTTTGTGGGTCGCGTCCTCCAGATCCAAGATCCAATCATGAATAAAATAGTTCGTGCTGTTGCACTCGATGCCAACGTTCCTGTGAGTGCAGCCGAAGCAGGCGAGGGAGATTACATGAATCAACAATCACCACTGCGACCCCCACGTCCTCCTTCTCATCTTTGCAACTTAGACTCTGACAACCAAGTCCATGTAAAATTAAAAAGAACAAAGTCAATCCATGATCATATTCGTGATACTATGCAGAGCTTCAACTCTGTTCAAAATATGAGTGTATCACATCATGCAGAGGAAGTGCATGGAGGAGAGCAGGTGCTGCAGCAGCAGCAGAGCAACAACACTGAAAGAGTGCAAGAATTAGAAAGAGAGAACGCCGACTTGAAGCAAAAATTAGCGAGAGAGCAATTAACATGTCGTGACATCCAAAGAAAGTGGGACAAAAGCAAGTCAGAAGTGACCAAGTTGAAAGAGGAAGCTGCTGCTGCTCGACAATTTGCAGAGGATAGTGATCACATGGTGGAGGAGGATGCACCCTACGATTCAGTCGAAGCAGCGCTTGCTGATGGTAAAACTCAAGAGGAGGTGGACGCATGGTTAGTTTTACATAGCAAAGGATCGTCGAAAGAGAAGGCAGAGATTGAAGAAGAGGGCAGGAGAAGAACAGTAGAAATAGAGGAAGATGCTGGACAGAAGAGACAGGCGGCTCGTGGTGGAGGAAAGAAGAGAGCGCTGGAGATGGAGGAAGAACGGAGATTGATGGTGTTGTCTGGTTTAGTGAAGAAAGAGAAAGGTGGAGGAGGAATCACAGGAGCAGAGGAAGTTGAAAGGCTACGAGTGAGAAATACGACAATAACATTACGGCTCAAGTCGACTGAAAGAGATTTAAGATTAATGATGGAATTTTGTGCTAAAAAAATGGGCAAGCATCAGCTATTAGAGATTGCTGCAAAATTAAGGCGAAGAAGCATGAGAGTTCCAGTTGGTGGAATCTTTGCAGAACGACACAAGAGTGTGTAAAAAATAATACTTTCTGTACATGTATGAAATATGAACATATTTTTGTTTTTTGTTTTTTTTTGCTTTTTTTAGTTTTAGTCATCGCCTTTTTGAGATGATATTTATTTATTGGTCTTTTTGCTTTTTTTGTAGTGGAATTTTTGAAATTGAAATACAAAATCTACTTGAATTTCTTTCGATTCTGATTTTTTTGTTGTTTAGCTTGTGAGTTGTTGTTGTTTTGTGTTTTTTTTTTCCTCGGTTTTATTTTTGTGGGACACCACATGTGGACACCAGCTTCCAAAGCTGTGCGTCTAGAAAACAAAGGAGGACGAGAGAGAGAGAAAAAAATTAAAAAATGAATGTTTCGAATTGCAACAAACATATTTATTTATTTCTCACGCTCAGAGGAGCAGCTTGATCTGCTGATTTTGTCATGGTTTTGGCAGCAGGAAGATTCTTTTCCGCCTCCATCGCAATCATCTGTGGATTAATGGCCACACTTTTGGTTGAGTTGTTTGTTTTGTAAATTCCAACTAAACGATCCGCCAATTCAAACATGTTGTTTCGTAACGATATAATAATGAATTGAGCATTTTTTGTTCTTTCCTTAATGTAGTTGGCAACAATGGAAACATTACGAAAGTCCAGCGCCGCATCAATTTCATCCATAACGTACAGTGGCGTGGGTTTATAGTGATGGAGTGCAAACACGAGTGCCAGTGAAGACAACGTCTTCTCACCACCTGATAAATTAGCAATATTTTTCCAACTTTTTCCCTTTGGACGCACGCTAAAAACGATACCCTCTGCGAATGGATCCAATGTATCTACTAGCTCCAACTCTGCATCACCACCCAACGTAATCATTTGATACATCTCCTTCAGTTTGAGCGTGATAATGCTGAAACCCTTCATGAACGTGTCGAGCCTCTCCTTGCGTAGCGCCTCATACACTGTCCTCGCTGCGTCACGCGCAATCGTTGCAGCATCAAACTCCTTGGCTCTCGTCCTCCAATCCTTGTGAGCAGCGTTGTACGCCGCCAACGCCGACATGTCGATTTCGTCGCGAAGCTGAGTAATCTTGCTCTCTAGCGTATTAATCGCCGTCTCCAGCTCCTCAATGTTCGCCTCATCAATTTCTTTGACGGTGGGTGTCTGCAACAAGAACTGCCTGCTGCTGCTACTGCTGTCCTCCTTGGTCTCGTCCTCTCCCTCTTCTCCCCCTTCTCCCCCTTCTCCTCCGTCCTCCCCCTCTTCGTCAAGGTTCGACGTCAAGTCCTCGTCGTTGTTGAACGTCGTCATGAGCTTGGTAATCTTCTCCTCCCAGACAGACAACTCGTGCTGGAGACGCTCGTGCTTCTCGTCAAGTTCCTTCATGGCATCGTCAAGCTCTTCTACTTTCGTGCTCTTTTTCTTCAGCTCCTTTGCTGCCACCACATACTCCTTCTCCTTCTCGACCACGGCCGCTTTGGCCTCCTGCTCGGATGTTTGAATGGCGTTAAACCTGGAGACAAAGAAGAGAAGGAGAAGAAGAAGACAAAGAAGACATTGTGGAAAGAGACAGCAATGTTAGATGCGACGTCCCACCACCAATCACAACAACCAAAATAATCACAACAATCACAACAATCACAACAATCACAACAATCACAACAATCACAACAATCACAACAATCACAACAATCACAAAAATCACAACAACCACCACTCACGTCTCCACACACTCCGTTGCATGGCCGTCCAACTCCTTCAATGCCTCGATCGTTTTCGTCATCGTCTGGACGCAACTCACGTGCTCCTTCTCTGCTTTCACCTTCTCTTTCTCTGCCGTGTCGATCTTCTTCTGGAGTGCCTTAATATCAACAGCACTCCTAGCCACGTTTGCCTCCGCCTCCTTCAGCTGATTGGCAAAGTTTTTAAATACTTTCTTTGCACGCTTCAAATCATTCCCACCAACATTCATGATGCTTGATTGAAGCTCTCCTACTCTCCTCTCCAAACCTGCTGTGTTCGAGTGTGCCGCCTTGTACAAAGTCTCCTTCTCCTCCAGCATCTCCGTCAGCTCATGGACGCGAAGCTTCTCCTCCTCGGTGGGTTTGATCGTTGGGCGGACTTCTTCGACGTTGCGCGTGAGATCTGGCAAAATATCCTGCGATGCCTTGACGTTGAGCGCCATTTTACTCAGCTTCGTCGTCGCCTTCTTCAACCAAGTCTCCACTTCACGAATCTCTTTCGTCAGCTCCTTCTTTCTTCTCACGAGAACATCACGCTGCTTGCATGAAATGCGATGATCCTCCTCCACAGCCGACAACGCACTCTCAATGCGTGCAACCTCCATCTGTGCCTGCTTTGTCTCCTCGTCGGACTGTGCTGAGAACGCTGTCGCCTCCTCACCCATGTAACCACGCCTTGGACGTCCACCACCACCTGACATCGTTCCGGAAAGTTCAATTAACTCACCAGTCAGTGCGACGACACGAAACACACATTTGTTTCCATCGTACGCAATTTTAGAAGCATGATCAAGAGATTTAGCCACAAGCGTATCTCGGCACGCGTAGTAAAACGCCACGCGCACCTCGTCGTCACGTGGACGAATCAAATCAAACAGTCGTTCTGCTTTTTCTTTCTTAAAACTATTCATTGCATTTTCTAAATATTGAATTTTTTCCAACACAATGAAAGTTGCTCTTCCCAACTCGTTCTCACGTAAATAGTCAATGCAGCGCTGTGCACCATCTACCGTCCGAGTGACCAAGTGATTCAGTGCACCTGCTGCTGTCGACACTGCAACGTCATACTTGGCATCAATGCCACCAAGATCACCCAGTCTTCCCAGCAAATCACTACCCACACCCGCCTCTTTGGATTGGAGCGCCGCCAACATTCCAGTCGCTCTCGAAGCACCCGTCGTTGCTTGTGCGTTACCGAGCTCGCTCTGGAGCTCCTCGCGCTTGTTACGAATGGACTCAATGTCCAGTTGAGACTGTGCTTCTCCGCTCTGCACGGACACCAACTCTTCCTTTGCTGCCACAACACGCTCCTGCTTCATTGTAATTTGATCCTCCAGCTGCTTCACTGCAGCACCGTGTCCCTCCACGCACTCGGATGCCTCTTGCAATTCTCTCTGTAACTTTTCATATTTTTTTCTTGCCGTTATTGATCGATCTTTGACGAGATCAATCTCGGACCGACACTCCTCAACCTCTGCCTTGGACGCATCACAAATTTTTCCAAGAGGTTTGAGTTCCTTGCTTGCTTCCTTCAGCTCCTTCCGAAGCGCTTCCGTCTTTCCCTTCAGCGTACTCTCAATCTCCTCCAACTGACTCTCTGCCTCTGCCATCGCTCTCTTTGCCTCCACTACGTCGGCATCTCTCTGTGGTGCGTCAGCCTCCAGCTGTCCAATCTTCTCGCGGCAAGCATTGGCGACCAGCTCGCTTTTCTTTGCAAGTTTAGACATCTTTTTCTTCTCTGTCTTGTTATGTTTTAAATCCTCACGCATTTTGACATCTTTTCTCTCAAAAGCAGCGTACTTTTCACGCCAGTCGTCCGCCTCCTTTTCAAGTTTCGTGTGACTTTTTTTAAAACTTTGAATCTCATTGCTCATCGCAACCAAGCTGTCCTCCTCACCCTTGAACTCGGCAGCTGCGTCGTTACGCATCTCCGTCATGTCAGTGCGCTCCTTGCTCAGTCGGAGTGCCTCGTTCGCACGGAGAATCTTCTTTTTGTGCCACAAAATGTTCCTCTTCGTTGCGACCGATCTTTGCGCGCTTTTAAAAGCGATGACGTCGTCACGCGAACCACGAAGACCCTCTCTTGTCTTTTCTGCTGCACGCATACGATTCTTGGACTGCGTGCGATCCTCCTCAGCACCATCATACTCTGCGTTAGACTTGGCAATTGGTTCCACAAACTTGTTAGAACCAATAATTTCCTCCAGATACTCAAGGAGTCCAGTCTCACCGGTACCCACTTGTCCCATTGGTTTCATTTGAGAGATGAGCTCGACCTCTCCTTGTAAAATTAAAAATCGATTATTTTTTAAATCAATGTTGTACTTTGACAAGCACTCGGCAACCTCTGAGAATGTTGCGTTCTTGTTGTTGATCTTGTACGTCGACGAGTTGTTCTTGTTGGCAATTCTGGAGATCATGCACTCGGTGCCAGGGACTGGCGTAACACCGTCTCCTTCCTCGTCGTCGCGAACGTTGACGAAGTGGACGTTGACACGTGCGTACGTGCAGTTGGGAAACTCTGCACTGTTGTGAATGAGCTCGGAAACTTTTTTAAGACGTAGCTTCTTGGCACGCTTGCCAAAGACAAACATCATGGCATCAATGACGTTTGACTTGCCACTCCCGTTCGGACCAATAATGGAGTTGAAGCGCTGGTGAAAAGGACCAATTGTTTTTAAACCAGCGTACGACTTGAAGTTCTCCAGCTCCATCTTGGCAATGATGGGACGCTCGATTGGACTACCATCTTCGTGGCGCTCCTCCTGCGCGCTGCTGACGACGTCCGCTGCTGTTGGTGTTGCTGATGTTTCGTTCGTGGTCTTGCTCTCCATGGTTGGAACCTGGTGATTGAAAAAGTAAACAAAAATCCAAACTGCCAGAATCGTGTTTAGTTTTATGTCAGAACGAACTTAGGAGTCCCCTAACAAAAAATTTCCCTAGAAAAATCAACCCGATTTCCCTCAGTTAAATCACACGTTTACTTTTTGAGAGAAGGGAACAGACATCTTACATCATTCCTCAATTCCAATCTACTTATTAAAAAAAAAAAAATGACGTCTCTCAGACTCTTGACGCTTGCATTTGGTACTGTCGCGTCCATCGAGTATCCGGACGAGCTTTTTGATCGTGTAGAGATTGAAACGGTCATGGATAGATCGTCCAACTCCATGTCAGGAGGTCTTGGTTTACATTTTAACGTTCCCGGTGCGTTCGGCGATTTGGACTCCTTCCTGTCAATGCAGGAGAGCATTGAAACGGGAACAAAAGCACATGCCTCCATTTCACCACTGGATGTTGGCCGAGTGGACTTCAAGGATGAGCCTCCCATTTTGTGCGAGACCATTTGCAGGCCAGTCGATGACAAGGACATGTCCTCTGCAAGAAAAGAAGCAGGTAATACCGAGGCGAACGTTAAAAATGTTGACGCATCGACGACGACGAACGCCGAGGCACTGGCACCAGGTGGCATAAGCTTTCTGGAGTTAGAGTCGAAGATATGCACAGCAAAGGGTGGTGGTTGGGTCAACGGTGTGGAGGGAGAGAAGGGTGTCTGCGAGCCATTTATGCGTGCGTCCGATGCGACGACAAAATATCAACCAGAGGCAATTTTCCAAGTTTGCTCGTCTGAATTTGGCGCTCAATATCTCCCATGCAGTCCCTACCAAGCTCTTGCATTGTCTCACTTATACGAAGTTCCAGACAAGAATCACTTTCGTTTGTGGCCTGGTGGAAGACCAGACCAAGTGACAAATGCTGCAATGAAGCAGCAAATTGGCAACAATCCATCCACTGGACTGGACACATGCCCTGACAAACAACACATTGGATTTTTTCATAACTGGGATGAAAATCATGTCGACAGTTGGGGATGTCTTCACGACGAATTGTACATGCAAGTGTTATGCTGCCGAAGAGGCACGGAAAAGAAGTAGTTAGTAGTAGGTACCAGGTATGGTGGTGGAGGAGAGAAGGTACAAAAATGATAAAGATAAAGAGAAACAACAGAGCAAGTAGAAACTTAAAGCATATATATATGAATTTTTTACAATTTAAAAAAAATAAAATTAAATGTGTCATATGTGTGTCTTGTTTCTATAAAGTTATTTCAAGCCTGGCAAAAGCGGTGCATCCTTTTTTTATTTTTTTTATTTTTTTTTCTCTGGCAATATT
>Ga0307997_10001155_pt1 | contig 12400 bp, 9 predicted proteins | sample Davwhametageno36_FD_203165 | JGI IMG/M metagenome (GOLD analysis project Ga0307997, IMG submission 203165) | Marine microbial communities from Davis Island wharf, Antarctic Ocean - #36 | ecosystem: Environmental > Aquatic > Marine > Unclassified | place: Antarctic Ocean: Davis Island wharf...
AAGGGTTGTATATTCTGCACCCGATTGAGATCCCTCCGGGTAGGACAATTTAAAGGGGTTGCTGTCATAGCCATAGCTTGTTGTCGCCAGCAGCTGATCTTCTGCACTAACCCCAGCGCTTATCGCCGCTATTAACAGCCCTATGAGCGAACCGTTAATTAACTTGATGACTTAACCTCCAGGCCGAGCAATAGGTCGCCAAAAAAAGCGGGATCATTCAGGGAGTAATAACCGGGCACCTCCCAAACTAAAATTCTCGGCGGAGACTCGTTGAAGTCCTTGCTGTCTAAATAGTCTTTTAACGCGCCACCAAAACCACCGCCACTCTTAGCTTTATTGTTAACGGTCGCACCAACATAATGGGCAAGAAACCCATCAAAATTGAAATGTAGGCGGCCTTTGCTATTACTGGTGCCAACTAGAACGATCTGGGCCTCTACTAGTTCAGCAAACAGGTCATCATCGAGCGAACTAGACATCGCAACAGTCTGGTAGAGCTTAAACGGCTCTTTTGGGTACCGCTGTTTGCAGAGTTCCAGTGCGGCGCGCTGTAAACTACCATCATTATGGTCGCCACCGACGCTATAGCTACTAAACGCCTTTTTTCCAATACCTGAGATCTTTTGCCCCTTGATTGCGTAAGCAGTCAATCTGGCGATGGTGCGGGCACCATGATGATTCCAATGATGGTCACGGGCAAAAAATAAAGGCTTAGAGTGAGTCTGCTCAAATAGGCTGTTGATCTGGGGGACAACAATCTGGATTGCACGTAGCTGCTCTAAATAGCGGCTATAGGACTGCCTGCCGCGCTGTACATCGTAATCGATGTCACCCAGATATTCGGGGTGTATCAGAGCCCGCCCAGGAATCGGCACCATAACGAGGGTGGTACCTCGCGACTGCAATAGTCGCTGTAAGTCCTGCAAACTGTCATAGCCAGCTGCTCGTGGGCCATAGGCGCGCTTTAAATCCATATCTCTATAGAGCCAATTCTGATTGCCTTTTTGTAGCGTTTTAAAGCTTTTTAAAAATGCCCCGCGATAACTCTCCGCGCTATCAGCCGCAGCGCAAAGTGTCGTGTTTAAGGCGGGTGTCATCCTTTCAGCCAATGCAGGATTAACCATTGCAGCAGTGCAGAGCAGGCTAAGGACCAATTGTTTTAAGCCACCATTAAATAAAGTCATTTAGCGACCTCCGGCTCTGTCAGCCCAATGCGTAAACAGCCCACTTGGATTAGTACAGATGAACAAACTCGACGAAACCCCAGGCTGAAAAATCATCGCCTCGGTAACTACCAAGCTCGTACCCTGGGTATCTGCACTGTCTACTACCGAAAAAGCGCTCTTAAGAGGGTTAATCGCTCGAGCGCCAGATGTCGCCTGAGCAATATTACTCAGTACAGATCGCGCCGATTTAGCGGTTTGCAGGTTCAGCCTAGAATAGCTAGAAAAGTTATAAACCACTAACATGCCGCGCCGTGAATCCTTAGCACGATAATCCTCAACTAATGTCACTGAGTCATCATCCACTAGCAGAGAGTAAGCCTTACCAGCCTCCAGTGAGGCTTGCCAACGTAATCCGCTGACTTGCTCGTTATATTCGCCGGCGGGCAAGTAGACAAAGCTAGAGGCTCTGCAGTAGCCTGCAGTGGATAAGTTCTTACCCTCTATCCGCAGTGTAAGGTGCTGATTTGATCCTGCACTGGGAGTATTTCTCTGCAGATTGATAACCCGCAGGAACGCAGCGTCCGGTGGAGCCAAATCGTAAAGGGCCGCTTCATCAGCCAAACTAGTAAAACTGAGACCACTTAAGGTGAGAACCTGAATTAATCCTAGTATTATCTGCGCGATTTTGTTCATCACTTAATCTCTTCGTGACTATTTATACTGTTAGTGCTTGGTCTTAAGAACAAGGTTAAAAACTGGTCTGGGGATAGGCAACCGTGAGATACCGCTCAGGAATTTCCCAAATCACCAGCTTCAGATCGGTCGATAAAGCGGAATCATCGGACAAAAAATTGGCCATCGGGGTTATAGGCCCCTGCCCTTGCACTGCAATATTTTGCACATCTACCTCAAGTGCCTGCTTCAAAGCACCCTCAAAGTTCCACCGTCGATCGGCACTAAAGCTGGTCCCTAATAGAATGACTTCTGAAGGCTCAATGGGGGAAAAGAGCGCCTCTTCAATAATCAATACACTGTCATCAAAGACTGCCTGGTCAAACGGGTCATCGCCTACTGGGTAGGTTTGGAATTGCTCAATTGTCTCTGTAGCGGGCATCAAATTTTCAAACAGTGGCGCCAAAGGCAAAAAGCTCAGCAAGTCACCCTCAATGGTATTACTCCCCGATCTCTCAGTAATAAAGGCCTGAGGCCTCAGGTTTATATCTGGAATTTCCCGCTGTAAAAGTGCGGCCGTACTGAAGGCAATTAGCCTTGCGGCCCTTGGGGTCCAATGAGTATCTGTTCTAAGGTACAACGAATCCGGCTGGGTATGACTGATCATTTCCTACAAACCATCAACAGTCAGAACAGACTCTTCTTGGAGGTGGTTAAGCACCTGTGGGTAGGTTTTTTGTTGTACCAGAGACGGTTGATGACGCCCCGTCTGCCCCGATAGCAGCCTTGCTTTGGATGGGATCAGCACAACTATCAAGGCTACATTCTTACTTGCCAACAGCCTTGAGGCCTCGGTAATAAAGTTAATATTAGCGGCCAAGGCTTCATCACCACCTGGGTTAGCGATAAATTCTTCACTGGTAAAAAGCCAACCCTGATGACCAATTAACAAACCGTTTTGTGCTTCCTTAAAGATGCTGTATTGGAAGGCGGCCCACACATTAAGACCAAACTGTCGTAACGAAAAGTCATCGTCATAGCGCGACTCAAAATTTCGCGCCAGTTCTCCTGACATTAATGCGTGCCCATTAAAGTCCTCTGTCGAACTTTTCTTTGAGTCACTCGTCGTCTCAAGATCAAATAGGGTACTAATACCTGCGCCAAATACCGTCCCTAAAAAGAACAGCACAATCAGTTTTTTAAGTAACATCCCTGTCATTACAAACTCCTTAAAACTGGAAATAGAGAAATGCAGAATAACTCTCTGCTGAGAGCTTGAATATTGCCAGCATAAAGACTGGTAGTAGTAGCGCAGCATGGGCGAAGGGAACCATCACTGAACCCCCAACGCCATGGGCTGGATAGTTAGGTGACCTGTCTTGCTGGCGCTGATAAAAGCCGCGAAGCACAATCACCGACCAGCTAAGAGCTAATGTCCACAGCTGCAAAGAAGTGATTTGTCCTGCATAAACCGGGCTAAATTTTAAGGTCTCAGGAGCCATGGTAGGCATTAATGCCGCATATAAACTTTGGGCTTGAGATATATTTTCAGCGCGAAACACTACCCAGCCAAGCATTACCAAAAGAAGACAGAACAGCCACCGCAGTATCGAGAAACGCGCTCCAGAGGTGTCTACACCAAAGGCTTTTTCCAGCGCTAATATCGCACCATGCCAGGCTCCCCATACTAAAAAGGTCCAATTGGCGCCATGCCATAGTCCACCCAGTAACATGGTCAAAAACAAATTACGATAGGTGATGATTACGCCATATCGGTTTCCCCCCAAAGGGATATACAGATAGTCCCTCAACCAGCTGGATAAGCTTATATGCCAGCGTCGCCAGAACTCAGTAATCGACTGGCTAATATAGGGGTGAGAAAAATTCCCCATAAAGCGAAAGCCCATCATTAGGCCTAGACCAATAGCCATATCGGCATAACCAGAGAAATCAAAATACAGTTGCGCTGTATAGGCTAATAGCGTTAACCAGGCATCCAAAAAAGATGGATCCTGTAACACAAAGCCTTTATTAACTAAAGGAGCCAAGGTATCAGCGATAACCACTTTCTTAACGAACCCGAGCATAAACCGATGAGCACCCTCTGAAAATTTATCCAGGCTGTGGGTCCGTTGTGAGAACTGGTCAGCGATGTCTTTGTAGCGCAACACCGGGCCGGCTATCAGTTGTGGAAATAACGCAATGAACGCGGCAAAATCGACTAGATTCTTAGTCGCCGGCACATCACCGCGATAGACATCGATGATGTAGCTGATGGCCTGAAAAATGTAGAACGAAATACCTATGGGCAATATCACGGCGGTCAATAGCCAAGGGTCTAGCCCTAATTCAGCCATTGCGGCGTTGACAGTTGTGACACCAAAATTAGCGTATTTAAAATACGCTAATGCCGAGAGATTGATACTGACGCCAAGGAATACCCACTGACGAGCACCCGCAGTCTGGGGGCCGCAATTTGAGATTCTGCGCCCAATAAAATAATTCCATAGCGTGACGGCAACAAATAGCAATAGAAAATCAACTCGCCACCAGGCATAAAAAACATAGCTGCCAATCAGTATTACCCAAGATCGATGTCGCTCTGGGGTTAAGTAATAGAACGTCAAAAAAATCGGTAAAAAAGCAAACAGAAAGATATTGCTAGAAAAAACGATTTTTTATTAAATCCCTTTTATGAATTAATTCTTATTAGGCTCCTATGTAAGAGTTAGCAAATGTCGAGCCAACTTCCGTTAAATATTTGATAGCTTGTTTAAAATCAGGGGTTTAGGGGCAATATTGGATGCGTGGGAAAGGGAGGAAAATGCGGAGTAAGTTGCAATTTGAATTTTTGAATACATATTGCATTGCATTTTGCAAATGTAATGCATGGATTGACTTATCAGTCGTTAAAGCTCGGTCTTGCCCTGCAGCTCATTACCCTCTTAACTCGTTGATTTATATTAATATATTGTATAAAAATCTTGGGATTTTTCCCGTAGAAAAATAGTTGGCCTGGTAATTGCGATAGATATAGCTATAGAAATAAGCAAAGCCACTAGAGGATCACAGGGATTGGAAATCACCCGCGAGAAAGCCTGTCAGCGACTACATCATAGAGTCGCTACACCCTTAAATTTATACCATGACGGCCAGCATTACACTGCGGTAGATTGGAGTCTGGGTGGCTTTCGGGTGAGTGACTGGGATCGCTGGGATAACGAACTAAAAGCTGGCGACCCGCTATCGTGGAAATTCGAACTGCCCTTTCAGGGATTTATGATTGCCTTTGATGCGGTGGCAACAGTGGTACGCATCGACTCTGACCTACGGCAGCTTGCCTGTCAGTTTAAAGATCTAGATGACCGCCAAACTGAATTGATGAATCACTTTATTGAACAATTAATTCGTGGAGCAATGACTCCCCTAAAAGACACCATTCTACGCATAGATTCTCCGGTAACACCGGTATCCACAGAACCGAATGCCAGCCCACTAGAACAGCTACCCGCTTCGCGTATCCCCACGCGGATGATAATGATGTCACTCGTTTATATCATGTTTGGAATGGGCTTATTCAGCCTGCTTCTGGTCACGGTGTACGAAAACCTTCTTAGTCTAAAGGTGATTACAGCGGCCACTTCGACTCCGGTTGAATCAATTGTGTCGCTGGTCGATGGTCGTATTACCCGAGTATCAACCAGCGTCGACCAGCAGATTGTTGAGGGCACGCCCTTGCTAACCGTTGAATCACCCCAGTTAACCAAGCAAATAGCCGACTCTAAATCTAATATTGAGCAGAAAAAACTCGAACTAGAAGCCCAGCGCAAGCGCTATATGTTAGCCGTTGAAACCTCGGGTTCAATGGCCAGTAAAGAGGCGCGATTATTGCTAATCGATATCGACCTGATTGAGCAGGAGGTTAAATTGGCCATGCAAGGCCTGCTGGCGTTTTATGCCTATCAAGAGGACCTATCAATACTCTCGCCTGGGGACGGTCGATTGGTGCGCCTGATACATGAGCGTGGTGCAGTGATAAAACGCGCGGAAACTCTCGGTTTTTTTGAGCGCAACGAAACACCGGTTGTAGATGTATTTGTCACAGAACAGGAAGCGCGTTTAATTCATCTCGGCCAATTGACTCAGGTGCACCTACTTAGCTTAGATCAGCACTGGATGGGATACGTCAGTGACATCATGAAAGATACGCTGATGGCCCCAGCTCAGCAATATGCCTATAGGCCAGAGCAAGCGCTCAAGCGAAGCATAAAGGTCAAAATCAAACTTAAAATGGATGATTCTGACCGGCTAAAACTCCGCTCCGGACTGCCTGTGGAAGTACGATTTGCAACCTCGAAAATTAGTCATGCTGTACTCCAATACCTGTCTAGTAAAGAGCGTACTAATAAAGCGTATTCGCCAATCGATGGTCAACCGATCTCGTCCCAGCAAACGCTGTGAAGACCTATAAACCTGTCCGTGATTACAGTGCTCTAATCAGTGGTGAAAAGAGCACTGACAAACCGGTAAAATGGCATAGAAAAGCCCTCCTCCAACTAGCGACTTACATTGCCCTCTGTGTGATATCGGTACTTTGGCTACCAAATAAAATCTGGAACCCAGAACTCAAATTGATCACCATCACTCTCGGCGTACTAGGAATTTGGCGTTATAGCTGGTGGCTTGTTCATGTACTACGCGCAGAGTTTTACCAGCAAAAACGCTTCCCTAAGATCCGCGCAAGGGCAGATAAAGTTTGGCGAGACGGCTGGCGGCCCCGACATATGCATTTTATGATGACCACCTTTCGAGAACGCCGAGAAACGACCGAGCTGGTGATCCAGAGTATCTGTAGGGAAGTCGAAGAGTCGGGTGTATCAACCACTCTGTGGCTGGGTTCTGGTGATGCCTATGATGAAGATATCATCATGAGTTATCTACGCCAATACGCTAACCATTTGCCCTTACAATTTGTCATGATCCGACAGAACATCTCAGGCAAGCGCATGGCGATCGGCCTAGTATTGCGCGCAATGTCACGCAAAGGGATCCACCGGGACGACCTGATTGTATTTATGGACGGTGATGCGGTATTGGCACCGGGAATTTTACGTAAGTGTTGTCCGCTGTTTCAAAACGACCCCGAACTGCAAGCAATCACAACCGATGAGGAAGTGATCTGCTATGGCCCAAAATGGATTCAATCATGGCTCACAATGCGCTTTGCCCAACGCCGCATCGCAATGCAATCCCATTCAATGTCCAATAAGGTGTTAACCCTTACCGGCCGAATGTCGGTATTTCGCGCCAAGCATTTAACACGCCATAAATTTATTCGCATGCTCGAAGCTGATCACCTCTACCACTGGCTGTGGGGCACTTTTCGATTCCTGTCCGGTGATGACAAAAGCACCTGGTATTACATGCTTACTCAAGACGCCAAAATGCTCTACGTGCCCGATGCACTTGTCTACACGATCGAAGAAATTGAAGGCTCTGGTATTGAGCGCATGACCCAAAACTTCCGCCGATGGTCGGGTAATATGCTGCGCAACGGCACCAGAGCACTGAAACTAGGCCCAAAAAAGGTCGGGTTCTTTATCTGGTGGTGTGTAATGGATCAGCGCATCGCCATGTGGACCATGCTGGTTAGCCCAATAGTAGCGATAGCCGCCACCCTGCTCCACGACCCCTATTACATCGTTTCATATTTTATTTGGATTGCGATATCGCGCATGGCACTATCGTTATTTCTATTTCGTTACAGTAATAGCGTGCATATTGAGTGGCCATTTATTCTCTATTTTAATCAGCTATTAAATGCCTCGGTTAAAGTTTACTGCCTTGCTCGCCTGTCAAAGCAGCGCTGGACCAATCGAGGTAACCAGTCCTCGGGCGATGGCAATAGCCTCACCGATCAATTGAAAAACATCATGGCCAGTTATGTCACTACGGTATGGGTTGCAGCATTGGTGATGACAGTGCTGTTTTATACACAGCTGGTTAGCTTTCCCGATCTAAAATATTGGTTTTAGAGTTTAAGAATGAGGTTCGAGTCCGCGCTTTATAGCAGCATCTACCGACATCGTTAGCGCTGTGGCCAGCAGTGAGCGGCTCTGATGTAGCTATTAGTATTAATACCCACGTTTCTAGGTCTTTTCCCATTGATATAAGCGCGAAATAAGGAGCGATCTTGAAGACGATCCACTAAAATGCCGCAACCGTAAATTAGGGAACAAGCGCAGTGGCATTAAAAATAGGCATACTCCAGGCAGACGATGTACTGCCACAACTGGCTACTCAATACGGTGAGTATCCCGTCATGTTTCAGCAGCTATTGCAGGCTGCTAATGTCCGTAACGACATCAGCTTAGAATTTGTTACCTATGCGGTTAATGCCGGTATTTATCCCTCCGAGATAGATGAAGTTGATGCCTATATTTTGACCGGCAGTAAAAGCAGTGTTTACGAGGATGCGCTCTGGATTACACAGCTTGCTGAGTTTGTTAGGGTACTGCACAGTCGCAAGAAAAAGTTAGTGGGTATCTGTTTTGGCCATCAGATGGTCGCCCATGCTCTGGGTGGTAAAACCAGCTTGGCTGATGCCGGTTGGGGGTTGGGTGTTGGGTGTTAAAGAAACCAGCCCAGCTGCCAGTACTAATTTACTCGGCAGCCAACCCTTCAAGCTTATATATAGCCATCAGGATCAGGTGGTAGAACTGCCTGAGGGAACGGTTGTTCTCGCCAGCACTGACATCTGCCCTATTGCCGCCACCGCATTGGGAGAGCACATATTAACCTTCCAAGGGCACCCGGAATTCTATCCAGACTATGCCAATGACCTGTACGAGATTCGTCGAGAGAGATATCCGCCCGAGATATATAACGCTGCGATGGCTTCTTTGCAGGCTGATGCAGACCAGCTACTTGTTGGCGGACTGATGATTGATTTCTGTCGGGGATAGCCGATTTTCATTGGCGACCTTTAAGTCCGGGCTAGCAGGCTTCGCTAATCAATAGATTGTTGTAAAGACCGCAGCAGCTGCTGTGCGCCAGCATCTTCAGGGAATGCGGTAACTAGCCGCTGAGCAAAGTCTGTAGCGTTCCCTAACTGACCCAAATCCCTACTAATCGTAGCCAGCGCAAAGAGTAAATCTCGATTCTGATTATCCCGCCGCAGTGCCTGTGTCATTACCTGAACAGCTTCTCTTGCTCGGCCCTGACTGTTTAAAGCAATGCCGTATGCGTAGCTGTAGCGAATTGTTTGCGGCGCTAGCCTTGCGGCCTGTTCTAAACTCACTAACGCCTGTGCATTATTCCCGCTGCGTATCTGCGCCAAGCCAAGACTGAACAGAACAGTGGCATTCTTGGGGTTTGCTTGTTGCGCCTGTAAAAGCTGGTCAAGTGCCTGGGACTCTCGCCCTTGACCACGATACAGATCAGCAAGGTTTAACCGTGCTGGCACCGACTGACGTTCTAGTATTAATGCATGCTCATAAGCCTGTTCTGCTTTTTTATAAGCACCCTGAGCAAGGTAAACCGCGGCGAGATTAAGTTGGCCATTCGGCATATCTGCGTTGACCATTAGCGCTTCGATATAGCGATCAATACTTCTATTCAAGGTTTTCTGCTGCACCTGATCAAGCCCACTAATACCCATAAGCAGGCGTGTAGCTTCCAGCCTCACGGCGTTAACCGGATTATTAAGCAGAGGCGATATATCCTGCCAGCGCTGCTGCAGCGGTAAAAATGCCAGCGCGTTTAAAGCACCGATGCGCAGCAAGGGTTGAGTGCTGCTTAGCTGTTGCTGAGCTGCGCTATAGCTCGACATGTTCGGATAGTTTTCAAGAAGGCCCAATGCCGTGGCGCGGGCCATAGCATTAACGCTGCCGTTATCTGCAAGGTCGATTAGTAATTGGTTTGCATCGGCTTGATTAGTTCTCGCGGCATAAATGGCCTCGGCCGCCACGTCTGGCTTGAGCGACTTTTTACCTATCCAGCTCTCAATAGCCGACACAGACCAGCCTGTCGACTGATCGGTGTGACACATATTGCAGGCATTGGGTGCGCCAATTTTCCCCGTAATATCTGGTCTTGGTACCCGCATACTGTGATCCCGTCGCGTGTCGACACCCATATACACCGTCTCTGGCATATGGCAATTAACACATTGGGCCCCTGTACTATCAGCCTGTTCGTGATGGTGATGCTTGGGCGTATCGTAGATGTCTGTGGCATGGCAACCAGCACACAGGGCATTGCCTTCTGCTTTTAATTCAAGGCTGTGAGGGTTATGACAGTTGCTGCAGGTCACGCCTCGCTGATGCATTTTGCTCTGTAAAAACGAACCATATACATACACCTCGTCTTGAATCTGGCCGTCTGCATGGTAGATTCCTTGATCGAGGGTTTGCAGCTGATAATGGTCGAGAAAAGACGTGTCGGCTGGGTAATTATTGATCAGATTCGAGCTTACTTTACTGCGCCTTGAATGGCAGCCAGCGCAGGATTCAATCTCGGTGGTTGCACCTTGATGAGGATCACCCGCCGAATTCGCAATGCTGGTGCCCTGAGCAATTACCCAGTTAACCTGCTCTGAATACTGCACCTGTAGACCGTTGTTTTGATCCTTTTCTTTAACCTTCGGCAGCTTGGCCCAGTCAACATGTGCAGAGCCGGGCCCGTGGCAGGACTCACAGGCGACATTAACCTCGGACCAGGCAGTCGCATAGGTATCGGTGGGCATGTCATAGTTTTTTTCGAGGCCGGTGGAATGGCATTCCGCACAGCGGCTATTCCAGTTGTAGTAGGCGCCTGTCCAGTGGTGGCTTTCCCCTGGCATGCCAGTATCGCTTGGCATTAGCTGATACCAGCGTTGGCCGCCCTGCTCTTTGGGCCGACTATCCCAAGCAGTGGTTAATGCCTGCATGCGGCCATCATCAAATTTGATAAGGTATTGCTGGAGTGGTTCGACACCAAATGTGTAGTCAATTTTGAAGTCTTGGTAGCTGCCGTCGGCACCCTGAGTATTAACTTGGTAGCCGGAATCGTTGTGGCTGAAAGTTGAGGTCACGCCCTGATGAATGAAGGTCGCGTTATTGAAGTTACCGAGAACAGTCTCCGAGGTTGCCAGCTTCATGGCCCAGTCGTGATGGGATCCCTGCCAGTCTTTTAGTGCTTGCTGATGGCAACCCGCACATTGCTGGGCGCCCACATAGGTTGCTGCTTGGCTGTTGCTCGAAAGCAGCAGCAGTGACAGGGATAATACTAATAGGGGGATGGCCAAATAACGCACAGCTGTGAGGTTTCTTCTCGCGATGTAAGAGGCCCATTCTATGCGGAATAAGGCCCCTTGCAAACCCAGAGATAATTACACGTTAAGCAGCAGGTGCTCACGCTCCCAAGAAGAAATTACTCGGTTAAATTCCTCAAACTCAACCAGTTTGATCGAGGTATACAGCTGAATAAACTTCTCGCCAAACAGGTCGATAATATCCTGATCTTCCTGAAGTCCACGTAAGGCTTCTTCTAGGGTTCGAGGCAGCTCCTGGTCTTCCTCGTAGGCGTTACCTTCAAAGGCTGCCGAGGGTTTAATCTTGTTTTTCATGCCCAGATAACCGCAAGCTAAGGTCGCAGCAATAGACAGGTACGGGTTTACATCGGCGCCGGGAAAACGGTTTTCAACCCGAAAGTTCTTTGGCTTAGCATCCGGCACGCGCAGTCCTGTCGTGCGATTATCGTAACCCCAATGCAGGTTTATCGGCGCTGATACCTCCCGGGTAAAGCGTCGGTAGGAGTTAACGTTGGGGGCAAAAAAGCTCATTATATAGGGGGTATATTTTTGCATGCCGCCAATATAGTGAAAGAACGCCTCACTGTACTCGCCCTCTTCTGTGGCAAATATATTTTTGCCAGTAGCGGTAGAGAGAATACTCTGGTGAATATGCTTGGAAGATCCCGGCTCTGTGGCCATAGGCTTAGCCATAAAGGTCGCGTAAATATTGTGCTTCAGGGCCACCTCGCGAACCATGCGCTTGAAGGTAAAAACCTGATCAGCTAAATCCAGTGGATCGCCGTGGATAAAATTAACCTCCAACTGTGCCGCACCAGATTCGTGAATCAGGGTATCAATATCCAATCCCATGGCTTCGCCATAGGTATACATATCTTCGACAAAGGGCTCAAACTCATTGGCCGCATCAATGCTGTAAGACTGGCGAGCAGTTTCAGGTCGGCCAGAACGCCCTACTGGCGGCTTTAGCACCATATCTGGGTTGGTATTCTTCTCCACCAGATAAAACTCCATCTCGGGCGCTATAACAGGCGTCAAACCTTCTTTCTCGTACAGGGCGAGAATGCGCTTGAGTACCGCGCGGGTTGAAAACGGATGAGGCTCACCATCTTTGGTGTAGCAGTCATGAATAATCTGGCCGGTGGCTTCGTTAGCCCAGGGCACTAGTCGCATGGTGCTAGGATCTGGCTCAAGCAACATGTCGCCATCAACGGTATCTAGCAGGTCCCAGTAGTCATCTGAGTACTCGCCGGTAACTGTCTGGGCCAGT
>Ga0307997_10001158_pt1 | contig 12388 bp, 6 predicted proteins | sample Davwhametageno36_FD_203165 | JGI IMG/M metagenome (GOLD analysis project Ga0307997, IMG submission 203165) | Marine microbial communities from Davis Island wharf, Antarctic Ocean - #36 | ecosystem: Environmental > Aquatic > Marine > Unclassified | place: Antarctic Ocean: Davis Island wharf...
CGTCCTCAAAGACAAGATCACCCGACAGCTCCTCCTCCCTGTCTTCCCCGTCTGCTGTTTTTTTCTCTTTGTCTTTGTCTTTCTCTTTCTCCTCGCCACTATCATTCTCACCATTGTTCTCACCATTATTCTCACCATCATTTGATTTGCTTGACTTTGGTTGCCAACCACCATCAATACCCATCTTCGGTTTTTGATCCAGAAGATCCATCATCTTCAATCCATACTCGAATCTTCTGTCCTCCATACCGTACAGATTCTCGAGTTCTTTCCTAAAAGATTGTACGGTATTGACCAAACTTGATATTTGATATGTGAAATTTGTCAGATCAGCTGCTGATATGCCACCACCCAAAGCAATAGTACCACCGACGTATGCCGTTACCAGCGTCGGAAGATCGTTAATCATGTCTTGGAATGGTTTCAAAATTTCATTCACCACGTTAGATCGATCCTCCTCGTTTTCCGTCAAAAGTGCTGTCCGCACGACGTGATTTTCAATCTCTACCTCTTTGGCATTAATTCTCATGTCTTCAAAGTTAGAGATCGCATCTTCAATACTACGCATCTCTACCCAACCACGCCATGCATTTTTATCTAATCCAAACCAACGCGAGAGGGAATGCTTAATGGTATACATAGTGTCCTGCAATCGTTTCGTCAGCAAATCAGCAGCAGCGCACAGTAGTAGCAGACGTGGACTCTTTCCCCATAGTAATAATCCCGTCGTTAAAATCGTCGTGGTAGTTTGAATGCATTGCTGGGGAATAAGAAGAATAGCACCTACTCCGTAGCTCCACTCGTCTGAGTCCGACAACGATCGAATAATGTTTGCCGCGTCATTTCCTCTTCCTTTGCTTGGATCACCCACAGCTTCCTCCATGTCTTGAGAAAGAATCGTGTGAGCAACTCTACGCTGGAGTCCATGCCGTACAGTACCAAAAGCTAAAGATTGAATTTTGTTCGTCACATCCACGATTAGACCCGACGTCGCTTTCAGCACAAAGATTGACACGCACACGTCAAACAGTGTCAGTTTTGGATGCGCCGAGGAAGAGATGCTGCTACCACCTCGCCGTCGCATCAGCGTTGCTTCAATGCACTCCATTAAGAGCGTCGATCGATAATGCCATTCGGTTGCTTGAATTAAGGAAGATAAAGAACCAAGCGCCCACGACACAACGATCAAAGCACGCTCTCTCCAACCACCACACAACTCTTTGTTTACAAAATTTACCAAACTCACAAAGCGCTGCTTGCGAATGGAGCCCAACTCCAAGTCACACTGAATATCAACGTATCTTGCCGTGCAAGCGAGCTCCATATACTCGGACTCAATGCGCTTCTTCCATTCTGACGGATAATTCGTTTTTCTCCACTCCTCGATCGAAATTCGACGGCGATACTCACGGTAGTGTTCGTAGTGCTCGTACTCGGGGAACAACGTAAGCTCTAGATTGTGCGATGTTTGAAATGCAGTAAGTGCAGATTTAAATGACTTGGGTGTAAACACCATGATGTAATGACGATTCTGTTCTTCTGAGTTGTCGTAAAATTTTGACAACATTTTTTTGGCTCGATCCAAGTCACGTTTGAGTTGCTCCTGCTCGTCATCTTTGTACCCCTTGTCAGTCTTGTCCAGCTTGAGATCTGCGAACGATTTTTGAGCCTTGACATAACGTTTCCGCGCGTTGTCTCGGCGCTGTGTTCTCATTGTTACGAGCGCAGCATCCGTCATGAAGAGCAAAGCTTTGACGGAAGACCGCAACGCTTCCTCCATCTCAGCATCTTCCTCTTTTATTTCAAGGACTTTGTGCAGCGGACGCACAATGGTCTGCATCACTGTTTCTTCCCACTGGTTCATGAAACCATCGTGCGCTTCGTCATCCCCACCATCAAAATTGTCGACCTCCTCCTTTTCGTCGTCGTCGTCGTCGTCATCGTCGTCGTCGTCGTCGTCGTACGACATAGAGGAGGACGGCTGATACGTTTGCGATAAATTCTTAAATTTTTTTGGCCCCTCTTTCTTCTTAGCATCCTCTGTGATTTTTGTTGCAGAAGCAAGGACATCCTTCCACAACGATGCCATGGGTGTCTTAAACTCCGAGCAGTGAGGAACAAGGACGCGCTCCCACACGTCGGACATGTCTTTCAATGCTTTTTTAGCAGCAAGACGAAGCACGTGTGCGGGAGCGTCAACAATTTCATCCTCATCTATTGTTGATTTAAAGGAGCTGGCGTTCTTGATTCTCCAAAAATCCCATGCTACTTTTGGAACACCAAGAAGGAGAAGCACCATAATTCCATACTTGCGAATCATGTGCGGTGCTGGAACAGTCGTAAAGTTACGGAGTTTACTGAAGATCGCACCCATTGCTGTGCGCTACAACACGAGAACTGCCGTGTGACGAATCTCAGCCTGTATATCAACAAGATCAGTGACAAGGGTGTGGAACGAGTACAGCTGTATTTTATTATTAAAAAATGGTGTTGATGCACAGTGTAATGGGTATGATGTGAATCTACTTTGTTTGAAAGTGAAAAAAAAAAGTTGATCCAGCTAATTTTTTTCTCATACATTCGACATGTATGTAGGTTTTTTGTTTGTATTTGTTTGTGACCAGCCATTCATTGGCGCGCTTGGCGTTTGGCAGCACGCTCACTTCTGGACTCGCGACCTTTTTTTCGTTTTGCTTTGGAGGCTTCTTCTTTGAATTCTTCGTCTTCTTCGTCTTCTTCGTCTTCTTCGTCTTCTTCGTCTTCCTCCTCTTCTTCGTCTTCTTCCTCCTCTTCCTCCTCTTCTTCCTCTTCCACCGGGAAATTGTTATCAAAGAGCAACTTGAACTCTTCCGATTTCAAAGACATTTTTTCTCCCGTGATAGAGCCTACTTGTGTAGTATTCGTGGTCATTCTTTTTCTTTTGCCGCCAACATTACCAGAAGAGGAAGACGATGATGAAGACGACGACGAAGATGACAATGAAGTGCTTTCCTTCTTCTTCCCATCGTCAACACCCATCATCACTTTGTTTCTCTCCAAAAGACGCTGCTCAATGCTTCGCGGCACGTACATGCGAACAACATGAACCTCACGCTTTTGGCCGAGCCGCCACGCTCTTGCGATTGCTTGCTGGACAAGTGCCGGATTAAAACTTGGCTCAAGTAAGAAGACATGATTGGCTACTGTCAAATTAATGCCAACACTGCCAGCACGCATTGTGAGTAAAAAGACTCGACAATCTGGATCGACCGCAAACGAAGCCAATGCCTTTTTTCGCTGAGGAAGTGTCATGGCTCCATTGAGCAATCCACTTTTGATTCCCTTTTTGCTAAGGAATTTTTGTATTCTGTGCAGCGAATCGTTGAAGTTTGAAAAAATTAAACTTTTCTCACTCGAGTCTTTCTTTTGAATTGCTTTGATTTCTTTCAGCAAAACTTTCATTTTCGAGTCGAGCAGGACTTCAGATCTTTTCTTGTTCTCTTTTTTGCTAGGATCTTTAACACTCTGCAGCTTGGTTCGCAGAATGTTAATTTTGCAGTCCTCTTTCGGGCACTGCTTGACTTTCCCCTGCCCTTCCATCACCGCTTGGATACATTCCAGGCAGTAGATGTGCCCACATCCAGAATTTCTGAGTGGCTGCTCAACAACGTTCGAGCAGATCGTGCACTGCATCGTATCCAAAGAACCTGCGACGGAGACCAACCACACGAGTGGATTAGTTGAATCTTCTGCGCCGTCTTTGGACACAGCTGCTTTCTTTTTGGTTGCTTTTGATTTTGTTGCATTCTTCCCAATGTTTGGTTTTTGCTCAGATCCGCCTCCGCTGCTGCTGCTGCTGCTACTGCTGCTGCTGCTACTGCTACTGGTCGTCTTCTTTGCTGGGACTTTTCTTCTTTTGATGTCTTCCACGTTTGCATTGAGAGCACCGGCTCCAGACAAACTCTTTCTCAACGGAGCGAGCAATCCGTAGACTTCAATCGGTTTCGATCCAACGACACCCTGGACAACAAACGCAGTGAACTGTTTGTTCGCTGCTGCAAACAAAGTCTGATAAAGTTCGTTCTCTTTCTTTGTCAAACGCACTGGTAATTCACGCTCATCCTTCCCTCCTAGTGTCAAAAGTTGGACACCATCTCTTTTTTGAGTCTTCGAGTGACGCATCATGATTCTCGAGCAAACGTCAAACAGTGTCTGGCTTCCCAGCGGGTATTGTTCTTTAAATTTTGACTCAGACTTTCCTGTCTTAACTCCTAAGAACACCAGCTGACCATACACATCCATCGAATTCAACGTAAAGGGAGTGCCAGTGACTGCCCACCTATTTCTTGCAGCAAGCATCACCACCGTTTGGCTGGTCTTTGTCTTTGTTCTTTTCAATACATGTGACTCGTCAGCAATGATCCGATGCCAAAAAAAACGTTCGAGCGGTGCTTGAACTTCACCCGTTCTGCGCATTTCAGCAGAGCGCAACTTCAATGCGTTGTTGGCAATTTGCGAACCACAACCACCACAGACAACCACGCTTGAATCATTCATGAAAGAGCACGCTGGACCTGTGTACTCGTCTTCCTCTTTTTCTTCGTTCCACACGACGGTGGGGAACTTGCACTTCCACTGCTCACTTGCAGCATCTTTTTCTGCCTTCTTGTCTGCCAGCCGGTACTCGCTAGCAAGAGTCTCGTAGGTTGTTACGACAAGATCAAACGCACCGAGTACTCGAGGATCTTTGTGAAATTTTTTTCGCTTGGATCCGTGGTACTCACAGATCGTCAAATTCTTGTCTTTCAATTTTTCACGATACTCCTCACACCACTGACCGACCAAAGAAACTTTGCAGACGACGAGCGTGCCACCAAGTTCCAATGCACCCCGCTCAATTCTTTCACGATGGGCCGCATTCACCGACGCATCACCAGTGACATCAATCATCTGCTGCTTTCCCACATCGAGAGATGGACGCGGATTGCAAAGAATAACGCTGAGACATTCAATGGTTTTGCCTAAACCCATTTCTTCAGCCAAAATTCCTCCTCGGATTGTTCCCTTTGTCAAAGCAAACCTACCAAACTCGGGAGAGAATAAAATCTCTTTCCCGTTTACTGCTCGAATCAGCGCATAATTAGCATCATGGATACCAATCTTTTCTCTGTTCTCACACTCGAGCATGAAAGACAGAGACTCTCGCTGATAGTTTTTCAGCGTGACGGTCAACCCTGCCGGCTGCTCCGCCTCCGCACGCTGCTGCGTGTCGTATTCGTCCTGGCGCGACTTTTGAATTGCGAGGCACATGCCATCAATGGTAGTGCATTTGGAAGGATGACCTTGGACATGACGTTTGAACCAGTCTTCCCTATTAGTACGACGTTTGACGTATGCTTTGGCAGCAGCTCGTTGCTCTGGTGTAATGTCGGCACGATATTGATTTTTTTCCATCAGCATATCCATCAGAGTTGTGGCAGCGGGTGTCTTTCCGTGGGGTCCAATTGGATCTTGTGCTGAAATGTCTTCCAAAAGTACAGACGATGCTAATGCATGCACGTGCACTTTCAGAGTAACGGCTATGTACTCGGAAGGATCAATGTCCCGAAAGCGACTGATCTCAGAAGATTCCAGTGTATAGGCGGTGCGATCATCTGTATTTGATGCTCGGATTGTAATTTTGTCAATAACGACATCACCAGCAGAACCGTTTTGAACACAAATCTTCTTTAAGGAAGAAGACCCATAGGAATACGCTCTGATGCAAGAAACGATGTCAGCTTTTGACAGCGCAGGAATTGCTAGCGTGTTGGCCTGAAAGTGATAACCGCGGTTAATCATCACTAATCTCTCCGCAGTCTTTTCAAGCAGATGAGTTGCGAGACTGAATAGAATAATAAAGCGCATTGCAAAGAGAGAGTGGAAGAAGAAGTGAGATCACGAAGACAGCAGCAAAAGAAAGCGGACACAAAGGAAAAACGAGGGGGGAAAGAAATTCAACGCACCAATTGAATCCAGTGACAACAAATTTATGGACTGTTTTCAGTTCCCAGTTCGCAAGTGGAGCAGCAACTTCTTGAAAATGTTTTTCCGCTGCTTCAGACCAAGTTGTAACTTTCAACTTATGGACGTCAGTGGTTTTACCTTTATTGAAGGCTTCCATATCCTTGCCGTTCATTCGCAGCACGTAATATCGCTCGTCTCCATCATCGTAAACTACTTTGTGTTTGGCAGAGTTTTTATAATACTTTGTCACAGCACCCTTGTAGACATTTCCGCAGATCCATCGAACGCTGACTCTTGAACCGACCAGAATCAATGGTAAGGAAATGTCCATTACTTTTTTGACAGCAGCAACATCTGGTTGATTCAAAAGTTCGCTCAAAAATGGAGACTCTGAGATGGCAGCGTCCCATTCTGTTGTCGTGATTTTTTCGGCCGGTAATTGATTTTTGTTGTTTTTATGAAATATCTTCGTGGTCAATTTGATAATGGTCGAAGCAAAAGAATCCATCAGCGCAGAAATCAAAGTGATAGCAGGACGCGAGTATTTTTGCATGTTTCCATCCTCTTCGCACATGGTTTCAAGAGTGTTTTGAATGGAGTGAGGTTGGGCCAGACGAGGATACTTCTTCATCACAAGAACATACTTTCTTCCCTGCCTTTCGCCAACTGAGTGCTCATTCTGCGTGCCCGCAAGCCATGTGGGCTGCGATGTCCATGCATCGAGTACCAATTCGTTCATTGATTCAACATCCCTTGTCGTTAAAGTTTTGCAGGCGTTCACAACATTCTCAGCAGAAATTTCTTGAAGATGCAGAAGCGTCAACGCTGAGTGCAACCTCATCAAAATGCCTTGCAGACCTGCATTGAATTTGACTAACACATTTTTCATAAAGTGTTGCTTGGTGTAAACAACGTAGGTAGCCTCTTTGCTAACTTTTTCGAGAAGTGCTGGAAGCGAAGAGCTGAAATCAATTGATGCCTTGTAAATCTTTTGGTCAGATTTGGCTGGAACAATTTCGTCATGTTTCGGAGAAGCTGCGAATAAACTTTTCATCAATTTTCCACTGAATAACGATGAAGAATTCAGAGACACAGCTGCGATCTGAAGAGCATCTCCCAAAATTGGATGTCGAAATCCAACGGATTCAAAAAAAAATTCACACTCCTGTCGAGAAGATAGCGATGCGACATTCACTAAAAGAAGTGTCGATAGACAGAACGGAAGAATTTCAAAATGTTAAAAACCTCTCAAAAAACAGAACAATGAACTCAGAAAAATAAAAAACTTACCTTTCGTCGCCGTATCGCACCATCGTTCATAGAGAATCGTACAAATGAAGGTTTTTGCATCGGCAGACAAGATCTCTCGTCCTTGCCACACAGTTGGTGCCCTCAACCGTATAATTTCGGCGCTGGCTTCTAAAGCAGGTCCGAACAAACGTTCAACCAATTCGACGTTGAGCACCGCGATATTCTTGTCCGACGAAGAGGAAGAAGAGGAAGAAGAGGAAGAAGAGGAAGAAGAAGAGGAAGAAGAAGAGGAAGAGGAGGAAGGGGAGGAAAAGGAGGAAGAGGAGGAAGAGGAGGCAGAGGAGGCAGAGGAGGAGGAGAAGGCAGAGTCCTCTTTAGATGGAGTGTTCAAACTACCGGAGAGTGCGCCAGAGACGCTTGAGAATACGCCGGCGATGTTGGAGAGCACGCCAGAGACGCTGGAGAGCACGCCGGTGGCACCAGTAGTTTTGGTTATCGTGCTTGGCAATACTACAGCAGGCTTTCGTGAGCTCAACACAAGACTTTGAAATGGCGCAAAAGAACGTTGCATGGGATCAGTACAACGGTGATGACCACGTACCTGGTAGGCATTGAATGTAGCCCCATCACTCCTACGCAACAAGTGGTCGCTTTGGCCGATTCGAACGTGACGAGACACCGCAGAAGAAGAAAACCCAAGCTGAACAAAATCTTGGTTTGCCTGATTTTTCCCACCATGATACACGTCTGCGGATGACGGTGACGATGGAGATGTCGACGATGGAGACGGCACCAAGTCTGCTGAAGATGACGACAATGGAGATGCTGGTACCGGAGTTCGGACCAAAGATGCAAACTCCGAAATTTCATCAAAGAAAGGGTGATTTGGTCTGATCTTCTGACTCCAAAATAATGCCTCGTGTTCCTCAGAAAGTTCAACGCTGTTCACCATCAACGATTCGCTACGCCAGTGCGTGACTTTCATTTTTTGCTCGCTCTCCCAAATCGAAAAGTTTGAATCAAGCTTGGAAAATGGGTTTGAAGAAGCAGGCTCTCTGTCGCCAATGGGTTTGAAAAAGAAGTCCAGTGGTCGCTTCTCGCGCAGAAGTACTCGACGAAGAAAATCAATCTTCGGAGATCCGAACACTTCCTCTTCGACAACTTGGCTTTGATCACGATCAATCTCCAAAATAGATGCGATGTTTGGCTTCGCTGAATTGTTCAAAGCTGAATCTTTCAAAGCATTAAGAAATGATCTTTTACGCTCACTCGATAAATTTTCGAAGCGAATCAAACCTCTTGCTTGTAAGTACTCTAACTGTCCGGCAGTGGGATGAGCTGGCAGAACAACACAAGAAGCAGAATGTGCGTGACTACCACCTTCTGGCGCTTGCCCGAGTGTAATCCGACGGATGCTGGCATCATATGACGGATCGGACTTTTTCATGACACGCATAGGGATGTCAAGAGTTCCTACATGTTCACTCCTAAATCCGACGCGCTCCAACTGCGTTGGCGACACTTCGACCTGGGACATGATGTCGGCGATCGAGCCCATCGTAGAGCAACAACTACAAGCCTGCTCATCCATTACGAACCACGAAGAAGAAAAAAAAGAAGGGAAAGAAATGTTAAAAGAAATTGGAAAAAAATTGAACAATTTGAATGAAGAAAAAAACACTCACATCCTCACGCGACCAAAGGGGATGTGCCCAACGTGCAGTGACATCGTGACCGAGACACATGCCTGTCAGCTCAGTTTCTCTGAGCAAGCTTTCGTCTCCTTCAACAAAAGACTTCAACAGCTTCGATTCCAAATCTTTTCTTTGCTGTAGGTAGGATGCCCAAGTTGTGGAAGATGAACCAGAAAATGGGATGTAGTTCTTGATATATTTTGTACTAAGATTGAGAGCGTAGTTACCGTACAAATTTTGTAGTAACGTCGTTTTTGTTGCGGGTGGCGGTACCTTTCTACATTTTCGACACATTGCTTTGAAAATGTAATGCAATCCACGCTTGCCAGTTGTATATAGCACACGTTGTTGTTTCCTAGTAAATGTCCAATTGAGGATGTTTGAATCAAATCGGGTTGTACATTGGCAACCAGAACCACTCGCAGTCTGGACAATTCCAGAGGCAGCGGCTTGTTTTTCAAGCTCCATCTGCTGCTTTTTTTGTGCCTTTTCAAGCTTGGCTACGGCTCTCTGGTTTTTCCACATCTGCGAAGGATACGCATGGCAGTGATCTTCCCACTCACTACATTCAGCCGCCTTGCCATCGCACACATAACAATAACAACTACAAAAAAAAAATTTTAATCGTTAGTCGGGGTCGCCCATTTTTAATAAAAAGAAAAAAAAAAGACTTACTTTTGACAGCGCGACGAGTCATCAGAGACCGTCCATCGGTGGACAAGGCAACTGTGGCGCGCGTGGGGAAAGTCTACCATGGGGTTCTTCCCCGCGCGACCTACGACTTGTATTTCATCGTCGTCGTCAGCTCCACCGGCTACGGCGTTTTCAAAATTATTTTTATTTTTTGGTGGCTCGACACATTGGACTTCGTCGTCACTGCTTTCGTCGATGTAAATCGTCGTGGTCGTCGGTTGCTTTTTATTCGTGACTTTTGTGTTGGAGGCGGCAAGCTTAAAGCTGTTGGTGGACTTGGCGGAGGAGGAGGAGGAGGAGGAGGAGGAGGAGGAGAAGGAGGAGGAGGAGGAGGAGGAGGAGGAAGAGGAAATGTTGGACGTTGAAGTGCCATTTTGTTTGTTCTCTGCGCCTGTGATCTTGCCACCGTTGCGCTTCTGAGTTTTCGCAGGCTTGCCAGCAGTGGTGCTGTTTGCGGGTGGTCGTTTTGGCATGGTTGGCACGATCTGTGGATCTAGGGCTTGGTCTGATTGAAGGAGGAACTTTTTTTTGGAATGCAATTAGAATTGCTAAAATAAAATTCAAGTTTTGCAACATTACAGTACAGTATCATCTTTCGACTTTTTCTGTTCGAGTTATGGTTCCATTGCCGGATTGATTCTCTTTCTCTTGATTTTTTTTGGCTGAGAAACCCTTTCCTGCAAGGGAAAACTCGTGCCACATGTCCCGAGGTATCAATCGATACAGTTCATCAACACTCGGAAGTGATGGTGGCCCCGTTTTTGAACCGCTTCAAATATTTAAAAAGAATTTTGTTCTACTTGTAGTTCACTACATTTAGAATTTGTAATTGTACATACATAAATATATTTCTCGCATCTACTCGTCAAAACTTTGCAGTCCATTTCTTTCCACGACGTCCGCGTCCATTGTCGTGCACATGGTCACTGCCTGCGCAACTTTGGCGTCACACACCTCCTGGGATGTATATCTTGGCAAATGCATTTGAAAGAAACAAGTATAGACTTTAGGCATGTAGTCATCAGGATTGTTATCCATTTTGCTCTCTGGCTTTAAAAATGAGAATGGCATCAAGTGATCACCTGCCGAACTTGGGAGTCTCGAACAAGCACTGGCAAACTTTAGAAAATCACCCTTTTCCTCCATCGTCATTCTCTCCATCATGTTCCAAAAAAATTGCACGTGCTCGTCATCCTCTCTTACTCCAGGTCCATATGCAGTGACACGTTTCAACAGTTCAACATCTAGCTCAATAGGTCCACAAATCATGAGCTCCAGCTCCTCTGGCGTCCACAGAGGAAGCAGCTCCACGGGAAGAACATCACCTAGACCTTGGAGCAGAGAATCAAGCTGTGCATTTGATCGCTGGAGTCTGGCACGTCTGACGTCTTCTAAAAATTGACGCTGGTTACTTTGTGAAAAGTTTAGCTCCAGGGATGCAAGCAGAGCACGAGAAGCAGAATCATCTTTCGAAGCTACACCATCGTCCTTGGCTACGAGCATGGCATTCTCATACTGCTCCATCATTTCTTGTCTCGTTGCCTCTGCCTCTTCGGAATCCTCAGAGATTGGTGCTTCAATTTTTAATTCCAACTCTTGGAGTGAAAGTTCAAAATCTAAATCAATTTCACGCAGAGAGGTAGAAGTTTGGAGTGAACGTCCGACCAAAGGTGACCAGACGTTGCAGGCAAAGTTCATCGGAATCATGATACGATGTCGGACTGCTGTACCAATAAGTTTTCCTAAAAATCTTATTCTGGCAAGTTGCTGCGCTTCGTACTCGTGTCCTGTTTGTTGTTGTAATTTTTTGGAGAGAGAGAGAGAGAGAGAGAGAGAGAAGAGAGAGAGAGAAAGAGAGAAAGTCAGCACATCTACACATAACAACAACAAACCAAGCAATACAAATCATCATCACCACCACCACCACCACCACCAACAACAACAACAAAATACGTACCTCTTCCTTTACTGTTCTTTGTGTGTGTCAACTCACACAAATCTTCCGTCTTTCCACCCTTTCCACACTTTTTCGTCAAACCAAGTGTTGTCGGCTCATCACCACACGCCTTTTGAAACACAGCACGATACGGACCACCATGATCCACAACACCTTCTCCCAAAAACTTGACGTAGAACGCACGCTCCTGACCACTATCACCCACATCCTCCCACGCGCGACGAAGCAGTGTCGATGTGTCTCGTCCACTCCTCTCCAACTCGTGATGAAGCTGACCCAAAACGCTCTGCTCAAACAACAATCTGGCTGCTTCCAGATCGGTTACACTGAGCTCAGCGTTCTTATTTGTTTCGATTGTCTTGAGCAGACGATCCGTTGATGCCGACACGTTATTAATAGTGATGGTTGGAATGTTATCGGGCTTGTCACCATCCTGCTGTGGTGGAATTGTTTTTGTCGTCGTGTGATACAGGACGGAGCGCCAGAAGTGATTCTTTGTAGAACCAAATATAATTTCACGCAACGACGATGTCTGCTCACCGTAACCAGTGAGGTAGCGAAAGCCAGAGGGAGGCTTCGTCCGCATATGGCGTGCTTTGTTGTTGTCGTCGCCGTCGTCGCCGTCGTCGTGATGGTGCGTCTCATTGACCACGTTGATGGTGGTGGATCTCTCTAGTGTCAGATCAATCAAAGGAAGAAGAGAAACTAACTTGCTGTTGAGATTCAGCAGACATGCAAAACGACACAGGTACACCATTGGCACCTCTGCTGCTGCTGCTGCTGCACTCTTCTCTTCGTTCTTCTCCTC
>Ga0307997_10001161_pt1 | contig 12372 bp, 11 predicted proteins | sample Davwhametageno36_FD_203165 | JGI IMG/M metagenome (GOLD analysis project Ga0307997, IMG submission 203165) | Marine microbial communities from Davis Island wharf, Antarctic Ocean - #36 | ecosystem: Environmental > Aquatic > Marine > Unclassified | place: Antarctic Ocean: Davis Island wharf...
AGTTACAGCTGTAATTTTGCCTTTGTTACGAATGTGTGAATGTGTGTACTAGTGTAGCACTACACGCTCGTGGTCTTAAAAAAACAAAACGCGGTTGAAAATTTTAATGACTTTTACCTTCTACACTTTTTAAATTTGTACTAATTTTTATGCATATCACACGGTAATGTATTGACGGCACCAAAGGGACAACGTCCAAAACTTCCTTTCTTTTATAGGCCATCGATCTTTACTGGTTACTATCAGCGATGCTCCTCCTTTGAACTTCGACGCTGTATTCACCTCGATTGTCATCGGAAGTGTAATACTTCATTAGTTTCGGAGTAGGTTGTGCACGGCGTGGCAACGCACGCCCTTCAAAAACATGTGGTTTGAGCAACGCGCGCAGGCCAAGGCGGTTGTGATACACGGTTTTTATTTGTCCACCATGCTGTTCCACAGCTTTGATTGCGCTTTGCGAAGCTTGGCTCACTTCAATGTCCACTTTAGCAGAAAACTTCCCAGCACCACCTCCAAGCAGCTTGACACCATGCGTCACCTTCCCAATCAACCCACTGTCCACAATTTCTTTCAGCGTAATCGTTTTAGTCGTGTCGATTCTACCTTGTTCAATCCAATCTTGAAGTTTTGCTAAATTGACGGCTTCCATAGGTCGTGCAAATTTGTTGACGAAACCACGCTTAGGGAGCCTTCGATAAAACGGCGTTGCTCCACCTTCAAAGCCAACATATGGGAGATTTCCACCCGATCGTGATTTTTGTCCCTTTTGTCCACGACCGGCAGTTTTGCCTTTCCCACTACCCTCGCCTCTACCGACTCTTTTACGAGGACGTGTTGCCCCTTCGTTGTCTTTGATTGTGTTCAAACGAAGAGGCACATGGTAGCTTGTTGAAGAAAAGGAAGCATATTTTGAAGCACCAACAGCAACACGTCCTCGTAAAAGCGACCGAAGCATATTTTGTTGTTGGTGATGGTGGTGAAGTTGTTGATGGGTGAGGTGGCTCAAAAAGGTGAAAAATGTTGATATTGTGATTAGTCTCATAACCTAAAAACAGCTTAAAGGAACATTTTATTGAGTAAAATTTGAGGAACGAATGAATGGGTATCTGATAAAAAATAACAATGTACACGGAACGAACATGAAGAACAAACCACACTGTATCTCTACGTTATAAAAAATGAAACTTTATAAAAAAAACAAAGCAACTACGCGTCAGTCATCGGAATATCGTTCTTTGCCATGTGAGCGGCAATCAGCTGCTGAAGTTTGAGACTCTTTGCAGCATCCAATGAGTACGTTCGAGCAAAATTCGATGCCACGACTGCTGGTGCATCCCCTGCATAAATTTCAATCGTTTGACTCCCACCATCTGCCGCCTGCACTCGCATGCGTAAAGCAGGTGGTAGACTAACTCTTCCGCGTGTTGGTGACGACGTTGGTGTCCTGCTCGCATTCATTGCTTGACTGCTGTTGTTAGTTGATGATGATAGCAACGAGAGTTTCTGGCTCGGCGTTACAAGCAGAGTTTCAGTCAGTTGCTTGGAGGGAGTGATGCCACTGGATGCTGCTGCAATACTCTGTGCTTGCTGAGACTCCACTGCATCCATTTCTGGCGATGGTGGCGATGGTGGCGAGGACATGCGCAGACTATTGGCAAACTCCGTACTCTTCCCCATTAACTGCAGCTCACGTTCTTTCTCTCTCTTTTTTTTTCGAGCACTTCGTATTCTTGCAGTATGATCATGGACGCCAGCTGCAAAAAATGGATGATTTTGTGCTTTCCTCGGTTTTATAGCTTTCACGGTCACACCACCTGTCAATGTGGACTTCTTAATTGCTTCACTTTGCTCACTTGCACTGGTGTTGGTTTTATTCCTGCTGCTGTCAGATACTGCGGCATTCTCCCACGGCATCCTTCCAATATCAGGTAAATCAAAGTTTGCAAGTAAATCTGCCTCCTCTTCATCCTCCTTCTCCTCATCTAATTTAGTATCACCAACACTACGAAGACTGTCATCAATATCATCAGCACTGCCATTCGCAAAAGTAGTTGATGCTGATGAGCTGCCACTTTCTTCTTGCTGCTGAAGCTCTTGCTGCCGCAGCTGTAGATTTGGCTGGAATGTACAGTAGTCTAAGAGCTCACGTTGCTCTGAAGTGAGTTCCATATATTTTTTTTTCCGATACTCCTCATGTTGATCATGTAAACGTGCAAATGCTGGAACATTACGATTAGAATCTGCTGAAAATCGACTGCGATCAGAATCATCCATTGATTTTCGTACCATACGAAGAGTCCTCGTGCTGTGCTTGATGACGGGTGAAAACGTACACTCCTCCATGTCTTTTAGCGCTTGCTTTTCTCTTTCAACATTTAACTTGTCCTCTTTCCTTTGATGGAGCATCAGCATTAGTGCCACTCTTGTCTCGTGCGACGGACCACCACCACCACCACTACTCCTGTCGTTCCCTCCAATACCATTCCCACCAACATTTCCAACGCGCCGACGATCAAGCTCCCGCGAGCGCTTGGTTAACTTTGGTTTGAATGTGCACTCACGTTCGTCCGGTGACTCGTACGCATGCTTGAACTTTCTCTCACGATAAGATGCTCCACTAAAATCGTTGTAATCAGTGCCCAATGCAGAATTGGACGACTGCTTCCAACGATGACGTCCATCGCCAGGTTGTACGTGTCCGTAGGGTGTTCTTCCACCGACAGCCAACGCCTCCATCCATGCACGGCACCACGTGACAATCACCTCACCAGATCTCAACGAACGCTTTGTGACTTGGAGCTGCGTCCACGTTGGATCAGCTTGCTTCAAATATTTGTACGTCGTGGATAAGAACGTAACTAAATCAATAAGCACATCGCTCCCATCGCCTCCATTGACATTGCTCCCATTCTCAGTAGTGCTGCTGCTGCCGCTGCCGCCACTGCTGCCGCTGCCACTGCCGCCGCTGCTCATCAGAGTCAGTTCGTCCCAAAAAAGAACATCCGGCATGCTCAAAGACGACGTGTTGCTACTTTCACTGTCTTGGACAGTGGGCATTTGAATGTGCACGCTTGCCATTCCTTCTGACAACTCTTCAAACGTCAACAGACCAGTACCAGAAACATTGAGACGCTGAAACACCGTCTGCAATTCACGCTCAATTTTTTTTTGTGCAAACTGTCGACTTTGTGGACTCATTCGTACTTTTTGTCGTTGCTGCTCCAGCAGCACAAGCTCTGCAATTTGCTTTTCTCGTAATTTTGCACGACTGTGGAGTGCGTTACGATACAAGCGATTTCCAGCAACAATGGAATTTGAGACTCCACCACCAGCTCCTTCGCTGCCTCGTGTAGTAGCAGCTCCCCCCTGACCAGTGCGACTACGACTACTACTACCTGGAGAACTGCTTGTCGCCCTGCTGGCCGCCCTGCTTGTCAACCTGCTGGTCACCCTGCTGGTCGCATTCGTTTTAGGTTGAAAAAGCCGTTTCCCACTCTCCCAGTCATATTTTGAGTCATGAATGATACGTTCCCTTTTTTTCTCCAAATTTTGTTTTCCAACACGAAACAAACGTTGGTGCACAGGCTCTTCACGCTTGAGTTGACGCGAGTATTCACTAATATCTGGTTTGAAAGTTCCAGCTGGTTGCGCTGCCTCCTTGCGCAACTGACGTTTCCGTTCTAAGTGGTCTGCTGTTTTGTCCAGAATACCACCTTGACGACTTTTCAATCGCTGCTGCTGACGATGCTGTTGTTGTTGTTTTTGTTCCTGACGTCGCACTTGTTGCTCCTTTTGCGTGGGAGTGCTCAGCGGCACGACTGACTTGGGAATAGATCGCTGCTGTGTGGTACGAAAGACAGACGCACCTCTGGCATCTGGCGTTATAATTCCAGGTGGTAGACCCAGGACGGACGCAGACATGTATCCATTCCCCCCCGAGGTCGATGGCGTCATGGATGAGGAAGAGGAAGAGGAAGAGGAGGAGGAAGAGATGTTGGTGGTAGAAAAGGAAGATGGGGCTATGGACGATGGAGGTGGTGGAGGTGCGGAAGGCCAAGATGATTCATTCGGTGCTAGATCCACGAAAGGTGATTCCATAATGTCGTCGTCGTGGTCGTGGTGGTCCATGGTCGTATCGCTTATGCCAATGTCCATCGCAATGCTTTGCAGCACGTGCTCCAGTGCGTTGGGATCCATTTTTTGTTTTTGAACAAAAATTATCAGAGGAGTTGAAAGCTTTTTTATCAAACTAACAACACTAAAATAAACAAAAAACAGTTTTAAAAATCAAATTGTAAAACAGTAGAGGGCTGCTGTTACAAACAATGGAGGCTGTGAGACAACTTGTGGAGGATCTAGATCTAGATCTTGATTTGTCTGATGACGAAATTGAAGAGGTTGATCTGGCTAGCAAAAACTTGACCGCAGTGCCACTATGTATTTTTGAGTTGAAAGACTGCACCACGCTGGCATTGGAAAGTGAGTCAACGACGACAGTTTGCGGCGTAAAAAAATAAAAAAATGAAAACAAACATTTTCACTCACACTTTTTTTTCTCCTTTCCTATCCTTTCCTATCTTCTTTCTTTCCTTTCCTTTCCTATCTTCTTCCTTCCCTTCTTCTTATTCTTCCCTCCTTCTTTTTTCTCTCCTTTTTCCCCCTTCTTCCTTCTGCTCCTGTGTACTTACCTGTTTCTCTTCGACCACTGTTATCAATTTTCAGAAAACAAAATCTCAGTCCTGCCGGATCAAATACGTGAGCTGGAAGCACTGGCAGAGTTGTACTTGCGCGATAACATCTTTGCCTCTCTTCCTGATGCTCTGTGTGATCTTTCTCAACTAGACTGTTTGTACATGGAGGACAATCAAATGACTACAGAAGGATTTCCTGCTCGATTTGGTGAGCTCATATCGCTCAAAGGTCTTTGCCTGCACCGAAACAAACTTATGGACTTTCCCATGCAAATATGTTCTCTGACAAATTTGCAAGAGCTGTACATTGACGGAAATCACGTGTCCACTTTGCCCGATGAAATTGGATACCTGCGAGAACTGACAGAGATTGGTGTTATAGGAAATCAATTAATTGAGCTGCCACGTACCATTGGTCATTTGACAAAATTAAAATGCATTCATGCTGAGGGAAATAAATTGGAGACTCTTCCGAAAACTTTTGGACGTTTGGTCAATTTAAAAAGTGTGTACCTCCAAGACAACAAGCTTGAGAAATTACACAGTAGTTTGGGAAAGTGTACAAAGCTGGAAACAATCAACGTCGAAAACAACTGCCTGAGCAAAATTGGCAAGAAAGTGGTTGAACTTCAAAATCTCAAGTATTTTCTTCTTGCAAATAATAAGCTCACAAAACTTCCTTTCAATCCACATCAAACTTCTCGTGGTTTGCGCAGATTGACGTTGCGTGGAAATCAACTCGACATGTCAACACTGCAACTCGATACGGACGTACAGGAGGAACAAAAAAAAAATGGAGGTGATGCTGCTGGAAGCAAGACTGGTAGCACGTCAAAATCAAATGAGGAAGCAAAAAGTGGTGGAGAAAAAACAGAGGAAGCAAAGGAAAGTAAAATGGATGCAATCGGAGAGGAAGATGATGACGAGGAAACTTCCGGCGACGAAGATGACGACGGTGGTTTGTGATGAAGGTACATTTTAGATGAAGTGGTACAACATAAAGATGCGAGATTTGTTGTATATAAATGCGATTTTTGTATTTGTACACGAATATTACCTGGTAGTGCATACCGTAATTGTATCTTGTACCAGTAATTTGGACGAGGTACAACATGTTTGTTATACATTATTCGATAATAAATTTCAAGAGCAAATTTATTTTCAATTTCAAAATTATTTTTTTTGAAAGATCCGTTTCGTCAAGAAAACAAAAAACTGAGATCTGAGATAACAAAAGGACAAAATGATCGCATCCCTAACAGCTTGCTAACAGCTTTGATGGACATCCACCGAGTAGCTGCGCGAGACTCCATCGAAAACATGATCATTTCTCTAGAGATAATAGAGGATGTGGTTAACAAAGTAGTCTATGCTGCAGCAGTTGAACCTGTATCTACCACTGCCACCTCCCTCTCCGAGAACGGAATTGTGCCGGCAACAACACAGTTTGTCTCTGCGTTTTCGGTTGGTGGCTTCCCTGTAGAGGTTGTTGGACCCGAGGCATCTTTGAGACACTCCCTTGTTAGAGAAAGTAGTGCAATCATTAATCATGTGAAAGAGTTGAACACGCGGTGGGATCCTTCTGGTCCTCGTTCGGAAACAGGAGGCAAACGACAGAAAACAAGAAAACAAAAATCCTCAAAGACCACCACCACCACCACCAGTGATCGACCTTCTACTGCTCCTCACGCAGATCCAGTCTCTGAGCGATTAGAATGTGCACGCAAACCTGATCAGTATCGACGTCACCGTGCACGAATCAGAAGGCGCGAAAAAGAAGCAAAACTTGTTGGCTTACAAAGGAAAAGCGGTGCTGTCGGATTACAGGGACTGCTGGAGGAGCTGCGCTTTCGGGAGGGACCACTGGGAAAACAACGTACATCGGTCGTCCACATCGAACGGCCTTTAATGCACACTTTGAAAGAATGCTTCTATTCGCCACCATCGGCGACCGTCCTGCTTGGTGCTGCTCTGTCATTTGAAGCATTAGTGACGGACAACAAATCACACATCGAAGTGAGAACACGTTGTGTCGTCGAAGCTGCAGGAAGAGCAGCACAATCTGTTCATCTCTTGTCAGAGCACAACCAAAAGCATCCAAAAGCACAACACTCACTTGGAGTTGGGTGGCGTACTATGCGAGCGATGGTATCTGCTATTGGTAGAATGACTGATGATGATTCAGGTAACTCCTACAAACATAATCGCAAGTTTTGTATCGAGCAGGGTGGTTTGGTCATTCTTGTACGAGCGATTGCAAGTGACTTGTGGTCTTCGATGTGCCAACACATGCAACGACGGCATGTTGAACGAAATGATTTAGATGAAAGTCAATGGCTCCCTCAATGGAATCAGCCAAACAAAAAAACAAAATTTATCACACGAACAATAATGCACGAACAAACACCTCTTGCCGCTGCTGACAACAAAGAATATCATAACCGCCGCAGCAAACACCAATTACGCCCCGCAACCGTTGCAGTCGAGCGCGTGGGACTACAGGGTCTATTATCAACACAACCTACTTACAAAAAAAAGAGAAGGCGATCCAAGCATCAAAACAGACCACTCACGGTACCCTATCGTCGCAGACGACGACCACCAGCAGTGCCGGGCAGCAGCAGCAGCAGCAGCAGCTCAAGTGCAGCGGAAAGATCAGAGACTTCTAGCCGCAAAAAACGCCGCCAAGCTACTGCGTCAAAAAAGAACAAACCCGTCCCTTTTTCCAAAGACAAGGAGAGCCAAATTTTAAAAAAACAGACACAACTCGATGCCATGAGATTGTTAGCAACATGGGCTGCAGATGATTCGCTGCGCCCATTGCTTGCCATTGGCAGAGTGCTCGAGGCTGCACTTCTTATCGCAGGGGGCAGGCAGCCACAATTAGAAGCTTTGGACAGTAAAGGAAAAGGACGACCGTTGACAATGGGAAGACCAAAGTACACAGGAACGGAACTCCAAATTGCTGCCAATCGTCTTTTATTAGTGTTCACACAAGCAGATTTTGAGGCAATGGAAAGTGCAGATCGCAGGCGAGCAATTCATAGTTACGCTGCAAAAGCAGACGAAAAACTCACTGCATTCCTGTTGCCGCAATCATCTGCACTGTCGCTATCGCATGCACCATCATCACCACCGCACACAGAGACTGCTGCTTCACTGCCTTCTCTGGCTAGTTTATCACGGTTTGCTGATGCTGCTAGTCCTGCGAATCCTCATGCAGTAGCAAGGTTGCCGAAGTTGCAAAAAAATAACATGTTTGGACGTGCAGGCGAACCACCAGTGCCCATTTCAACTCTTGATATGAGCGGAGTACCACTGGCCGCAGACGGCGATCGAAGCAAACGATCTCTTGGAAATCACATTGCAACGTGGGAGGTGTTTCGAGAGGGGATGATGGACATCGAAGTAAGAGCAAGGACTCGACAGTTATGGCGCGACGAGATTGAATTTCGTGGTATTCTTGACGAACGAGATCGTCGTCTGGAGGGAGCAATTAAACATTCTAGAAAAATGAATCTACAGTACGAGGAGAAAAAGATGCGAAGGAATCGCTTGTCACGAATACAACAACTTTGTTCACCAGAAGGTCGGATGGAGGAAGCACGAAAAATTCATGGATTGAATTGGAAAGATCCAGCACTTCTATGGGGTGGTGTTGATGCCGGTGTGAGGCGTAAACTTCTAGGGTTAGAACCTGCTGAACCTGCAAAGACACACGAATACTTTCATTATCAACCTCCTGTTGTTGATGTCGAGCCTGAGCCTGTGGTCGCCCCTGTGACATATCCTGAGTACTTTGGTCGCTGTGCCGACGAGGGTGGGATTGCGTGGTGGGAAAACTTGGTGGTAAAAAAGAAGCGACCAACAAGAGAGGAACTTGCGCTTCTTCCATACGACATCAGCAAAGATGTTCAGGAAGAGGTGAATGTACTTGGACAAGAGGCAGTGGAGCCATTATTTGGATTAGAGAAAAGTTCTTTCAACACTTCTGCCGACAAAGCCGACAAAATGACGGGGCGCTCAGACTCGGACATTATTGACATTGTTGACGAACAACTGACGGAAGTGGTGATGTCAGATTTAAAAAGTGCTGATCATCCCAGTTCGCTTGATCTAGAGGCATCGGCATTAGTTCCACTTATCATGCCGGTGTTACGTCCATCCACAGCACCAGATGTGACTTCGCAAGTTGATGGCAAGGAACCTACGCGTTCACGTCCAATGACAAGTGGCGCAATGCGTTAAATAAAATGTGAACATCATGTGTGGTGAACATGAATGATGAACATGAATGCACAAGTAAAAATGCATAATAAGCGAAATCTCGCACAAATGCGAACATGCCTGCCCAAATTTTAGAAAATATATACCTTCGAAGGTGAAATAATTTATTAAATATGCATGAATTCTTATTTGAAATATTTATAATAATGATAATTGTACACAAACAGGTAGGTATACTTTTATGGTGTATTTTCACATCGAAGAACGAAAGATACCCCGTCATCGTTCTAAATTCTCCTCGCGCAAAAGGCGTGACAGCAGCTTGTCGCAGTCTTTCTCCGGCACGCGCATTTCGGAGCAGTACGCGACGATCTGGTTCTCGATGGCCATGCCATTTGAATCGATGCTTAGCGGAGGCAGCGGTGCTTTTGTCGACGACATCACCTCAAAGTGTGTAAGAAAGGATGATCTTTTGATGTTGCTGCTGCTCTTCTCTTTGGTCTTCTCCTTGTGATTCTTCCACTTCCACGCAGCTGAGGCAGGTGCCTCGAGCACGCACAGCGTGTCGACCATCTGGTAGTAGGAGCACGTATACCCGTGCCCGTCCATCAGGAGCAGCGCTTCCGTCACGTTGACATGCGTGTGCTCGTACCTGCACGTGTACCCAAGTGCAATCAACACAAAAACAATAAGGGAGAGGGGGGGTCAGGCGAGGAGTAGGAAAAAAAAAAAACACAACAACAACAACAACAACAGCGAGCAAAAAATACTCACAGCACGATGTCCGGCAACTTGATGCTCAGCATGTCCCGCAGCACCGCCACGTCTGCTCCCTCTGCATCGACGATCAATACCAGAGGCGACGACGGGTGCTGCTCCAGCATGTCATCCATATGTGGACGGAGCGTCGTGCACTCGACAAGAGAAGCCACGTAGTCATCCTCTTTTTCTGTTCCAATGTTTCCTCTCTTTCCGATCTCTTCCACTTTGGCGATGTGCGCCGAGATCCCATGCGATGTGCCGAGCGTCCCCATCTGGCTTGTCTCGTCTCGATACAAGTAGTGAAACAGAGGATCGAACGGTGAGGTATGCGCTCCTGCTTCATTTGCACCACGGTACGCGCTATCCTCCAGCGGTGGGCGCTTGTGGTAGAATTCCACGGTGCCCTTCTTCTCGCATACGGCGGCGTTGACGACGACAACTCTTTGTTCACGCAGTGCGTGGCGGTAGTTGTAGGACAAGCCATCGAACTGCACGGGCATGGGCTCGAACAGCAGGCCGATCATGTCAGGTGATGACACCAGGTATGGGTAAATGGGGTCGTTGCGCAGTGCACCGACGTGCGCACCCACTTGCACGACCAACACTTTTTCGGAGACGACGCTAGACAGGAGATCGTCCAATGATTGGGACAGCTTGTCTTGCCGCTGTCTTCGTTTCGCGAGCTCGCGCAGTGGATCGTCGATGCGCTTGCCCAATTTCAACGTCTCTAGAGACTGCTGGTACAGCATGCTCAAGCACCGCTTGTCCTCGGTGCAACATTGGCGAATGAGGGCGTCGTCGCTGGACAGGAGAGAGCAGGTCCAGGTGATGTAGACGGCGGCGCATGCTTCTAAGGTTCCGTCGTTTGGATCACACGCCCACTGGATGCACAGCCGCTCATGTTGCGAGTCGACGACACAGAGCTCTTGCGAAATATTGTGAGAGGTTGTGAGGAGCAAAGGAAGGAGAAGGTAGCGCAACATTTGGTGGTCGTGGTGGAAGAGGTGGAGTGGAGTGGAGGAGAAGAGAATTCGAAATTATTGTGTAGGAACTCTCTAAATTTATTTTTTTCAAAAAAGATGAAGAGCACACACTTTAAAACTTATCGAACTCAAGCTTTTTCTTTTTCTATCCATCATCATGGTGACTTACCACATGCACACTACATTATCTAGTGCTACATGTCGTGCTACTGTACACATTACACACAGAGGAAAATCCTGGCACACGGAGAGAGATCGCAGCACACACACACAATAACAAGACAACCATCGAAACACCACACCATCGAGATCAGTTCCGTAAAATACGTTTTTTCAAGTCTTTTTTTTCCACCGACTACTGATCAGCTTCGTTTTCTCACCCAAACTTAAACCTGAGTTTTTCATTGTTTGAAACTGCTCCTTTGCAAAACATTGATACGCTGTCGGTGCTTTTGCAGCATGCGGCTGGCCGTCCTTTCCAAGGATGAGTGGTTGCATAATTCTTCCTCGGCATCGGCCGCAACATACGTTGAGTACATTGACGGATTTGGAATGTCGTCCCATTTGCCATTTACATACAGGATAATTTTCACACCGGTAAATAAACTTGTACTGAATTTCATAATTATGGCATGTTGTCACTTGAAGGTCTGGATACAGCTCAAAGCATTTGTCACCCCACTTTTTAAACGTCGCACCATGTGGGGGTTTACTCACTCCGTCAATTACCCAAGAAGCTACATGACACAGTTCATGCAGTAGAGTCGCCCGAAGCCGAGCTTCCGATGTCAAAACTTTAGTCGCGAGTTCAACTCTTGCAAGCGGCATCTTGTTCTTCTTGCTCATGAATGTAACCCCGGCAGTTTTTCTCAACCTCGTGCTCCACTCAATTTTCATGTGCTCATCCAACTGAAAATTAAATACTTTCTCATTAAATTCTTTGTAACTGCTCCTGACAATCACGTCGCGCTTAGATTTCCAGTGAGCAGGAGTCACTGTGTCGGACACGCGCGGTAAAGATTTGTGTCTTCTTGTTGGTAGAGGAGAGCATACTGGAAGTGCTGCACTGGGCTGCGTCAAATCTACTACGAGCCTGACCATTGATTGGACTAAGGCGTCATCCTCGCTGTCCTCATTCTCGTTGCAACAGCCGATCTCATTTTTTTCGTCGTCGTTCTCTTCGTCGTCAGAGTCAAACAGCATGGTCTTCTTTGTTGGACTACGTTTGGTTCGAGCAAGGAGAGGAGAATCTTCATTGTTTTGAATATTTTTTGTAGTGACGGCAAGTGCAACCATCGATTGGATTAAACTGCCGTCCTCCTCCTCCTCCTCTTCATCAGAGTTGAATAAGTTACTGTTTTTTCTGCCACTTTTGACACGACGACGTGATGAAGTCTGTTCAAATAAATGATCGTCTTCTTCCTCGTCATTGCATTTGTTGATGAGCAGTGCAGCAGTGCATCGTTTTGCTGCATGCAGCGCTTCGATTTTGTTGCCCCAGCGAGAAGATCCCACCGCAAGATATCGATGGTACAGTAGCATCGACTAACTGTCAGTATACTGTAACTTTTCCTTTCTTTTTTCACTGGTTCTTTAAACCATAACCCATTTTAAAATTTCCACTTTTTTTGCGGCTTGAGACCATTCTGCTCTGTTGACACCACCTGCCTTCTTGATCTTGCAGGTTGATCCAACGTCGTCTTCTCTGT
>Ga0307997_10001164_pt1 | contig 12349 bp, 4 predicted proteins | sample Davwhametageno36_FD_203165 | JGI IMG/M metagenome (GOLD analysis project Ga0307997, IMG submission 203165) | Marine microbial communities from Davis Island wharf, Antarctic Ocean - #36 | ecosystem: Environmental > Aquatic > Marine > Unclassified | place: Antarctic Ocean: Davis Island wharf...
TGCACACTGGACATTATCAATGTGATCAACATGGGTACGAGAATCTTTTTTATTTATATTCTTTCTTCTTCTCTTATTTTTCTTTTTTTTCTTCTCCATCTAACTTTTTATCATGATGACCATCTCTCTCTGTTTTTTTTCTCTTCTTTGCTCTTCTTCTTCCTTTTCCTTTTCCTTTTCCTTTTCCTCTTCCTCCTATCTTTTCTACTCACAACTCAGATACTGCATGACCGACGGTGGTGGCCATTTCAAAGGAAGAAGTGAACGATGCACGTCTTCTGGACACAAGGGTGTTGGATGCATAGTGTGCTCAGTGGAGAATCACCACTGGAAATGCTGCGGTGGCGACCATTCGAGTCCAGGATGTGGTGGTGATAGTGGTGGTACAAGCGTCGGCTTTGTTGCCGTCAAAAGTCGAAAAAACATGACAATAAACTTGCTGTCATCTGATGGTAAAATTCCAAAGTCAGGCGGCTTTTCTTTTGGCAAGTCGCCTGGACTCAATCTTGGACTTTGCGATCACAACAATGTTCACAACAAGTGCATGGTGTGCAGTGAGTGCTCGGAGTGCACTGGGTACGGCGCTGGATGCTGCAATCATGGCAAACCAAACCGAATAGCACGAGCAAACTGTGGCTGTGGTGGTGGCAAGTCGGGGTGCTCCAAGTGTGGCATGTGTGAGACTTGCCAAAAGAAGGCGCCGCCTCCGACGACGACGAGTGTGTGCAGAAAGAAACATTCGTTGAAGTACTACACGACACCATGTGGAGGGTCTTGTGATGCCTGCCACACAGATTACTCAAGTGGCACCAAAGTCATGGATTGCAGGAAATGCAACTACTGGCTGTGCTCTGACTGCTACGAAAAGCCAGAAGATCCCAAACCATCTGAATCCAAGTCTGATGACGAAGAGAAGAAAAAGAAGAAAAAAAAGAAAGAAAAGAAAAAAAAGAAAGAAGAGAAGGATCCTATGCGTCTTGGAAACGTCAGAATGCTGGGAAGAAAAGTTGATGGAGACCAAGTAGCTCCAGCGACAAAGTACATGGTGCAATTGTCACCTGGTGAAAGAGGACTCTATGAAATTTCTGTCAGCGTTGGTGATCTCCATGTTCCCACAATGAATTACTTGACAGTGAATGGTGTGTCAATTGTTCAGGGAGTCGAATTGGAGGATGGTGAGTTGCGTGAATTTAAGAAACAAATTGAAGTGGGTGACGACGGCGTGTTAGTTTTGGATCCCGGCACCATTTTACCAGAATCAGAGGAAGAGATACGATGCTGGTTGAACTGGCTTGTTGTGAGCAGAGTACAAGCAAAACAGACCACCACAATGACGTGCTCAAATTCAATTCATGAAATTCTTTTCGATAATGAATGGCACCATGTTGCAGTTACATGGGGAAGCAGCAGCAGCACAAGCAGCAGCAGCACAAGCAGCAGCAGCGAAAGCAGCAGTGTGTTCAAACGTGGAGTGCTGGGCAAAGGTGACAGAACAATGCGAGTATATGTCGATGGTAGTCTTCTACCCAACACGCTGACATTTCCATCCAGTCCGGGTAATGACGACGATGATGAAGAGGATGACGACGAGGACGATGAAGAGGAGGAGCTTGTTGGAAGAATTCCTTTAGCATCAGGTCAAAAAATTATTTTATCCATGAGCAACCAAGTGGCAAACTCAAAACAATTATTCAAGGGATGTCCTGGTACCCATCTGAGTTTCAGCAAGGGTGATGAGCTGACTGTCAAGAAAGTTGAGGGTGCATTCTTCACCACGACATCGTGGGGAACCTTGTGGGCACCAATTAAATGTGTCACTGGATGGGAGAGTGGTTATGGCGGAGAGCAACGACAACGTGGAGGTAGAGTAAGTAAGCACCACACCGGAATGATGCGATGTGGATGCATACACGAATCTGGCGACGAATTATTTCCACTAGATCCAAGTCGTTTCCATCTAGCAAACACCTGCAAATGGTTGTGCTGTGGTGAGAATTGGGACAATGTGAAATGTAAAAAAGCAGTCAGCAGGAGAAAGGGAAAAAAAAAGAAAAAAGGAAAAGGAAAGAATAAGGGAAGGACACCGCTCTCGTACGTCCATCGCGTCTGTCGGAAGCAGGAGAGGAGAGGAGGCGACGTACACACCATGCAGCGCGATCCTAAAAGAACTAATTACTGCGATGTGTGTGGGACGACGGGAACGACCTATCGATGTGACAGTGGTTGTGATTGGGACGTTTGTAAAAGTTGTTGGGAAGTTCTTCGTGCTGACGTGAACGATGAATCCAATGAGCATCTTAGCGTTGATGGTGCAGAGCTGCATTGTGGTGACAAGTGTGTTGTGCACGACTCAGGACAGCTGTACTCGACGAATCCTGACCTTGCGGAGCAACTTGGTGTGTCAGGACAGTGGAAAAGTGGCAATAGAGAAGCTGCCGATGGACAATCTTGCGTGGTGCTTGCGGTTGCAAAAAATCCAAACAGCGAAAAAGTGAAGACTTGCTGCGCTGTAAAAATGGACACTGGGAAGAAACAGATTATTCTCATCAATTGCAGTGGTCTGCGGTTGGTCGAAGCAGCAGCAGACGAGGAGGAGGAGGAGAAAGAGGAGGAAAAGGAGGAGGGAAAAGAAGAGGAAGGCAAAGAAGGAGAGGAGGAGAAAACGCAGCAACCACCCTCTATCAAGGAACCTCTGTTCATTTGTCCTCCCTCTACCTCCTCTTCCCTGTTCGTAGGTTGGTGGGGTCAAGATTTTCCAGATCGAAACTACTACATTGGTGGACTGACAGAAATGAGAATATGGTCGCGTGCACGGACCGAGTGGGAGCTGGAGAGAGATCGGTACGTCCGCAAGCTGGGTCCAGAGCCCATGCTCGAGGGATGTTGGCCACTGACAAAGAGTGAGAGTGCACGGTTGGACACAACGACAAAGAGTGAGAAGTTTCCAATCATACGTTGTCGTGACGTCTCGTTCTCCTCCAACTCGGCGATACTTACGAGAAGAAAGTTAATTCCAAATCGTCCAAGTACATTTGGCATTAAAAAAAGGCCACCAAGCTCTCTTGTCTGGGGTACTGGTAAATGTTGGTCGCCACCACCACCTGAAAATATTCAAAAGGGTGGTCGGTGCATCCTGATGGTGGACAAAATGGTCCGAATCGAGGGTGAAATTCGCTCGTTCACGATGATTAACCACGCAACGGAATACAGTGAGGATGACCTTCTCGGAGAAGGTCGTTCTACAATCGATCCAACTCTGCGTCTGTTCATTGCTCGACCAACAGATCGTGACGGCGTCGCATTAATCGATGACTCTGAGGTTGACTTTTTGGACACGTTCTTACCAGCAGAACATGCCTTTTGGCGATGCGAAGGCTCCGTGTCGGCATCGTCGATGGCACAGTCAGCGTTGTGGAGACTCGACGTGTCTGAAGAAAAAAATGATTGCTGCTTGCGTGTCATGCCAGGTGATGTTGTTGGTTTCATTTCCTCGCACTCGTCGCTGTTGTCATCGTCTGTTGCTCGTGTGGAGAGCTACGAGTTGGATCAACATGGGGAGGGAGCAACGGGATGTCTCTCTTCTGTGCTAATTGAGTCCATTGACGAGGTGGTCCCATCAAATGGGAAAGCGGGTGCAGTAGTACGAATTGATTCGACGCAACGAATCTACGCTCGTTTAGATTTTGAGATGGAAGTGATGTTGGGAACGACCAGAGTCGAGCACGAGGAGGACGACGAAAGACAGGACGAGAGCAAGGGTGAAAGCAAGGGTGAAAGCAAGGGTGAAAGCAAGGGTGAAAGCAAGGGTGAGCAGAGCAAAGATGGTGATCAAGATCAGATCGATCTGTCTCCTCAGTTTGTTGTTGTTGAGTACGGCCACTCGGATGAACTTTCAATCGCACGTCATAATTCATCTTTCTTTCGTAATGTCCCTTTGTCAAATCCTCTTCCACTCCGTGTGAACGCAAAGGAGTCATTGGGAAAGCGACAAATGTCTATGGCGCTGCGACTAGAAAACCTGCGAGCGGAGAACTCCGAGCTGTCAGTGGCCATTACAACACTCGCTGCAACTGAGAAGGAGGTAGAGCGAGAGAAACAGGTCCTCATACTCGTAGAGTCCATGCAAATTCATTTGGAAGTTGCAAGAAAAGCTTTAGTAAAAAATGATTGGGACTCGAATCGTGCCGCCGCCTTTTTGCTGGAACCACCTCCGTCGAAGGATCCAGAACCACACCAGGAAGCAGGCGCCGCCGCCGCCGCAGCCGCAGCCGCCGCAGCAGCAGCAGCAGGTCCTGTTGGCAACCGAGATTTGTCTAGGGATGTAGCAATGGGACGATGCTTCCCGTTCCAAGTGACAATGGAAAATACTTACGTCAAAGGATTTCAAAAAAAACAAAAAAAATTAAATGAGGGTTTGTCAGAGTATTGGATGAATCGTCCTGATTTAAAAAAATATGGTGGTGTGTGTGTTGAGCATCCAAGAGGCTTTGGACTGTGTCAAGGCAAAGGTAATGGCGACGAGGGGAATTGGAAGTTGGAGGGGTCGCAGGGCTCAGCTTTTCTTGGTGTGTGGGGTGCAGATGGTGACTTGGAGATCAAGTTTAAGACTCCAGTGGTTGGATTCAGCATTGACGTTTTTACAAATAACAGTGGTAACAGTATGAGAGCAACGTTTTATGGAGTGAAGGAAAGAAAAAGCAGCCTTGGCACTTGGAGCCAGAATTTGTCATCGCAGTCCAAAGGTCAATCGCATCATGTCACTGTGACTAATGAGGGCAAAGAGCTAAGGCCAGTGTCGCGTGTGGTGCTCAAATTTTCCAAGGCCTACGGTATCGATAACATTCGTGGCAATTTTGTCGGTGAAAAATGGGGGGAGGAGGATGCGGAGGAGGAGGAGGCGGAGGATGTCGATTGCCAGCACAACAACATCCAAGAGAAATGCATGGTATGTATTGAGTGCTTATCATGCACTGGTTATGGTGCTGGCTGCTGCAACAATGATGATCCTGATAGAAAAGGAGGTGTAGAGTGTGGATGTGGTAGAGGCAAGTCTGGATGTAACAAATGCTTCAAATGTTTGAAGTGTCAAAAGAAAAAAAGTAAAAAGAAGAAAAAGAAAAAAAAGAAGAAAGAAAAAAATTTAGGAAAAGGATGGTCACATTCTGGACACTACGCATGCGACCAACATGGCTACTGCATGACAGATGGTAGTGGAAGCTTCAAAGGACGTCATGAGAGATGCACCGCATCCAAATCGCACAAAGGTTCTGGATGCATGCTTTGTCCAGTGAACGGACATCACTGGAAATGTTGCCTTGGCGATCACTCGAGTCCAGGCTGCGTGCCGCCAAAAGGTGGTGCTGGCGGAGACGTGGTAAGCTTCAAGTGCATCAGCGCAAATGGAATTGCGCTGCGGAAGTCAGCCAACATTGACGACCGCGCGGGGCATCCACGTGGACCAAATCACGGTGAGCTCGTGCACGGTCTCCTTGTTCCAGGAAAGGAGAGTGAGTGGATGGTCATAAAAAATTATGATGGTCATAAAAAGAAGAATGTAAAAGATGCATGGATTGGAAAATATCTTCCACTTAAACTCAGGGGTGAAGTAGTATTTGAAAAGATAGAGAACGAAGAAAAGGAGGAAAAGGAGGAAAAGGAAAAGGAGGGAAAGGTGGAAGAGGCACCCGCTGCACCCGCTGCACCCGCTGCACCCGCTGCAAGCAAACAAGAAGCAGCACTGCTACCACCCGAGGAGTGGTCCTGCCCAATCTGTACGTACTTGAACAATCCTTCTCATCTTCAGTGCGATATGTGTGGCAATCCTCGTCCTGCACTTTCACTCTCCGCGGATCCGTCAAGTAAAAAAGATGACGACGGTGACGAACCTTCCGCTGTCGCACCACCAGCACCCATTCAAACTGCCATCGAGCGCCTGGGACTGGAGGAGTACGAGATGGGTGGCGTCTGGTCATGCCCCCAATGCACATTTGACAACATCGCTGGTGCTGTCTCGTGCGCAACATGCAGCTTCAGCAGGCTTGCCGCATTGGAATGGACACCAGCAAAAATAAAAATGGAGAAAGCAGCGAAACGGTTAGAAGATTTGCAGAATGAAATTCGTGGGAAGCTGACGTTGACACGACGTGATCTTCGGTACGACCGCATTCCCAACCCCAGCGTTGCCGATGCAATGCTGGCCATTCGTGGAGTATGCAACAGCAAGTGCTGCTCAGAGAAGAGGACGCACGCCTGTTTTCGTGTGCTTAGTTGTGGTCATCCATGTAATGGTGTTCTGAAGGAGCACACAACGCCGAACAAGAAAAGAAACGAAAGAACGACGACAGCAGAGGATGCACTGTGCCTCCCATGTTTAGAGTGTGATCTTGGCATGTCGCGTGGAGACCCAGAGGACGAGGAAGAGGGTCAAGAGACATTCGATTGCGCGTTTTGCTCAGAGAGTTTATTCTTGTCTCCCACCATCCAGCTCGACAGCTGTGGACATTTGTTTCACCACCAGTGTGTAGTAAAATTTTTGGAACAAAAGTGGGTAAACGGTTGGCCAAAAATGTCGTTTGCATTTCTTAATTGCATTCTTTGTAAGCAACCAATGGAGCACAAGATGCTTGACAAATGGATCCAACCACTCAAACGCTTAGAGAGAGACGTGGCCGTCCGTGCTCTCGAGTGTCTTGGAAGTGACAAGGGTAACCTCAAAGTTGAAAACAAGCTTCGTGCTTGGTGTGGTGCGTCTGATACTGCTTTGATGTTTGTCTTCTGTTGCTGTTGTTGCTGTTGTTGCTGTTTGAGTTCTTGTTCTGTTTTTTTTCTTCTTTTGTTTTTTGGTCGAGAGCTATTTTTTTCTTTTCTCCCACCAACCAGCCAAAACCAATCGATGTGTCCTCACTTCTCTCTCTCACTTCTCCCTCTCACTTCTTCCTCTCACTTCTCTCTTTCCTGTCATATTTTTTTTCCTTTCAATAAAACTGCAAAAGGTGGCACTCCGTCCGAGATCCAACCCACAAGACGTCAAAAGAAAAACTTTTCCATGCACAACTATAACTTTTATCAGTGCTTCACTTGCAAGAAGCCGTACTTTGCTGGTAAGTACGTATGTGCGCCTACAACATGGGAGGTGCTGCCAGACGGAGAAGAAGCAGAAGGAGGAGAGTGGATACGCTTAGATTCACAAGACAAGCATGGATCAGGCAAAGTCTCGCAATCAATTGAGGAACACTATCGAGATGTGCTTGAAAACGTACCAGGCATCTCATCGTGGATTGAAGTACGTTGGATACCCTCTGATGCTCTTGCAAGAAGAGAGCAAGATAAGGAGGCCAGACAATTGGCTGAAGTGGAACAAAAGAAAGAAGCAGACAAAAATGTCGCAGACGCTATTGCTATGAAAGATCATGAAGGAAAAAGAAAATGTTGTGTGATTAATTATCATAAATGTAAAGAGCATGATTCCTCCTTGGCAAAACATTTGGGAGTTGCCGACGTCTGGGTAGATGGGAACGTCTGCTCAAATGGTGACAACGGTGTGATCTTGGCAGAAGTGAACGATGATGATGATTTTGGACATTCGTATGCCATCCAGATTCTTGGAGTGCTGCCTCCAAAAATTGTTCTTATAAGTGCAGAGGGTATCTCTGTCGAGGAGGAGGAGGAGGAGCAGAAAAATTTGAACGGAGAAGGAGAAATGAAAGAAGGTGGTAATGATGGTGTTGTGTTGGTACCATTTCAAATTTCAATGGAAAATGCGTACCGTCACAAGAACACAGAGATGCAATTTGCTGATTTTGTCAAGTATATGAAGGAGACGTGCGTTTCTTTTTTGTTTTGTTTTGTTTCTTTTTTTTCTTGTTCACCCTCTTCTTTTCCTTCTCTTGTTTTCTCTTGTTTTCTCTTCTTCGTCTTAAACCTCATTCTGACTCTTCTCTTAAATTTTACCTTCCTGCTTTTTTTTTCATTTTCCTTCTTTCTCCTCCTCCTTCTTCTCCTCCTCCTTCTCCTCATCCTCCTCCTCCTCCTTCTCCTCCTCCTCCTCCTTCTCCTCTTGCAGACACTCTGGATTCACGATTGAACATCCACGTGGATACGGCATCTGCGGTGGCAAGGGTCACGGTGACTCTGGCAACTGGAATCTGAAAGGAACATCGGGAAGTGCCTTTTTAGGAATTTGGGGAGAGGATGGAGATCTCACATGCACGTTTCCAAACACTGCTACTAACGTCAAGTTTGATGTGTTTGCAAGTGAGAAAAAAAGTATCACTGTTGAATGGAAACGTCCAGATGGAACAACATTTGAATATCGTGCTGACATCCTTAAGGTTGCTCGTGCAATCTCCTGCTCAGAACCCATCAAATCATTCGTTGTGAAATGTAGAGGTGCATATGGACTGGACAACATTCGTGGTAATCTTTGCGGCGGCGGCATCGATGCCGCTGCTGCTGTAGCTGCTGCTGCTGCTGCTGCTGCCGCTGCTGCCGCCGCACAGCCTCTCGAGTACCGCGTGACGAAACATGCTGCGGAACAAGGACACAATCTTCGAGAAAGTGCATCATTGTCAGCAAAAAAGATCGGTCAGATTCAACGTGGAGATGTCATTCGTGTGGAAGAGGTGCAAGGCGACTGGTTGAAACTCTCTCAAAATAAGTGGTGTTTGGCCAAAAAAGGAGATCAAATATATTTGGAGTTGGTAGGAGTTGTGGAAGCAGCACGTTGCGTGGAGACTTTCAAGTGCATTCATCCAAACGGAATTGCACTGCGAAAATCAGCCGACAAGGATGACAAAGTGGACCTTCCACGCGGACCCGAGCATAATGGCATTGTGCACGGTGTTCGAGTTCCAGGAAAAGAAAGTGAGTGGATCGTCATCGAAAATGATGAGGAAAAAAACAAAAAGAATGAAAAAGAGGGATGGATTGGAAAATATCTTCCACTTCAAATAATGTACGATGCAATGTTTGAAGTTGTTGTTGACGAAAAGAAGGAGGAGGAGAAGAAGGAGGAGGAAGTGAGCAAATTTGAGTTGGAGTACGGCAAAGTATGTCGTGTTGATGTTGTCAGCATGACATGCACTGGATATTTTAATGGTTCAGTTCGTCGACTTGATCTTTCACAAGCAAAGGAAAACGATGAGAAAAAAATTAAATTAAAAAATGGAGTGAAAAAAAAACGAAACAAGAGAGGAGGAGAAGAAAGAAAAAATGGTGACGACGATGACGACGACGATGATGCTGATGACGCTGATGAAGATTTTGGGCGGGGAGAAGAGGTAGAGCTGCTGAACAGTGACCACGAGATGCCGATTGACATGGTGAAAACACAAGAGTTGGATGGATGGAATTCAGGAACAGTAATGGCGACTAGTGCGGTGTTTCCCAATGGCCCGATTCAACTTTGCTCGAACGTTGGTGCTTCTAAAGATAGTAGCATCTCACCAGTAGCAGCAATGGAATGGGATGTGAAGCTAAGCAGCAATAGCGCATGGATCGTCCAAGTAGTCAACGAAACACAATCGAGAGCAAAAACTGGTTCCTTATTGAAACAACACGAGTCTGTCGGAATGAAATGCAGTCTGAGTGGATGTAGTGATCATTTTACTAAAGTATCAAGTGCAAACAACAAAAATATTTGTCTCCGACTTGACTGCCTCAAAGGAACGTTCACAGTGACTGGGCCTGGTGAAAATGAATTATTTGCTGGCAACGTTCCTCCACAGCTCCTTAATGGTGATGAACCACTATTTTTTTCAATTTCAGGATGTGCTGGTACTGAATTAAAAGTGAATCATTGGCGTGAATATAGTAAATCTAATTCAGAGGAATGGATTGTTAAATGGGAGGGTGGCTTGAACGTACGCAAAAGTGCAGACCTTTCAAGTGAAGTAGTACGTTTGATGCCAGTGGGTACATCCTTCCGTATCCGCCGAGCACAGTCCATTTTGTCTAGTGGACATCGAAGAATGCAGCTGGTTGATGATGATGAGTGGACATCGAGTTTTGATGAGGAGGGCAACGTCTACTCGGTCAGAAAGAAGGATGATGACGACGGCGACGAAGACGGCGACGACTTTGCAGAGGATTTTCCACCAGAAAGAGCAGAAAAAGTCGCAGAGGAGGAGCTTGTGTGCTCGACATGTGCCGTGGCCAACGTACAGACGTGTGAGAAGCATGGGACAGATTGGATTCAATTTAAATGTCGTTATTGCTGCTCGTTTGCAACATTTTTTTGTTGGAACAAAGTTCATTTTTGTTCAAAATGTCATAGTGGAATTTGGAGACATTTAGTGGAATACGATGATGGTAAAAATAAATTGAAACCACCCACTGGCAAGTATACGATGAAAGCGTACACAAGTGAGATGGTGGAAACAATGGATGAGTATTTGACATGTCCAGCTCAACTCAGTGGAAATCCAAAGGATTGCCCACTTGGAATTTTACATGATGAAACTGGGGAAGAGTTTGGCATGGGTTGCAGCATGTGCAGAGATGAACGTCACAACAGCTAAAATATATAATAAAAAAAAACAAAAATAATACAACATGTATGTGGCCCACACATACTAAAATATACTACATGTTTAAAAAAAATAATTTACATGAATGTACATGTGAGGTACAAAAACTACCTGTGACTAGTAAAATGTATGTACCTTCGAAGGTACAGTTTACAGTAATTTACATAGTGTTTCATGGTCATTTTAATGTGTACGTATTGTCTATGGTCCCACTCTTTTACATGTATCAAATGAATAGTACGTACCTTCGTACTCTGATTCGATGTAGGTTTGAAATAAAAAAAATAAAAATAATGTACCCTGGTTTTTAAATATATAGTTAGTGAATTTTTTATTAGTTATTAGTAAATTTTTATTTTATCGATAAAGATCTAAAAAAGATTTCAGGGGATTTCAATTTCAATCCATTATTCATTATGCACATATTTATTTGTGTGCTCCAACCAACACAGCAATCCTCTCAAACATCACCTTTTCCACTCCTCTCCTTTCCAAGCAATAGACCATGACTCGATCGATGAAATACGCTTTGATCTGAGTATGATCTTGGACTCTCTACTACTACCGTTTCGTTGTTGTAGGGGCTGACATCACCGACAACTCCCGCTGGTTGTATTGATGGCATGTTCATTGGTGACGTGGTGCTGTCTCGCAAAAGATCCACACGCTCCTTTTTGACCGTGTTGTAACCACTTCTTCCTGTGGTGGCCTCCTCCTGCTCGGCAGCTCCACCATCGCTCACCAACGGCTGGTACATTGCAGCAGCATATCCACTTCTACCGCCACCACCGCGACCGCCGCCACGACTGCCACGACTGCCACGACCGCGACCGCTGCCGTGGTACCTTGGTCCGTCCAACGGTGCGCTTCCCTGGCGACTCCTTCCCGACAGGAGACTGGAGGATCGCCGGACACCCTCCTCGTCCTCCATGCTCGACACGCGGCAGCCGCACAACCTCTTGTACCGCACGACAACACGTGCGCTAACACCATACACTAACGCATTAAGGAAGCCTTGGAGAGGTCCAAAAAAACTTTCTAAATACGTCAAAATTAACAAAGGCTGATGACCAACAGAAAACAACTGATAAATTCGATGCACCAGACCCCACACGGCACAGACGGAGAAGACTAGCAGGTACAGCAGGACTCGCTTTCGAATGTTTGCACCGAGCTCCGTTCCATGTACTTGTCTTGCTAAAAAGACGTAGATAGAGACGTTATAAGAGAAAATAAGGACGGCGGGCAAATAAAACATTAAGAACTGTTGTAATTGCTCCATGTCGTATGACTCGGAAGAAGTGGCATGGTTGGTCAGCCAACACCATGGACGATCCGCACCACCAATGATGTCAGTGTGCATGGTGAGCTTCTCGACTAAAAGTACAATGGTAATGAGAATGGGTATTCCCCAACTGACTGCGTGGTAATACACTTCCAAATGATGTGCTTTCTTTCTTTTCTTTGTTATAAGCTGATGCAAATGAAAAGCAAAGCACGCAGTCCATAAGTACGAGGCAAGGACAAAGAATTGAAGCGTAAATCCTTGAATGGTGCACTCAAGAGTCGCAGAGCTGCCGTCGTTAGATAGAACCCCAGTCTTTCTAATTCCAGCGTATAAAAAAGCAGCGGAGCTGAAGAGATCCGTCGTCGCAATGTAAACAATAATTTTTCTAGAAAAGAAATGCATGTCCGTGAAGAGGATCCACGAGAAGATGATGAACAGAGCTCCTGCCAGTGACATGCCGGAGCTGATGGACAGCACGGTGTACAGCCATGGTGCAGTAATCATGGGTGTCATGGGGGAAGGCGCAAATGTTGGT
>Ga0307997_10001169_pt1 | contig 12346 bp, 11 predicted proteins | sample Davwhametageno36_FD_203165 | JGI IMG/M metagenome (GOLD analysis project Ga0307997, IMG submission 203165) | Marine microbial communities from Davis Island wharf, Antarctic Ocean - #36 | ecosystem: Environmental > Aquatic > Marine > Unclassified | place: Antarctic Ocean: Davis Island wharf...
AAAAATAGACGAAGGCGTAACTCTTGCAGTGTTTGAAAATGCCATTGCGACTTTTGAAGTCCCATTAACTGGGATTGCTGAATCAGAAATTCAGGCGCACTTGCAAAGTCAAATTGATGCGCTTGATCTCGACATTCAGATCCAAGGATTAGCATAATTATAGGAGGCTACCATGCTTGCAGAAATTGCCATTGCTAATGCAGCATTTGGTGTAATTAAAAACGCTATTAGCAATGGTCAAGAACTGCACAGCGTAGCTAATCAAGTTACAAGCTACTTTGACTCCAAAAGCGCCATTGCTAAGAAGGCTAAGAAAGGCGGTAGCAAGTCAGACATGGGAGCATTCATGGCTCTTGAAGGACTAAAGGATCAAGAGACTCAGCTACGAGAGATTATGATCTATGCCGGTCGAGCTAATATGTACGATGACTGGTTAGCTTTTCAATCCGAGGCAAAGCGAGAGCGAGATCAAGCTGAGAAACAGGCCACTTATAACAAATCACAACATCGTAAGCATATACTTCATATCGCAACGGTGATATGTACTGCGCTAGTCGCGATTCCCGTTCTTGGCGGGCTAGTATATTTAATTCTTGTGATTATTAGCGGTTAAGCGGTATCGGATTTTATGAACAAGTTACGCAAAATGTTAGAATACACCAACTAAAGGTGTAAATATTGAAAATGTAGTTCAAAGATTAGCTCCAACTACCGGGCAAGCGGGTGAATATCTCGCTGCGTTCGTGCTACAACGCTCGTTCCGAGCGATAGCCTTCCCAAATATACCCGCACCCTATGATCTCATCGTCGAATCTCATGCCGGAAAACTTTTGAGATGTCAGGTTAAGACTTGCGACACACCGAAAATAGTAAATGGTAATGAATATTTTCGTTGGAATACGCGTTCAAGCGCAGGTATATATAAAGAAAAAGACATAGATTTTATGGCGTTAGTCATACTTCCGCGAAGACTTGTGTATTTTCTGGATGTAAAAGATATAAAAGGATATTCGTTTTATTTGCGAACGGACGCTGCGGCAGAATTATTAGAATCAGAAACTCTCAAAAAAGTATTAGGGTCACATATCAATGCGTAAATATCGCTACTTTGAGTTAACGGAATTTGATTGTAGTCAAACGGGATGTAACTCGATGGAGCCTTCTTTTCTTGAAAAGCTTGATGAGCTGAGAGAAATTGTCGGATGGTCATTTCGTATTACCTCTGGGTTTCGCGATATTAGTCACTCAGCCGAGATAGATAAACCAGGCGGCGGGGGATACCACACGAAAGGTATCGCGTGTGACATTCAAGTGAGTAACGGCAAGCAAAAACATGAGTTAATCAAAGCAGCAATGGCCCACGGTTGGAGCGGCATAGGAATCGCAAAAACCTTCATTCATCTCGATACTCGCGAAGACACCCCAGTTGTCTGGTCTTACTAATATGATGAGTGAAGAATCTAAAACAGCGGTTGATGTCGTTGCGGCTTCCACAGGAGTATTAAGTATGGTGGCGTGGCTCCCACCCATCGCGTCACTGCTCACAATAATCTGGCTTTCACTAAGAATTTACGAAAGTGAAACGGTTCAAAAGCTTTTAGGACATAAAGAATGAATATCTTAGGCAATGTTATTGGCGCGGTTGCAGGCATTGGGCAAACGTATCTTGCGAACAAGGCTGCAGTGAAGACTGCAAAGCATGAAGCCACAATGTCTTGCATTAAAAACGATGCAAACTGGGAATCTAAGATGGCCGATGCGTCGGCGTCTAGTTTTAAGGATGAGTATTTTGCGTTAATTTTGTCGGCGCCCATATTCTTTATTGGTTATGCAATCGCGGTCGATGACCCTTCCATTATATTGCGAGTTGAGCAGGGAATGACTGCGCTCGGCGCGTTACCGCAATGGTATCAATACTTGTTATTTATTGCAGTGTCGGCGAGTTTTGGTATACGCGGCGCTGATAAGATTATGAATTTGAGGAATAAATAATGGCTCTGGAAACATCAACATATATCAACGGCTTAGTCGCCACCAATCCAACGTCTTCTGATAATGTTGGCGATGGCGACAACCACATCAGGCTCCTTAAATTAGTTTTGAAGAACTCTCTGCCGGCAGTTTCTGGGGCGATCACCGCAACGCACACTGTGATTAATAGTTCCGTGGCATCGGTGGTAGCGGCAACGAACGCCAACACAGCGTCAACTTTAATTAAACGTGACGGCAGTGGCAATTTTACAGCAGGCAGAATGACTGGAAATGTCACGGGAAGCGTTACCGGGAATAGCTCAACAGCAACGACTTTACAAACAGCGAGAACACTTGCGCTCACTGGCGATGTAACCGGATCGGCTTCGTTCAACGGTTCAGCAAATGCGACTATAAGTTGCGTCGTTGCTGATGACAGCCACAATCACACCATTGCTAACGTCGATGGACTGCAAACGCAACTAAATAATATTAATAACGCAGTGGCGGGGTCTACTGTCGCAAGAGCAGGTCAGTGGACTACAGCGCGAACTTTAACTCTTTCTGGAGATGTAAGCGGGTCTGTTGCAATTGACGGGTCTGCTAACAGAACCATCGCTGTGACAATCGCAGATGACAGCCACAATCACACTATTGCAAACGTCGATGGACTGCAAACGCAACTAAATAATATTAATAATGCGGTAGCCGGCTCCACGGTCGCAAAGGCAGGTCAGTGGACAACAGCCCGAACTTTAACTCTGGCGGGCGATGTAAGCGGCGCCGTATCGATCACAGGTGCTAATAATGTAAGCTTGTCATGCGTGGTGGCTGACAACTCACATTCTCACACAATTGCTAATATCGCGAGTTTGCAAACTACTTTAAACAACATGACCGCCAGTACTAACGCAAAGGCGACACTCCTTCAAGTCTATCCAGTCGGCTGCATATACACTAGCATTACGGCAACAAATCCCGCTTCTCTATTCGGCGGTGTGTGGGCCGCGTTTGGGGCAGGTCGAGTCTTAGTTGGCATCGACGCGTCACAATCAGAATTTGACTCGGTCAATGAGACAGGTGGCGCGAAGACGCACACATTGAGTCTCGCCGAGATGCCTGTTCACACCCACGGATTCACGGGCGTAAACGGCACCGGAAATCCAGACGGCAGTTCAGACTCTGTTGCTGCCGGCGCTGCTGATAGCTATCCGCGACAGTCCGAGCTAGACCCTGAAGGCGGCGGCGCAGCGCACAACAATTTGCAGCCTTACATTGTTGTATATATGTTTCGGCGCACTTCTTAAATGCCTTTTGTAGCCATCCGAGGCGTAGGCTCCGAAGGTTTAGTAACCGATCAGGATTCGTACAACCTAGAACTTACGCAGTTTGCTGCGGGTAATAATGTTTCGTTTCATGATGGTCGCCTTGGAAAAACACTGGGACACGTTCAAGAGGTGGCCGTCGCTGCGGCGCCAACGCATGTCCAAGGTTGGCTTTACGCCGGAAATAACACGCTTGTTGTGGGAACGCTCCAAAAGATTTATAGGTATAACGGCTCTGGAATTACTAATGTTACAAAAACATCAGACGCAACTAATTATAGCAACAGCCCACGGTGGCAGTCTGAGCAGATAGGCGTTGCCGTGATGATGAATAACGGATCGCAAACGCCACAATATATGTATCCATCGGGAAGTCGATTTGCTGATTTACCGGCATGGCCTTCGACATTAATATCGTCTTGCGTAAAACCGTACAAGTCGTTTCTTGTAATGGCCGGGTACGAACTTGGCTCATCAAAATATCCGTACACTGTGCGATGGTCGGATGCGTATGACCCGTCGTCTGTTCCTGCTGATTATAATATTTCATCTACAACAAACCTAGCGGGCGAAAATATACTTTCCGGTAATAACGGCGAATTAATAGATCAACTCACCTTAAATAATAGTCAAATGATTTATGCCGAACGTGGTGTGTTTGCGATGGATTTCGTTGGTGCGCCATTCGTGTTTAATTTCCGCGAGGTATTTGCCGATGATGGTATTATTAATCGGGGCGCCTGTGCGTCTTTCGTAAACTCGCACCTTGTCGTTGGGCATCACGATATTTATGTTCACGACGGGCAGCAAAAAACATCAATTGCTGATAAGAAAGTCCGTAAGACATTCTATAATGACGTTTCCGATACGCGTTCAGTTTTTTGTCAAACTGTAAACTCTCGCTCAGAAGTCTGGATTTGCTACGCTGACGCCGACGCCGTTGACAGACAAAATGCTAACCGCGCTTTAGTATATAACTGGACGCAAAATGCATTTACATTTATCGACTTGCCCGACGTTCGCGCTCTAACCGTTTCAGAGGCTATTGACCCGTCGGGTGGTTGGGATGACGTTGTGGGGTCTTGGTCGGACTCAAGTAATTATTGGTCTAACTCGTCACAAACTACTCAGGCTAATGCCTTAACAGTTTTTGCTGCGGGTAGCGGCGATAGTAAAGTTTTCAAGATGAATGAATCGCATTCCGCAAACGGAAATCCCTTGCCTGCATTCTTAGAAACAACAAAGATTGATCTCGACACCATCACGGGTAAGCCAACAAATACGATAAAGCAGATAAACGGAATACTTCCGCAAATAGAAGGGGCGGGCGTGATTGAGATTTCCCTCGGAATATCGCAGTCGCCGCAGGACGCAATCGACTGGAAATCAACAGTTTCGTATAACCTCGAAACGGATCATAAAATTGACGTTCGATCTTCTGGGCGATACTTCGCGCTTCGGATTGCCAGTACCAACACTGACGACTACTGGAGAATTACGGGCCTTGATATTGATATCTCTGAGGTGTCAATGCGATGAGTTTTATACCCACGACAACATCGGCATCGAATATAAACACTCTCAGGAACTGGGTAAGCGGTGAGTTGCTCCGCATATCAAATGCTCTCTCAAAAACAGATATAGAAATACCAATTATTAATGCCGCACCCGCAAAGCCCCAAACGGGCCAGGTCATCTTTGCGGACGGCACTAACTTTAACCCCGGCAACGGTCGTGGCTTATATTACTACGACAATGCTTGGATAAAAATCGCATAGGACAAAAGAACATGGGTTTTTCATTCGGAAGAAGTAAGTCAAAAAGTTCGTCAAATAGCAACGCGAGGTCTTATGTTGATCAATCGCAGCAGCCGTATCTCGACGACATTCGCAAAAAAGCGAAACAGCTTGATGAGAATGGTATGCCGGTCGAGGGTGTTGCTTCTCTAAATCCGACGCAGATCGCTGCTATGAATAACGCGAACACCGCCGGCGGTGTTCAAGCAAATGCGGGTCAGGGTGTGATGGGTTTCGGTGCGAACATGAGCGCCGGCTCTGGCGGGGCCATGAATTATGCGAACCAGGCTATGGGTGGAAACGCCTTTAACGGCATAGGCACAGCTATGGGCGCAGGTCTAGGCTATGCCAGTAACGCGCAAGGCATGAACGCGGCGCAAGGCGGTGGCGTTAACGGCATGATGGCAAATCAAATGGCCGGGTCTGCTTCGCAAATGAATTCGGCGAACAACGGCGGCATCGACCTTGGACAAGCGCGTGGCATCGGTGGCCTAGCCCAAAACTCTCAGTCTGCAAACGTAAACGGAATGGATTACGGCATGGCACAGCGGTCAGGCGGTCTAGCCGCACAAGCCGGCATCGCGCAGAACAATGGCTTTAACCCAAATAATGCCAGTCGATACATGAATAACGATGTGATGAATAATCAGATCGACGCCGCCAGTCGAGACATCACCAGAAACCTTCGCGAGAACGAGCTAACGGGCAATAATAGCGCGGCTATAGGCGGAATGAACATGGGTAGTTCAATGAAACAGAAGCTAGATTTTGGTTCTGGGCAACGAGCCGCAGACCGCATAGCCGATGTTTCAAGCAGCATCCGTGGCAACGCGTATAACCAAGGCATTGGTATCGAAGCTAACCGCGCTTCTCAGAACGCAGGGTTTCAACAAACCGGCAATCAATATAATGCGGGAGCGCAAAACTCTTTGACTAGTCAAGGGTTGGGCATTGCAGGAAATCAGGCAGGTATGAATGCCGGTTTTAATCAACAAACAAACATGGCTAACCAGAACGCGCAGAATCAGTTTCTGAATCAAGGCGTTGGCGTTGCGGCGAACGCAGCATCACAAAATGCAGGGTTTGGTCAACAAGCTAATCAGTCAAACATGGGCGCCCAAAATCAATTTAGAAATCAAGGGTATCAAATCGGAGCTAGTCAGCTTGCGGGAAACCTTGGTCGTGAGCAGCAGGCGATGGGGGCTAATCAAAATGCATATAATTCTGCTTTGAATTTCGGCACATCTTTGGGGCAGAACGCTTACAACAGTAACGTGCAAAACCAACAATTTGGTGCGGGGATGTCACAGAATTTAGGTCAGCAGGGTATTAATAATATGCAGACTGGGCAGAGCATGATGAACACGGGCATAGGTCTGCAGCAACAAAGTGGGGATCAGCAACGTGCTTATGATCAGCAACTTCTCGCAAATCAATATCAGCAAGCTATGTCGCCTTACAACAGCCTTAATTTTTATAACAGTGTTGTTGGATCGCCGAACAATCTCAACGAAGCGAACTCTTCATCGAAAGGCTCTAGTTCTTCGATGAGTGTCGGATTTGGATAACAGGACTTAAATAATGGCACAATATTTTGACATGCTTCGTAAACAACCTCCTACATTGCTGAGTGACGGTAGTCCCGAAGAGGATCTGTATAAGTCGGCTTCTGTCACAAATCATATAATTGATGATCTACCCGTCATAACGCCAAAAAACGACGACGAGCGTTCCCTTCTACAGCGTTCGGGATATGTTCCAAACGAAGACGGTACATATCAAACCGGCATACGCGATATGGCGTCGGGTATGCAGCAGCGTGAGCTTTTAAAGCGTGAAGCGCGTGAGATGGAGTACAACAAAACTAAAAACTCAATGATGTTTAAGATTGGCGATACTTTAGCTGACACTGGCCGTCTTTTTATGTCGCCACTTTTTTGGTTGTCGGGCGAAGACACATCTAAATATGATCCTTCAGAGAGGCTCAAAACTGGCTACCGCAAACAGTTTGATGAATCTGTAGTCCACACCGAGGGTTTGTACAGTCGGATTCAGCAGGCCCAACGAACGCGTCAAGATTACCGGAATCAGCTTCAAGTGTCGGACGCGCAAAGAGTGAAAGCACAACGTGACCTGAGTCTCCCTATCAGTCCCGAAGGTAGACAGTTGTTCGATTTTGCCGATATGACTAATCAAATGGATGCCTTTAACTCCAAAGACGAGACGCAGATAGGTTTATTGAGTGGGCAACTTCAAGTTATGAACGGGACGGCAATTGAGGTTGGAGGACAAGGCCGCGTCTTACAGAAAGGTGTATTTGAAGCACTAGGGAAGATAGGAACAGGGTACGACGCCGCCCGCAAAGATATCAAGGACGTATATAGCAACTATCGTAGTTTAATCTCTGCGTTAGACGCTCAGTCCGGTATTGGTGATGTCGCCTCTATCTTTAGCTTTATGAAATCGCTAGACCCTCGATCTACTGTTAGAGACAGCGAATTTAGTTTGGCCGCAGATGCCGCAGGTATATTTAACAGAATAATGAATCTGCCTACGCAAAAAGCAGAGGGTGATGTCTTATCCCCAGAGGCTAGGAATCAGATGAAACGATTGGCCGCGCAACTACTTGAACATTGGGTTGACGCAGATGAAACGGTGCGGGGCAACGCAGAAAGGAGAGTCCGATATCTGAGTAATAATGATGATGATGTCCTAAATTTCCTTGGTGAAAAATCAGAGTCACCTCTCGATATACAATTTACAGTTACAGATTAATAAGGATGCAAAGCGATGGTTACGGTAAATGCCAAAGGCATGTCTTTCCAGGTTCCCGATGAGTTTAAAACTCTATCCAAACAAGACCAACAACTTGAAGTAAGACGGCTACTTGCAAAGCAGACCAAGATTAATGACGATGTTAAGAACTACGGACAGCATTTGGAGCGTCGGGATTTAAACAACGCGATAGGCGGCGATAGCTCGTTAAAAGACTTTGCTTTGTCGGCAGGCGTTCAGGCAAATAAAGTTTTGCTCGGTTTAACCGGCGGTAGTCCTGAAAACGCTCGGCGGTTAGAGCAATTTAATGACGTAGTTGCTGAACGATCACCAATAGCTAATATGACAGGTCGTATGGCCGGCGCTGTTGGAACGGCTGCGCCGTTAGCGATGGGTACTAACGCGTTGATTGGAAACACCGCGTTGGGTTTGATGGGTCGGGGCGCACTCGCTTCAGGCACGGGTGCCGTTGAAGGACTAGCCGAAATACCATTCTCCGGCGAGTCACGGGCATCAAATACAGCGGTCGGGGCTATATCGGGCGCTTTTAGTGAGGGCGCAATGACCGCACTTCAAACGGCCTTAAAAAGAATCCCGTTTGGCGCGTTAGTAGATAGGGCGGTGGGGTTGTCGGATACGGTGGCCGCTAAAGCTAGAGATATTATGGGCGAATTCGGATTCCAATACGACACATTGAAGCAAAGCACCAAAGACATCCTGACCAGTATAAGTCGAGCCGATGACGTGGATTCGGCTGTCAAGCAAGCCGTTGAAAATGAACAGGGCTTTAAAATGACATTGGGGGAGGCGTCCCAAGATTTCTCTCAGCTATCAGCCGAGCAGTCGGCTGTCCGTCAGTCGCAAGGGGCCGGTGATACGATGCGAGAGTTTAAGAACGAGCAAAACGCAGACATCATTGCAGCCGGCGGCGCTTTGGCCGATGGCGCGGGGGGAACCGCTCCCCAGAATCGCGAGGGCGTCGGAACAATAATAAAAGACGCTTTAGAAAATAATAAAACGGCTGACAAGACAAACGTCACTGTTGCCTACGACGAGGCTAAGAGGTTGCGAGATGAGGGTGGTATCGACATGCCACTAGACCAACCTGTTATATCAAAAGCATATTACGATCTGGCTCAAGATCACATGGGTACTCATTCAGGGTTGTTGGATGATATCGGCAGAAAACTCGCGCAGTATGATATTTTAGACCCCGCTAAGTTTCCATCGGATATCCCCATAGACCTTTCGGATGCGGGTGGGTTTGGTAGTTTAAGCGTTGCTAATGTTGAAGATTTTGTTAAGTTCCTAAATACCAAGTACCGGGTAGATGATAAAACAGGCCAGTTAATAATAGAGACATTAAAGGATGCCGTAGGTTCAAATGCTGACGATATATTAGCTAATGCGATTGACGGCGCCTCCGGTAAGGTTTTTATCAATGCGGCAAGAAAAGCGCGTGAGGCCAATAAGCAATATTATAATCTTTGGGAGGCCAAAGATATATTGCAAGAAGCAACAGGCGTTAAATCGGGAACAAACACACCTGTGCGAGACGCAAGCGATATTGTCAGAGTTATTACCGCGAAGCCCAGTAGCGCCCGCGCCGTTATTGAGCAATTAGAGAAAAACGGAAACACAGCGGCTGTTGCAGACCTCAGAACGTACATCCTTAAAGACATAATGGATGGGGCTGTAAACCCAAATGTGGTTCGGGGCGACAACGGCGCATTCTCAGGCGCAAAGCTCACTAATGCTATAGAAAAACAGAAAGAAGTTTTACAAGCCGTCCTTACGCGAGCGCAGTTTAAAAAACTTACTGCGTTTGAGAAGGCGGTCAGCAGGGTTACAAAATACCCAGAGGGTACGGTGAATCACTCCAACACAGCAACTAAGGTGATGGACGCGGTGTTTAATATCCTTTCTTTGTTTCAATACACGCAGTCAGCATTTAAAGGGACGATGTCCGAGATGACAATTAACCAGGCTGTTAAACAAAACGGGCGTAAAGGCGTAGATCACATCCTTAAACTTGATAAGAACCATATCGCACTAAACACTTTTATGCGTTCCGCAATGAGTCAATACGACTTTAATAATGAAGCACCTCTTGCCAAAGGAGCGTTAGAAGAATGAGCTTATTATCCTTAATCGAAAGTGGTACAAAAACACTAGCAGATAAAAGTGCGGAGCTACGATCCGGTATTGATGACCTGTATTCGGAATCACCGTTTGGCGCTTTGGGGAATTCTATAAGCCAAATATCTGATGGATTTAATAACTCTGGTTTGCACCAAGCTTTCGCAGGTGGTACTTACGGTTCTGGCCCCCAAGGGGCTGCATCTGTGCCGATGGGGTTGGAACCACTGCGTAGTAATTATGTAGACGCAACTGGGCAAATGAGATCGGCTATGGCCGACGCAGGAATATCCATGTCATCGATGGCGAATCTTGAAGGTGGGGGGCCGATGGCAGCCCAAAAACTACACAGCTTTAAACCCGGTTCGCAGATACTTCCTGTGAAAACGCAGGCCGAACAGGATAACGCTGCGCTCGACGCGGCGACAACCGAAAATGCACCACCGCCGATTGTAGAGACAGTTTACACGCCGGCCCTGCTTGAAGAAGATGAAATAACCACTGGCGTATTAGCGGAGTAATTGATGTCTATATTTAGCTCAGTGGCAAAGGCCACTGTTAAAGGTCGTGCTGATAGATTTTACAGCCAAGCAGTCAGGGCATCTAGTGAACTACAGCGCAAAACTGGTAACGCCGATGGTTTTAAGAATGACCTCATAGGCAAAGGGCAGGTCAAGCCTGACGAGTTGAAAGCTATGGGGTTTGACGAACACTTTGCGGGGCGTCAGGATGTGTCGCGCCAAGAAGTGCAGCAGTTCATTGGCGATAACCAATTGCGGATTAAAGAGACTGTATTGGGCCGTCAGAATAGTAAGCCTTATGCGCTGTATAATGACGACGATATGGTGGTGGAATCTTTTGGCACAAGGGCCGAGGCTGACGCCGCTTTAGATGCTGTTCCTCAAGAGGTTTTTGAGCGAGGTGAGTTTTGGCGATCTGGGGAGACGGGAGGTGGCGAGTTAGATACCTCAAAGTTTGGTAGTTACACACTAGACGGTGGTGACAACTACCGTGAGTTACTGATGTCTTTGCCTAGAAATGAAGTGTATCGGATAGAAGCGGCGAAGCTAGATAAATTAACATCTGAAAATAAGTCTAACAATTTCGATCGATACACCCTTGAGGATACTTACGGCGATTACACACCAGAAGCGTATGAAGAGCTTATGGGCGTACTAGATGCAAAAGGGGATGAATTAGACAAAGTTATGACCGCGCAATCAAATATAGTTGACAATCTTAGGATAGAGCCAGATTTCGTAAACGAAGGCCACTTTGACGAGCCTAACATCCTTGCACACCTACGCATGAAAGACCGTGTAGATGCTGACGGCAACAAGACCCTATTGATTGAAGAAGCGCAGTCCGATTGGCATCAGAGGGGTGCTGATCGAGGATATGTTAACAAGGGTGAATATGCAGATTTGGTAAGTGAGGAGCGAAGATTAAACAAGATTTTAAGCGACACCGATCTTGTAGCAGGCGAGTCTTGGGGAGCTGACAATGCTCCAGATTTAGCAGACACGCTTACAAAAGCACGATCTGACTTTGCAATGGCCCGCGCGATAGCGCGAGAGAATCCAGGGGTTGATCACACTGTGTCTATCGAAACCGCACGAGATAATTTGCAAACTGCAAAAGTAAAGCTAGACGATGCGTTTCAGGAAGATTATTTAAGACAGAACGGAATCAGAGTGGGTGATGCTAACGAGATGGCGCACTCAGAAATGCAAATTCTGCGAGCCGAACTTGATCCTATGCACGATGCTGTCCCTGACGCACCGTTCAAGACTGATGACAAATCATCTTGGTACAACCTAGCTATGAAGCGTGGACTGCTTGAAGCGGCCGAGGGTGGCTACGACAAGATGGCGATTACCACTGGCCGTCAGCAGGCTGAACGCTATGACCTCAGTAAGCAGATCAATGAGGTACGGCTAGGCGGTAATGAGCAAGACGGATTTTTTGTATCGGCATTTGACAAGAATGATACCCCCGTGATCATGCAGTCAATTGACTCGCTTGATGAACTGCCTAACTTAATCGGTAAAGATGCCGCTAAGTCATTAGTTGATCAATCGTTTACCGATACCCCATTTGGCGCGGCTCGTATTCTAGCAGGCCAAGACCTCAGTGTTGGCGGTGAGGGTATGAAGCAGTTTTATGACCGCACACTACCTAATACGCTTAATAAGCTAGTCAAGCAGGATGGCGTTAAGGTTGGTCAGAGTGAGTTAGATACAGGCCTTATAAGTTCAAATCGTATGAGCATGTCGCAGGAAGATCGCATTCGTTTGGAGTTGCTAGAATCGCGAGAAGGCTATCTTACGAGGCCAGGCG
>Ga0307997_10001173_pt1 | contig 12334 bp, 19 predicted proteins | sample Davwhametageno36_FD_203165 | JGI IMG/M metagenome (GOLD analysis project Ga0307997, IMG submission 203165) | Marine microbial communities from Davis Island wharf, Antarctic Ocean - #36 | ecosystem: Environmental > Aquatic > Marine > Unclassified | place: Antarctic Ocean: Davis Island wharf...
GCAGTACAAATGCTGGTGATATTGATATTGAAGCAGGTGCTGCTGGTGGTACAATAGTAGCAAGAATTACAGAAGGTCTAGGACAAACCCTTATGGGAGCCTATACTATTCCTGCTGGTAAAACTGCATATCTTTTAAAAATTAATACTTCTGCCGAAGATGGCAAAGATGCTAGTGGATTTCTACATGTGAGAGCTACAGACACAACAACGTTTCAAATAAAACACACTTGGGAATTTTCTGGTGCTGCTGGTCCGTATCATTATGATTTCGCTGTTCCACTTGTAATTACAGAAAAATCGGACATTGATATTCGCGCAACAACTCGTGATAAAAATGGCAGATATACTGTAGGTTTCGATATCTTATTAGTAGATAACCCATAACTTGACAGCTTGTCACATATTCCGCAGGTGACTACCGGCTATATAAAATGAGTAACCCTTAGTTACCTATTTCTTAGATAAATATTATTGTAAAACAATGAAACATTTATTAGGAAAGGGAATTCCATGTTATACATTCACAACATTTCGACACAATCATCTATTCTCGCAATTGCAGCTTACAAAGTAGTAATGTTCTTTGATAATCTTTTAGTATCAATGGCAAAACGTAAAGTAGCACGAGAAACTTACAAATCCCTACACATGCTAACAGACAGAGAACTAAACGACATTGGTATCAGTCGTGGTGATATTCGCTCTGTCTCAGAAGACAAATGGCACGAAAACAATCTTCGTGACGCTCGGGCAGATAATGTTCCTTCGAACCCAAATTTAAGAGGTTCTGTATAATGTTAGCACGTTTATATTTAAGATTGGAAATTCTTGGTTACAGCAGAGCAATTGGCGCTATGACTAACCAACCAGGTGTAACAGCAGAAAATGTACGTAGCTTATATGAAAGCCGTGATGCTTCGAGAAATAAGTTATCTGCTTTGATCGCAGAAGATAAAAAAAGCAAAGTATCTAGTAATGTGGCAAATGCTTAAGTTTATATTAGAAGCTATCTCAGGACTAAACAAATCAATAGTAGCTTCTAAACTAGCTACTAGCGGTCAATTAGAAGAAGCAAAAAGATTAATGCTTAAATAATGAAAAGGAAATTCAAATGAAGTCTATCTATTTTTCACTAGTAACTATGTTTACTATTTTTGCAGCCGATATAGTTATGGCAGAGGACATTTCTGTTGATATGCTAAACAAGCGTGATGACGGATCAAAAATGGTATACAGCCAAGACATCTCACGTATCGAAGTAGGAGATACAATCACTTGGGTACCAACATCAAAAGGTCATAACGTAGAGTTTATCTCTGGCCCAGACGGTTGGAAAGCACCAAAGAAATCAAAGCTAAACAAAGAAGTTGCTATTACTTTTGATGTGCCGGGCGTATATTTGTATCAGTGTTCACCGCATAAGTCTATGGGCATGATCGCAATTGTTATCGTGGGTAAGCCAGACGGTGAAGCTAAAGATCGTTTAAAAGATGTTAAGTTAAAAGGTAAATCAAAGAAAAAGCTTAAAGCGTTAATCGTACTGGCTGACCTATAAGGCCGTAAATAGTTACATAACTAAAAACTATATAAATAAAGAGGTAGGCGAAAGTCTACCTTTTTTGTATTAAGAGGTATATAATGAATATTGAGAAGAAAATGACCCACATATGGATTGGCCCTAAACCAGCACCATTGAAGTGGATGAATACTTGGCGAGACAAACATCCGGATTGGGAATATAGTGTATTCACTGATGAAATGTTGTGGGCTCGTAAATGGAAAAATCAAGCTTTAATTGAAGAATATTACAGAAGACAAAAGTACGCAGGTGCCCACGATTTAATTCGTTATGAATTGATACACGAGCAAGGCGGATTTTGGCCAGCGGCAGATTCAGTATGTTTAGAAAGGTGTGATGAATTATTTAGTAGTCCTGCTAATCATGCATATACAGTCTATGAAAGTGAAAAAGCAAAGCCAGGATATTGTTCTCCTATTCTTGCTGCTAATACAGGTAATGTAGTAACAGGTGCTATTATTGATCACCTAAGTAGATTAAGACCAAACCAGTTAAGTGATCACCCTTATATTTCAACTGGTAACTTTTTCTTATCTAAATTCTTGCTTCCTTATATTGGTAACTCAGTTACTATTTGGCCTTCGTATACTTTAATACCACAATGGTACGGATCTAATACTAGATATGACGGTCCAGGAAAAGTATATGCTGAACAATATTTCGGTTCAACTGGTGCAGGCTTACAGATTAAAGGTTATAGCGAAGGTACGTAAATGAAAGCTTATATTTTAAAAATAGATACTCCTGTATCAAACGAGTATGCTAGCATATGTGCTGAGTCTTGCCGTAAAGTAAATTTAGAATATGTAGTAGTTAATGGTTTTCAAAACATGTCTGGCAGAATGGCATTTAGGAAAATTGGACTTAGAACCAGTGTTGTTGAAGAATATCAATACATTGAATCTCCTAGTCCTGCTGATAAAGCAATGTGCTGTACTGCAGGACACTATGCCATCTGGAAAGCCATCGCAGATGGGCCAGATGAGGTTGGAGTGATACTTGAGCACGATGCTATAATGCTACACCCAATAACAATAAATATACCAGACAATGAAATTGTAACACTTGGATACAAGTTACAAGATCCTAGCAGATATGATTCAACATCTGCAGGACCACCAACAGAACTTATTAAAATAGCAGGTCACGAAGGTGCGCATGCTTATGCTATGACTAAAAAAACTGCACAAATATTAATAGATGAATTAATTGAAAAAGGTGTAAGAAGCGCCGTTGATAACGATTACTTCATATTAAACCAAAGAAGAACAGTTGTTCCTTTATCAATAGCATCTCCTACCCCAGCAATGGGATGGTTAAGAAAATCAACTATTTGGGCAGATTCAGCTGCCAGAAATTATAATTTTATACCTTCTTTTCAAAGATTTTATAAATAAAGCAATATTGACTTAAATTACATCTTAGGATTCAACTATGGCCCAGCCAGAAGATAAAAAGAAAAAAGTAAAAGGTTTTAAAGAGTTTGATGGAAGTAAATTTATCAACATAGAACCTGAGCTTGACGATCATGATCGTGGACGTGGAATAAAGGAAGCTGCAGGTAATACTGTAGTAATTACATTTGCAAGAATGAATCCTATTACTGCTGGCCACGAGTTGTTAGTGCAAAGAATGATAACAGTTGCTAAAAAACAAAAAGCAACTCCTATGGTATTCTTAACTCATTCTAATGATAAAAAGAAAAACCCGTTACAGTATAACGATAAAGTAAAGTTTGCGCAAAAAGCATTTGGTCCTATCGTTCAAAAGTCTCCGGCAAATACTATTGTTAAGGTATTACAAGCTGTTGAGAAATTTGATAATCTTATAATGGTTGTTGGATCAGATAGAGTTAATCAATTCAAACAATTATTAAATGATTATAATGGTAAAGATTATTCTTTTGATTCGATTGCAGTAGTTTCTGCTGGTGCTAGAGATCCAGACTCAGATAATGTAGATGGAATGTCTGCTTCTAAAATGAGAGCATTAGCCGTTGAAAACGATATTCTGCAGTTTACAAAAGGTTTACCTAAAAAGCTAAGATCATCTGCTAAAGCTATTATGACAGCAGTACGCAAAGGTATGAATATGACAGAAGAAACAAATAATATATCAGAAGTTTTAAACCGTATGCAAAGACGTAAACGTGGTCTTGCTATGAGGAAAGCCCGTTTTAAGATTAAACGCGGTAAAGAGAAAGCTGCTAAAAGAACTGCTTCTCAAGAAGTATTAAAAGGAAGAGCACGTAAAGCTGCTATTAATATATTTAAGAAAAAGTTTTCAAAGAGCAGACGTTATGCTGACCTATCGGCTGGTGAAAAAGAAGTAATTGATAAGCGCATCTCTAAACTTAATAAGAAGCGTATAGAACAAATTGCTCGTAAATTGTTACCCGTAGTTAAGCAAAAAGAACGTGAGCGTCGTAAGTCAATGATGAGTGGTGGATCTTCTTCTTCATCAGTAGTTAAGAAAGAAGATATTAACGAAGCATCTGTTAAAGATCAAAGAGTTTTAAAAAAACCACACATGCTATTAGATAAAAATAATAAACCAAAATTAGATGCACGTTTTAAAATGTTTAAGAAAAAGCATGTTACTGAAGATGTTGGTCAAGAAATATTTGATTTAATAGAATCAACTGAAAAGTTCAATGAGCCAAAAAAAGATTCAATCAAAAAAGATATTGCAGCTTTAAGAGACAAGCTTAATAATAAAAAAGAAGAGAACCTAGATGAGAATCTACGCAAGCAAATTGCGCAAATGGCATCTCAGTTTCCTGAAGGATCTAAAGTTAAAATGAAACACGGCGGAATTGGTACAGTTCTGAGTGTTACTAAAGATAGTGTTAAGGTTGGTGTTGGTAATAAAACAATGAATCATAAACCATCCGAATTAATTGCTATGAAAAAAGAATCTGGCGCTGGAGAAGAAGGCACTGATCAGTTAGTTAATAAATTTAAAAAAGATACTCCAAATGCTTAATTTTAAGACTTTCATTAATGAAGGCGTTAACGATCAATCTATATTTAAAGCTGTATTCTTAGCAGGTGGACCAGGATCTGGTAAATCATTTGTAGTAGGCAAAACAGCTTTACCTGCGTTAGGGTTTAAACTAATTAATTCCGATATTGCTTTTGAGAATGCGTTAAAGAAAGCTGATCTTACTTTCAGCCCTCAAGATATTATGTCACCAGAAGGTCAAGCAGCAAGACAAAAAGCTAAAGCAATAACTGGCAAAAGGTTATCTTTAGCGATTAATGGTCGTAATGGTATTGTGGTTGATGGTACTGGTAAAGATTTAGATAAGATAATGCAACAATCTATTCAAATGAAGAAGCTTGGATATGATACTGCAATGATCTTTGTTAATACAGATCTACCAACTGCTTTAAGTAGAAATAAAGAACGGGTGCGCACATTGCCAGATGATATTGTTAAAAGTATGTGGACTGATGTTCAAAAGAATATAGGTGCATTCAGTACATTCTTCGGTCCAAGCTTTAGCATTATTGACAACTCAGAAGGATCTGATTACAATAGTCAGGTATTAAAAGCATATAAGAAGATAATGGTGTGGTCTCAAAAAATACCTAAGAATACAGCAGCAAAAAGTTGGATTACTTCACAAAGGAATAACAGCTAAATGAAAAGCTTTAAAAAATACATAGCCGAAGATACTTTAAACGAAAGTGCTCTCAAAGCTTTAAGAGTTGCGACTGCTGCACATAAAGGCCAGTCTAGGAAAAGTGGCGGAGAGTATATTGACCATCCTAAAGAAGTTGCTAGATTTGTAAAGAAATTTAAGAAATCTAATAACCTTACTGCTATGGTTCAAGCAGCTTATTTGCATGATACGTTAGAAGATACCGATACTACTTACGATGACTTGGTTAAACAGTTTGGTGGATTGGTTGCAGATATGGTGCAGGCATTGACTACTGATAAGGCAGCTTCAGATGCTATTGGTAAAGGTGAATATATTGCTGGTAAGATGGCTAAAATGTCAAGCTGGGCGTTAGTTGTTAAACTAGCAGATCGTCTTGCTAACGTACAAGATATTGATACAAGACCCGCTGACTTTCAAAAGCGATATGCAGATCAGACAAGATTAGCATTATCTCGTCTTAGGAAAGATAGATATTTAAGCAAAACACATAATAAGATCATGACTGCAATCGAAAAAAAGATTAAGGAATACTAAGATGAAAAGTTTTAAAGAGTTAAAAGAATCATTATTAGAAGATAAAGATTCCGCCGAGTATAATGACGAAGCTGGGATGTCTAAAGGTCAACTTCAAACCGCATGTGACGCAGCAAAAGAAATGATGTCTATGATTGGCGATAATGACAACCTACCTGAGTGGGTACAATCAAAGATTACTAAAGCTGCTGATTACTTAGATACTGCAAGAGATTATTTAAAGTCAGAAGGCGATGTAAAAGAAGAAAAAGATTCCCGTTTAGCAAACGCTGGTGTTGCAGGTTTTAATAAAGCCAAGCGTACTCCTTCTCACTCTACTAAGTCACACATCGTTGTTGCTAAAGACGGTGATAAGATTAAAACTATTCGCTTTGGCGAGCAAGGTGCTTCTACTGCAGGTGATCCTAAAAAAGGTGAGTCTGATAAAATGAAAGCTAAACGCAAGTCATTTAAAGCACGCCACGGCAAGAATATTGCTAAAGGTAAAATGAGTGCTGCCTATTGGGCAGATAAAGAAAAGTGGTAAGGTAAACACTTTTTTTAATAAATATTAGTAAATCATCAACAAATTAAAAGGTCTAACATGAAACGTTTTATGAAATACACCTCAGAAGATAAGTCACTCGAGCGTGCTCTTGCTTCAGACGCCCAAAAGCCTAAGAAGCCAGTAACATTAAAGAAAGCTCCTTGGGAAAAGAATGAAGCAAACGACGCTTATTGTTCTGATGAATGTTGTGGCTCTGATGTGAAAGCAGAAGATTGTCCTTGCCCTGCAGATTGCTCACATTGCGATTGCAACGCAGTAAATGAAGAAGCAGATCTTGCTGAAGGTAAAATGAAGGAATTCCATGATATGGTAAACAAAGGTATGTCTGCTGCTCAGATTGCTAAGAAAATCAAAATGCCAGTTAAAGATGTTGCTGATTTTATGAAAGACATGAAGAAAGAAGATCTTGATGAAGGCAGTTGTGGTAGTGTAAATGCAAGCAAAAAGCCCGTGTCTCAAATGACTCCTGCTGAAAAGAAAGCAAATGACGCTAAACGCAAAGAGTACAATGCGTATCAAAAGTCTAAGCGCAACGAATCTTTAGATGATTATCTTGCAAATTTAGAAGAAGGCGGTCTTTGGGATAATATTCATGCTAAGCGCAAGCGCATTAAAAATGGTTCTAAAGAAAAGATGAAGAAGCCTGGATCTAAAGGTGCTCCTACAGATCAGGACTTTAAAGACGCTTCTGAGTCAGTTGAAGAAGCATTTTCAGATTGGAAAATTCAGCATCCTACTAAGTCAACTAAAAGTTATACCGTGAAAGCACGTAATACTGGTGAAGCTTTGAAAAAAGGCCATGCTGCTGCTATTAAAGCTGGTGATATGCATAAGGCATCTGACCCAAGAACAATACAAAATAAGCATGTTTCTAAAAACGAATCAACTGTAGATGAAGGCAGTTGTGGTAGTGTAAATGCAAGTAAGAAGAAAGTTTCTGGTTCTGATAAGAAAAAACTTCTTAATGTTGCTGGCTTAAAGAAGAATGCAAATGATAAAAACTTACAAGCTAACTATGAATCTTTTAAAGAGTCATTAGATGAGGCTGCTATTGATGATATTACTGCATTATATATTAATGAAAACAATATTACTTTAGATCAACTCGAAGATATGACTGAAGAAGAGCTTAACGAGATCATCGGTAAAGCAATCGGCGGAGCATTTAAACTTGGTGCTAAAGCTGTTGTAGGTACTGCTAGACTTGCTGGTAAAGCAGCTAATAGAGTAACTGCTGCAGGTAGAGCAGACGCTGCTGAAAAGAAAGCAGATGCTGCTGAAAAGAAAGCAGCAGATAGAGAAAGAATCAGAACCGCAAAACAGCGTGTTACAGATCTTAAAAAGAAACAACGAGACACTAAAAATGGAACCGATGCTAAGGCAGATGGAACCGCATAAAAGCTTATAAATAGATTTAATAAACCCGTTAATTAGGAGAACAACAATGGCACTATGGGGAAAAACAGACGCACTAGCTTCAGTACCAACTTGGTTGGAAGATGCTGCGACTAACACAAACAAATCAAACGATCGCGACAATGCAATCTTCGTCGACCTTACCGAGGCTGGCATTGCTGCTAACCGCGCTAAGGGTATTACTGGTCCAGGTTGGTGGTTATACCACACAGATGGTACACGTCACCACGCTGAATGCCTAGTACCAATGAAAGTATCTGCTGCAGATGCAGGCGACTTAGGTGTTACTGGTGATACCGCAGTTGAAGATGCTATTGTAGCTGACGCATAAATTAAAAGAAGATATATAATATGATATTAACAGAATCAACCTTTCTGTTGTTTGCATCAAAACATTATGATAACCCTCAATGCTCTGATATATCTGAGTTTCAAGAGGACTTAAAGCGATTCCAGTACCTACGCAAATTATTTGGTAGGTACCGACAGGATGGAGACTTAAAGGAAAGGTTGATTTTGAATCATCTTATTATTATATTCAACGTATTTGGTCCGGAAGCAACAAACATGCTCTTCATGAAGCTTCACGAGTTTCATGATTGTTTAAAGCCTTTTGTGGAATATTTGAACTACATGCCTCTTATCATACAATACGATGATGTTGCATTGAGCATAGATAATATTGATTCAGACGGCATTATAAAAGAATTACTCGAAGGAATATGACGCAATGATCGTCGATCTATTTTTAGTCTATCAGTTTATACGCAGATTAGCTACCCCATTTAATAAGTGGGATGCATTTAAGCAAGGTATTATTGATGATAAAGGTGCGGTATTAATTAAGAAAAAAGACAGAGATGCTACTCAAAAGAAAGCATTTGGTGTCTTTGATGTTATGGTTACTAATATTAAGAAGTTGTTAGCAAAGGTTCCTGGTGGTGGTTCTAAACTAGCCAGTTATGCTGCTGCTCTATTCCTAATTAAAGAGTATAATGCATTCAGTGATGAATCAATACTTAATGAAGATTTAACTGATGAACAACTTGAAGAAAGCTTATTATTATTTAATGACCGATATGTCAATTATATCAAAGAAAACGCAGATGTCAAGGCTTTAAATGAAGAAATTAAAGAAGCATTTGGACGAGCAAGACTTAAACAAAATCTTGCAAAGCAAGGGCACGACGTAGATAAAGTTCATTCTCAAAACGTAAAAGATGCTGAAGCTGCTAAAAAAGATTTATCATCTTTTAAAAAACAGATTAATACTAAACCTAATCTAGAAGAAGAGCCAGTTAACTCTGTTAGTGCTGGTGGTATTGCTGGTATGGACGCAGGTCATATGTCTAAAGCAGCACAGAAGAAGTGGACGTCAGGAAATAAATCTGACAAGAAGAAAAGATTAAGAGATGTAATGGGAGTACCTACACAATGATTACTTTAGAACAATTCGGCGCGATGATTCCACGCAATAAAGATACAAAAGCATGGTTTGATGCAGCAGTAGTATTATTTGAAGAATATGAAATTAATACACCTAACCGCATTGCAGGCTTTATGGCACAATGTGCTCACGAATCAGCTGACTTTACGCGTCTTGAAGAAAATTTAAACTATAGCGAAAAAGCACTCAACTCAGTGTTTGGTCGTTATTTTGGAAAAGGAAAAAGAAATGCGAAAGATTATGCGCGCAATCCTAAAGAGATTGCAAACTACGTCTACCAAGATGAATTCCGCTCTAAACGAGGCGCACTCGGTAATACCGATGCCGGCGATGGGTGGAGATTTAGGGGCCGCGGTATTAAGCAACTTACAGGCCGGAATAATTATACAGCATTTGGAAAGTCAGTCGGATTATCAGCAGAAGAAGCAGCAGAATACGTAGCTACTCCTAAAGGCGCGATTGAATCAGCTTGCTGGTTTTGGGCAACAAACAAATTAGAACGTTTTGCAGATGCAGATGATAACTTAGGACTAACCAAGAAAATTAATGGTGGTACTATTGGATTAGAAGATCGTAATAAACGTTACAAAGCTGCTAAAGCTATTCTTGGTGGTAAAGATATTCCACAAGCACTAGCTAAATCAAGCGGTTCAAGAACACTTCGTAAAGGTATGAAGGGTGACGATGTAGCAAAAATGCAAAAAGCTCTCGGCATATCAGCAGATGGTGACTTTGGTTTTGGTACACAAACATCTGTTAAAAAGTGGCAAAAACGTAATGGCTTAGTAGCAGACGGTATTGTTGGTTCTGCAACTCAAGCTAAGATGTACGGATAATTATAAATAGAATACAATATCAAATAACATAAAGGAGATTAACATGTCTTTAGAAAAAATAGTTGCAGAAGCAATGGCAGGCCGTCCGCTTGAAATGAAAGAAGCGTTCGGAGAAGAAATTCAAACTCGTATTCAACTTAAGCTTGAAGAAAAGTACGTCGAAATGATGGAAGCAAAAGAAGCTGACGAAGATGAAGACGAAGATGAAGATGATGACGAAGATGATAAGCCTGCCTTTTTGAAAAAAGGTAAAGCAAAGAAAAAAGCTGATGACGAAGATGAAGACGAGGATGATGACGAAGACGAGTAAGTCTTAGTCTAGTAATCTTATGCCTTCTTTCGTATATGTAGGAATGATTCTTTTAGCTCTGGGTGGTGCTGGTGCATGGTACTATGACACCACTCAGACTAAGATCGAAACATTAACAGCGTACAACGCAACGCTGACCGCCAATGTTGACAAACTTGAAGAAGTCAACATTACAAATATAGCAACTATCGAGCGTATGGAAGCTAATGTAGAGCGTCAACGAGAACAATACAATCAACTTCAAGAAAACTTTAGTAAGATTCGTTCTCAAAACAACCAACTCAAAGACAGATTAGGTAAGCATGATCTAGGAGCACTTGCTTCTGCTAAACCAGCCTTAGTTGAAAGAGTTGTGAATAATGCAACAGGTAAAGCAAATCGTTGTTTCGAATTGTTATCTAATGCACCGTTAACTGAAAAAGAAAGGAGCGCAAAGAATGGTAAAGCATTTAACAGCGAGTGCCCTTGGATTTATGATGATCTTGTCTCTAGTGGCGTGCTCGTCGAACCCAGTAGCACCCCCAGCGAAGATAATAACACAAACTGAATACGTAACACCTCCAAAACCTATAGTTCCTAATGCTGATGCCTTGTCGCTTCGGGATGTAGAATTTGTTATTATAACCCCAGAAAATATAGATGAAGTCTTTGAAAACCTTAAAAACGATAAAGTCTTATTTGCATTAACTGCAGATGGATATGAAAACATCGGTTTAAATCTTAGTGATGTCAGAGCATATATGCAACAACAAAAAAGTATAATTATTATGTATGAGAATGCGTTTGATGAATAAATAGGTATGAAAGTATATTATGTAGAATGTAGTGACCCTGTGATTAATAGTAATTTCAGGGTTTTTTCTATTTAAATCGGGGAATCTATAATCAAATGGTAGATAATAATACTAATTTAAGTACTGATGTCGCCTTAATAAAAAAAGACATTAAACAAATTGAGAGGTTTTTTGCGAAGTTTGATATTGCGCTAGAGACTATGGCCGAAGTGAGCCAAAAAGTTGCTGTTATGGATGCTATGGCCGAGAACACTGCTGAGAAGTTAGATCAGTTAGAGGAACGTATGGCTGAGCATAAATCAGAAGATAAGCAGCGCGCCGACGTCCTGCATCGCCGACTAGAAGCACAAAGAGTTTCAGCACGATCCGACCACCAAATACTAGCAGACGAAACAAAGCATGACCGTAAAACCCGCAACGCAGAAATAATGACCCAGCTTGGTAAAATGAATGGATCATTAGATATACGTTTAAGCAAGATAGATGACAAAATTAGTGTACTAGAATCATGGCGGTGGTACGTTATGGGTATTGGTGCCGGTCTAGTGGTGTTATTTGCGGAAATTAACTGGTCTATGCTAATTGGTGGTTGACACACAACCGATCTTGGTGTATAATAAATCTATAATTTAAAAATACATGTAAATATATGTGTACAAACTACTACTTGTGTGGTATAATGTACTTATACATGTAAACATTGTGGATACTATAATATGGCTGAATTCATCGACATACAATACGCGCAACTGCTGTCTGGTCGTCTTGAACACTTTAAGATCAAACACACTAACCCGTATAAAATTAATTTTAGGTGCCCTATATGTGGTGACTCACAGAAGAGTCGCTCTAAGGCCCGTGGATGGCTTCTAGAAAGAGACAATAAGTTCTCCTATTATTGCCATAACTGTGGCGCTAGCCAAGGGTTTAACTTCTTTCTCAAGACTGTAGATCCTATGTTGTATAATGATTACATAGCAGAAAAGTTTGTAGCTAATACTACTGTTAAAGATACTGCTACTAAAGAAACAGACTTTAAAACAAAAGCACCGGTATTTAAAGTTGATCCTCTTAAAAAGCTTAAAAAAGTAAGTCAATTACATCAAGACCATCCTATAAAAAGATATGTAACCAGTCGCCAGATTCCTCCACAACATCATTACAGAATGTTCTTTGCTCCTAAGTTTATGACTTGGATT
>Ga0307997_10001176_pt1 | contig 12297 bp, 8 predicted proteins | sample Davwhametageno36_FD_203165 | JGI IMG/M metagenome (GOLD analysis project Ga0307997, IMG submission 203165) | Marine microbial communities from Davis Island wharf, Antarctic Ocean - #36 | ecosystem: Environmental > Aquatic > Marine > Unclassified | place: Antarctic Ocean: Davis Island wharf...
GTCTTTTTGATTTTTATTATAAAATCCATAATATTCTGTTGACATACTTTCAAGAATGATTATGACAACATTTTTTTTAACTATTTTTTTTCTTTTATATAGTTTGACTATATCAGTGTATTTTAATAAATCACTTTCTTTAAAGTAATTTTTTCTTTTTAGATCCTGGAGAGTATAGGTTCTAATTAATGAGAACGGGGTGTTAACTATTAATGAAATCTCATTAGGGTTATTAGTGTATTTTCCGGCATTACTTATTGTTATTGGCCTATTATTAAAAATGAATGACCCTCTAAAACCAAACACAACTGTTGTCAAGCATAATAGACATATTATTGAAGAACTAAATATATTTTTCTTAGTGAAGTGAATCGTTTTGGAATCTATTTTAGTTTTATTAGCTATAATTTTTAAAATATAGAATACAATAACTAATAATGGAATTGTAAACCAATAATCCTTGCAGAATTCAAGTAATATTCTAAAAATATTTTTTTCATTAGAGAACTCATTCAAGAATGATATTGTAAGTCGACTTTTACTAAACGGATAATAGAAGACATCTATAATATTTACTACAATTCCAAGTAAATTACAGTATATGAAAAGATAATAGATTACATTTTTATACCATCTTTTAAAAATTAAATTACTAGGTAATAAGCTAAATAATATAACAAGTGAATTAACATAAAAAATAGCTGAGATGTCAAAACGGATACTCCCCTTAATAATCCTTAAATAGTCAATTAGATTGATATTTGAAAAATATTCTAAATTATAAAAAAAGAAGAGTAGTCTGCAAAGCTGATATAAGATTAAAATAGCTGCTATCTTAATAGATAGCTTATACAGATTTTCAATGTATTGTTTATTTAGCATCTATAATTTTTGGTAATTATCACAAATTTATTATATCTGTTATTTATATTTGATAGAATTAATTATCACAACAACTTCCTTTATTACAATCATCATCCTTTTTTGTATATTTTTTATATAGAAAATATACTGCCAACCCAAATATAATTAATACTGCTATTGCTTGCCAATTCATCTTTTCAATTTTCAACAAAGTAAAGAAAATATTAAGTAGTTTTGGCGTCAAACAAAATCAAAGATGCAATTTAATAGAAAGGGAATTTCAGATGTTGAGTTATTGGACTTATATAAGTCTATTTTAACACCAAGACTAGTTGAGGAAAAGATGTTAATTTTATTAAGACAAGGTAAAATTTCAAAATGGTTTTCAGGAATAGGGCAAGAGGCTATCTCTGTAGGTGTAGCTGCAGCCTTAAGTCAGGATGAATACTTACTACCAATGCATAGGAATTTAGGTGTTTTCACGACTAAAAATGTATCTTTGAATCGTTTATTTTCACAGTTCCAAGGAAAAGCGAATGGTTTTACAAAAGGGCGTGATCGTTCTTTTCATTTTGGGACTAAAGAGCACTATATTATTGGAATGATATCTCATTTAGGACCTCAATTAGGTGTGGCTGATGGAATTGCTTTGGCTAATAAATTAAAAGATAATAAAAAAACTACTGCTGTTTTCACAGGTGATGGTGGAGCAAGTGAAGGTGATTTTCATGAAGCACTTAATGTAGCAGCTGTTTGGGATTTGCCAGTAATATTTGTAATTGAAAATAATGGATATGGCTTATCCACTCCAAGCTCTGAACAATTCAGGTGTAAGCAATTTTCCGATAAAGGAATTGGTTACGGAATGGATGCTTATACGATTGATGGAAATAATATTTTGGAAGTATATTCAGCTGTTAAAGATATAAAAGAACAGATTGTTAAAAATCCTAAGCCTGTCATTTTGGAATGTATGAGTTTCAGAATGAGAGGACATGAAGAAGCTTCTGGGACAAAATATATTCCCAAGGACTTAATGGAAATGTGGGCTAAAAAGGATCCTGTTGAAAATTATGAAGCTTTTTTATTGAAAGAGAAATTGATTTCCCAAGAAGAAATAGACGCATTAAAGAAAGAAATAAAAACTGAAATAAATACGGCTTGGTCTACTGCTGATTCAGAGCCAAGGATATCATCAACTCCTGAAAAAGAGTTGGCTGATATTTATGCCCCTTATGTTCCTGAAATTATTCAACCATCAAATGAGAAAACAGATAAACGACTAATTGATGCTATCTCAGATGGATTAAAACAATCCATGCAGAAACATGATAATTTGATTCTTATGGGGCAAGATATTGCTGATTATGGGGGTGTATTTAAGATCACAGATGGTTTTATGAATGAATTTGGCAGAGATAGAGTGCGCAATACACCTATTTGCGAATCAGCCATAGTCAGTGCTGCATTAGGATTGTCAATTAACGGATACAAATCCGTAATGGAGATGCAATTTGCTGATTTTGTTACTTCAGGTTTCAACCCGATTATTAATAACTTGGCAAAAACTCATTATAGATGGGGAGAAAAAGTAGATGTTGTAGTGCGTATGCCTACAGGGGCAGGAGTTGGAGCAGGTCCTTTCCATTCTCAATCTAATGAAGCATGGTTTACTCATACTCCAGGATTAAAAGTAGTTTACCCTGCCTTTCCTGAGGATGCAAAAGGTTTGTTAAATGCGGCTATTAATGACCCAAATCCAGTAATGTATTTTGAACATAAAGCTTTGTACAGAAGCTTAAGTGGTATGGTTTCAGATGCTTATTTTACGACCGAAATAGGAAAAGCAAACCGTATAAAAATAGGAGCTGATGTAAGTATAATAACTTATGGTATGGGAGTTCATTGGGCATTGGAAGTTTTGAAAAATAATCCTGATATTTCTGCAGATTTAATTGATTTAAGAACCCTTGTTCCTTTGGATAAATTGTTTGTTTTGGATTCAGTAAAGAAAACGGGAAGGGCTATTGTATTGCATGAAGATTGTATGATTGGTGGTTTTGGAGCTGATTTGTCAGCAATGATTGCTGATGAATGTTTTGAATATTTAGACGCTCCCGTAAAGCGCTCTGCATCAATTGACACGCCTGTTCCTTTTGCCCATGAATTAGAAGATGAGTTTTTGGCTAAAGCACGCTTTGAAACTCAATTGAAAGACTTGATTTCGTACTAGAATGCTAATATTTCTTTCAGCATTGTCTATCTAATTTTTTTTTATCATATTTGTAAATCATAAATCAAGTAAAGAATTGCAATTTCATGAATAAATTTTTTTTTGTAGAATCAAAATTCGTAGTATTACTTTTAGTACTACTCTTTTTCTTTTCATCCTGTGTTACAAATAAGGATTTTGAATATTTCAGAACATCTAAGGATGTATCAAAAGCAAAGTTAAATACTAATAAGTACCTCTTACAAGTTGGTGATTTAATATCAGTACAAATTAGCACAGTTACCAATCAACAACACGATTTTTTTAATAAGGAACAAACTTCTAATTCAAATTTAATGGTGCAGAATCCATACTTGTATGGATATCTAATTAAAGAGGGTGGTTTTTTGGACTTACCTTCTTTAGGAAAAATAAAATCTGAAGGATTTACATTAAGAGAGTTAGAGAATATTATTAGGCAAATTGCAATTTCCTATTTTGAAAAACCAATAGTGAAATTAAATATAATTAATTTTGAGATAAGTGTCTTGGGTGCAGTAAATAATCCTGGAAATTACATGGTAGTTAATCCTGAGGCAAATGTTTTATATGCTTTAAGTCTAGCAAATTATATGACAGAGTTTGGTAACCTAAAGAAAATTAAAATTCTTAGAAATGATAATGATGCAAATAGGATTTTTTATGTTGATTTAACTGATATAAAAACATTAAACAATCCTAATTTTATGTTGCAACCAAATGATGTGATTTATGTGCCTCAATTAAATAAAAGATTTTATTCATTTTCTAGTTTACCAAACTTGATTTCTATGTCAATATCAGCAATAACACTTTATCTATTAATCAACAATAACTAAGTATGAGTATTAATAATCAACTTGATGAGATAATAGATTTTAGGCAATTTGTTTTCAAGATAATTAATAATTGGTTCTTTTTTGTTCTAAGTTTGTTTTTGACTTTTGCTTTAGCTTATCTATATAATAGATATACTAAGGAACTATATTTGGTAGAAACCTCTATTCTCATAAAGGAAAATAATTCAATGGGTTCTGCATCCGATTTATTGTATGAAAAAGCAATGGGAAGTAGTAATGTAAGCATAGAGAACAAGGTATTAATGCTAAAATCTTATCCTTTAGTTTATTCGACATTATCTGATTTAGGTTTTGAGATTAATTACTATATTGTTGGAACTATAAAAGAGTCTGAATCCTTTATTGCTCCATTTAAAATAAGATGTAACGATATAACTAAAGTAATTGGAAAGAATATTACTATTGAATATATTAATGATAATCAATATACAATTATTTATGATGATAATAATAAACAAGAAAATCATAATTTTGGAGAAGAGATTGATTTTTATTCGACAAAGATTATAGTTGATTTAGATAGTAGATATTCTGAAAATAGTATTGATATGCCCAATACGGTTATTGAATTTAGGGATTTAAAAAGACTTACTCTTGAATATCAAAAGAAGATTTTAATTTCACAAAAGGATGTTAATTCAACTGTGATAGATATATCAATACTGGAAGAGGATCAAATAAAAGGAGTTAAATTCTTAAACAAATTAACTGAAAATTATATCAATAGTGAGCTAAGAGAAAAAAATATAGCATCTAATAACACAGTTTCTTTTATAAATAGTCAGTTGAAGGAAATGAGTGATTCATTGTCACTTATTGAAATGAATATTCAAGAATATAAGAATAATAATAAGATTACTGATTTAAGTTTAAGGGCGCAAAGTATTTATGCTAATATTGTTAATGTAGATACAGAGTTAGCAAAAAGTAAAAGTCTTAGTAATTACTATACTTATCTTGAAAATTATATTAATGATGGAGATAATTTAGAAAGTATTAGTGTTTCTACTTCATTTGGAGTTAATGATATTGGCTTGAACTCGATTATAAATCAATTAGTTGAATTACAAGTTAAAAAGAATGTTTTAGTTGATGGTGGCCAAATCAATAATCCTTCAGTATCACAATATAATCGTCAGATTAAGCAATTAGTACTTAATCTTAAAAAAGCAATTAATTTAAGTAAGTCAACTAATAATTTGCTTATTAAAGATTTTAAAAATAGGATTAATAAGATGGAAACTTCATTAGGAGATATTCCAAAAGTTGAAAGAGAACTGTTAAGTATTGAGCGTTTACAGTCTATTTCTGAAAACATCTATATTTTCTTATTACAAAAGAGAGCAGAAGCAAAAATAACATCTTCTTCTAATATTTCTGATAGTAAAGCGCTAGAGCCTGCCATGTATTTCTCTAAAAAACCTGTTGACCCTGATAAAACAAAAAATTATATAATTGCATTACTTATTGGTTTAATGTTGCCTATGATTATACTTTTAATTAAGGAGTTGATAAACGAAAAGATACTTAATAGAGCTGATTTGGAAAAGGCTACGTCTATTCCTATTTTAAGTATAATTGGTAGTAATCATAGTGGTAATATCTTACTGTCTCAACAAAATCCTAAATCTGCTGTCTTTGAAGGGTTTAGAGCTTTGCGGTCTAATTTAAATTTCTTCAATCCAGAAAATAATAAGAAAGTATATTTAGTTACTTCATCAATAAGTGGAGAAGGTAAAACCTATATCGCTCAAAACTTAGCTATAGTATTTGCAAAATCTGGTAAAAAAACTATAGTAATAGGGTGTGATTTAAGAAGGCCAAGGATGTATGTTGATTTTGGACTTACAAATGAAATTGGGATTTCTAACCATATTCTTGGTGATAAGTCATTAAGTGATGTAATTGTACAATCTGATATTGAAAATTTAGATATTTTGGTTTCAGGACCTGTACCAAATAATCCATCTGATGCTCTATTGAGTGATAAGTTTGGAAAGATGATAAATGCCTTAAAAGAAAGCTATGATATTATTGTTTTAGACACCCCTCCTTTAGGATTGGTTGCTGACGCATTAACATTAATGGATTATTCAGATATTAACCTATATGTAGCAAGACAGAATTATTCTAGAAAAGGTCTACTGTCATATGCTGATGACATGTATGGTAAAGAAAGATTAGGAGACATACACCTTATTTTTAATGATGTAAAAGAGGGTAGTGGTGCTTATGGTTATGGTTATGGCTATGGCTACGGTTATGGCTACGGTTATGGCTACGGTTATGGAAATAAATATGGATATACTCAAGGCTCAGAGTATTTTGATGATAATGAAAAGCTAAAAAAAGATTAAATGAAAAGTTATTATGAAACTCCAAAAGTGATTGCAGAAATTGGTTGCAATCATAAAGGAGAAATGGAGATAGCAAAACACTTATTGAAAGTAGCTGCAGAAAGTGGAGTTGAAGTTGCTAAATTTCAAAAAAGAAATAATGTAGAATTATTGACTGAGTATCAGTATAATGCTCCTCACCCTAACCCTATAAACTCCTATGGTGATAGTTATGGTGCGCATAGAGAATTTTTAGAGTTTGATGTTAATCAACATATAGAGCTTAAAGAATATGCTGAAAGCTTAGGGATTATTTATTCTACTTCTGTTTGGGATACTACTTCTGCAAAACAGATTACTTCTCTTAATCCTAAATTAATAAAAGTACCTTCTGCTTGTAATAATCATTATGAAATGCTTAAAGTTTTAAGAGATGACTATCAAGGTGAAGTGCATATTTCTTTTGGGATGACAACAAAGGATGAAGAAGAAGAAATTGTTTCATTTTTTGAAAAAACTAATCAGGCAAAAAGATTAGTGTTATATTCTTGTACTTCAGCTTATCCTGTTCCTTTTGAGGATGTTTGTATGCTAGAAATTTTAAGAATAAAGGAAAAATTTAATGATAGAGTAAAAACAATTGGATTCTCAGGGCATCATTTGGGAATAGCAGTAGACATTGCTGCTTATGCTTTAGGAGCCAATTGGGTGGAACGTCATTTTACTTTAGATAGAACTTGGAAAGGAACAGATCATTCTGCTTCTTTAGAGCCTGCTGGATTAAGAAAATTAGCTAGAGATTTAAAGGCTACACATAAAGCTCTTACATGTAAGCAGTCGGATGTCTTAGCAATTGAACAAGTACAAAGAGATAAACTAAAATACAGAAAACAATAATGAGCATAATTGCTTTTATACCAGCCAGAGGAGGAAGCAAGTCTATTTTACAAAAGAACATTAAAGTTTTTTGTGGAAAACCATTAATATTTTGGAATTTACAAGAACTACAAAATTCAGATGTAGATGAAATTATTGTTGCCACAGATTCTAATGAAATTAAGTCAATCGTAAACTCATTTAATTTTTCAAAGGTAAAAGTGTATAATAGAAGTAAGGAAAATGCTCAAGACGTATCTTCTACTGAATCAGTTATGCTGGAATATATAGATAGTTCAAATATTTCCAATGAAGATACTTTTATGTTGGTGCAAGCAACTTCACCTTTTACGCAAAGCATTCATTTTAATGAGGGCTTAGAGTTGTTTAAACAACATGATACTATTCTAACTTGTTGTGAATCTAAAAGGTTTTCTTGGAGAAACGGAAAAGCATTAAATTATGATATTTATAACCGACCAAGAAGACAAGATCACAAAGGGACATTAATAGAAAATGGCGCTTTTTATATCAGCTCTGTTGCTGATATAAAATCAACGAAGAATAGAATCTCAGCAGATATCGGAATTTATGAGATGCCAGAATATACTTATATTGAAATTGATGAGCCAGAAGATTGGATAGTTGCTGAATCATTGATGAAACGTTTTGTTTTAAAAAATGAAGAGTTAGATTTTTCTAATATTAAATTATTTTTATCTGATGTAGATGGAGTGCTTACAGATGCAGGAATGTACTATACTGAACAAGGAGATGAGTTTAAAAAGTTCTGTACTTATGACGGAATGGGTTTCCAGCTCTTGCAGAAAACAGGAGTAAAAGTAGGGATATTAACTACAGAAGATAGAGAGCTAAACAGAAGAAGAGCTAAGAAATTAGGTTTGGATTTTGATTTTCATGGTGCAAAGGATAAATTACAGATAGTTAAAGATTTATGCGTAAAAGAAAATATCACTCTTGCTGAAGTTGCTTATATAGGCGATGATGTAAATTGTTTTGGTCTTTTATCTCATGTAGGAATTGCCGCTTGCCCTAATAATGCAGTTGATAAAATTAAAGCTATTCCAAACATTATGCAATTAAAAAGAAATGGTGGTGATGGAGTGGTAAGAGAGTTTGTGGAATTGTTTCTTTCCTAATGGATTTTGATGATAAGGATTTTAAATCTCTTGAAAAATACCTGAAATTAAATGAAATTTCAAAAGAAGATATTTGTTTAGTAGGAAGTACAACTTTATCTTTAATTGGTATTCGAAAACATAATGATATTGATATTGTAATTCATTCTAAATATGCTTCAAACTCACTTTCTCAACATTCATTTATTGAAAGGGTAAATAACCCATGGTCTTCCTTGTTTTCAGATGATAATTTGATTGAAAACTCAGATTTATATATTTTATATAATGGTTTCAAATTTGTAATTCCTGAACTTATTTATCATAAAAAAAAATGGCACAATAGAATTAAGGATCAATCAGATATTATTGAATTGAATGAGTATGCAAAAATGTATAAAAATTGGAACTGGAAGTTAATCGAGCATGAATTACCAAAGCCATCATTTTTAAAAAATATTTTCAGAAAACTCCAAAATAGATTTAGCTTGTATCTCAATTATCTAAAAAATTATTTTAGATATGATACTAGTTTGCATAGTGATGCATTTCAAATGATACCAACTTCTAGCCTGCTAGCAAAACAAGTTGTTGACCATAGATTTAATCGATATGACATAATTGTTCGCTATATGGCAATTGATTCCTTTTTGAATTATGAAAATGAAGGGATTAATCTGTATGAGAAGATGCAAAAGAATAGAGGAGGGTCAGCTCACACTAATCCTTTGAAGGTTTTTAAAGAGTTAATTACAAGTTTTAATAATAATGGAGTTGATAGTAATTATCCAATACTAGTAAATAAAGATTTGCACATAGTAGATGGAGCACACCGCTTAGCATGTGCATTGTATTTTAATGAGCCTTTCATTGCTATAAAAATTAATAATAAACTTGATCACTCTCCATATGGTATAAGTTGGTTTAAAAGTAATAATTTTTCAACTGAGGAATTGGATTTAATCCAACAGAGAAAACAACAAATTTTGATTAGTGATCAATTGTATTTTGAAATTGTATTATGGCCGCCTGTATCTCAATATTTTGATGAAATTGAGAAATTTATTAAAGAACATTATACTGTATATTCATCTGCAGATTATAAAGATATCCCTGAATTCAATACTTACATTAAGGCTTTATATAAAATTGATGATATTAAGGATTGGAAAGTTGATTTAAAAATTAAGGGAATGTCTGTCTACCCAAAAGATATTAGAGTTATCAAAATAGAAATTCTCGAACCTAGATTTAGAAAAAAAGGAAATGGGCAGCTTATATCTGAAGAAGTTGAAACTTTAAAAAAGCAAATTAGAGAATCTTATAAAGAAAAATTAGATAATTATTTTCATGATATTATTATTCATATTGGCGATAATTATTCTCATACTAAGCAAAGTCAAAATTTATTAAAATAAATGTTTAGAAATTTTCTATATATTATAAAGTCAATGTTTTTTTTTCTTTCAGGTATACTAATAAAAAGAAAATATGATGTTGTTTTTTATTATCCTCAGCATTTTAACAGAGGAGAAAATAAAGATAATCAGCTTTTTAAACATCTCTTGCTAAGTTGTGATAGAAATAGTATCTCATATGTTGTGTTTGAAGAGCCTGATTTTACAATTAAAAGTAATAGAAATTCAAAGACTACTCCATTTGATTTTATTTATCTAGTAGTTATTCTTTTGCGTAAACTATTTAGTTCTGAGATGAATACTCAATTAAAAGATCAGAAAATTGGCAGTTCTATTGCTAAAGTATTTTTTAGACAGTTTCATTTCAAAAATTTTATAACTCTATCGCAAAGCATGCTTAGTGTTTTTAGGGGAATTAACCCTTCTGTGATGTTGTATGATCTTCAGCATGGTATTATTCACAACAATAAAAAGAATTATTTAGTAAATGGTATAGCAGAAAGTAATTTAGTTGTCAACGATGCTAACTTATTGTTATGTGGAGAATCTTACCAAAAGATATTAGAAATAAATGAAAAATTAGATTATTTTAAAAATCACACTTTAGTAATTGGTAGTAATATATCTTATAAAAGTACTATCCATAAAGAATTTAATAAGAATATCCTTATTACTTTACAATTCACACATGATCATACTGTAAAAGAGAATGCAATTTTATTAAAAGAATTAAGGGAGTTTATTTTATCAATTCATGTGGATGTTAATTTTTACCTAAAGCACCATCCTAGGTTTAATAATGAAGTTGATTTGTCAGAATTATTAAAATTATCCAATGTTATGATTGCCACTGTTGACATTAATGAATGCTTAAGATTATGTAGTTTGCATGCTACTACTTATTCGACATCCACTTTTGAGGCTGCTTTATTAGGGATTCCTACAATTTTACTTGCTTCTGAAAATGAGTTTAATTATTTTCAAAATGAATTTGATTACCCTCTTAATATTTTAATTGACGAGTTGGATTCAATTGAATTTTATCAAGAAAAATCAAAAATCATTAAAGATTGGGCAATTGCTTTTTACTTTCCTTTTAATGAACAAAAATTTTTAAATTTATTAAAATGAGTAAAATAAAAGTATTTCTTGGTGGATATATTAATTATACCAATGCTCAGAATTTAAATTGTAGAGCAGTTGCAGAGTATTTGGATAAAGATAAATTTGAAGTATTAGCCTTAACTACACATTTTGGCAGAAGTGAGAGCTTTGAGGCAAATACCTTCAAATGCTTAAAGCCTTTTAGTTTTTCAAAGCATTTAGGTTTTTTATGGGGAATGCTCAATAGTGATGTAGCGTATTTTCCTAAACATGTTGATACTCCACTTTGGGTGTTAAAGTTAGCAAAACTACTCAAAAAGCCAGTTTTTACTACTATTGAAGGAAATGTAACTGATTTAAGTAAACCTAATCTAATTGCTTTATTTGGGTCAGAAAATAACATGAAAAATCATTTTAGTTATTTTAAGCAAGTTTTTGGTATTACTAGATTTCTAATCCAAGAAACTCAATCAGTAATATCCATCAATAATACTCCTTTATTGTTAGGTGTGAATGTTCATCAATTTAACTCAAAAATTGCTAAAAATTTAAGATCAATTGTTTTTGTAGGAGGATTAATAAAAAGGAAAAGGATAGATGAATTTTTACTATTAGCTAAATTTTATCCTCAAATTAATTTTAATATAATTGGTAATGGTCCTGAGAAAGATAATTTAGAAAAAAGAGCTAGTTCTAATGTAGTTTTTCATGGAGAGTTATCACAGGATAAAATAGATGCAATATTCCAGCAATCAGATATAATGTTTCTTCCTTCAAAATCTGAGGGATTTCCTAAGGTAATTTTGGAAGCTGCTTCAGCTGGAATTCCTTCAGTAGTTTATAATTCTTATGGTGCTTCTAAATGGATGAAACATAGAATTAATGGCTTTATTGCAAATGATTTTAATGAGGTGAAGAGTATTATTAATGAGCTACTTAATGATTCAGTATCTCTTCAGAAGTCATCTGAAAATGCTGTTAAATTAGCTAAAAGATTTGACTGGAAAAATATTATTATTGATTGGGAAAAAGTAATTGTAAATTTGCATAATGGACAATAAAAAAACATACTTAGTAATTACTCCATTTTTTCCTTCTAAAAATTCTTTTGTTGGTAGTTATATTTTTGATCAAATAAATGAAATTAGAAATCAAAGTGATTTCAATATTAAAGTCATTAAATTAGTTTCTGCTTTTTCAGTTGAAAAGGATTATAAATTTGAAGGTTTTGAAATTATGATATTTAGAGTAATGGATTTACCGTGGTTTATTTCTCCAGGAATTTTTAACGAATTAAATACAAATAGGTTTAAATCCTTCTTAAAAAATAAAAAGATAAATGATATTATAATTTCTCATGCACATGTTTCTTATCCGGCATCATACTTGCAAAATATTTTAGATTGTAAAAAAATAGTGCAACATCATGGACTTGATGTACTTCAATTA
>Ga0307997_10001178_pt1 | contig 12275 bp, 10 predicted proteins | sample Davwhametageno36_FD_203165 | JGI IMG/M metagenome (GOLD analysis project Ga0307997, IMG submission 203165) | Marine microbial communities from Davis Island wharf, Antarctic Ocean - #36 | ecosystem: Environmental > Aquatic > Marine > Unclassified | place: Antarctic Ocean: Davis Island wharf...
GCAAGCCAGCAAGCACCACAAGAGCCCCTGCGAGGACCTGTGGGACTGCCAGTGAGATGTCCCAGCGTTTGCGCAGCTGCCACTGCAGGACAAATCGAAGGGCAGCCCCTGCAAGAGCAAGGGCTGTGAAGGTCGTAAACATGATTGGTCTCCATGATGATTGATATCATTATAGAGGCCTAAAAGTTCTCGGTTTTGGGTGGGGAAACCGTTGGTTTTGTGCAGTGTTGTATAATAGAATGGGCGGGAAGCAGACTTTCGCTGCAAGTGCAGTATGCACTTCTTTTGCTTACAGAAGCGGACATTGGCGACATAACTACCAATGTCATATTAGGATATTGGGAGCGTGCCATCACACATTTTGGGATCCAATCGCGATCTGACTTGCTGGCAATCTCCGCTTCAATACGCATAAGCGCGCTTATGTGAAAATGCGTCTTGCGGTAGTTTGTATTGAGTTTCAAAGGCAATCAGGTGCCTGTTGATTTGTTTGTTGCTTTCAAGCAACGCTCATGCCAACATATCGAGTCAATTCTATTAGCGGTTGAAGGCCCTTATAATGAGACAAGTCCAAAGACAGGCGACGGCACAAAAACTGGCTTTGACCCAAGTTATGCGCAGTTCACTTTCTTTGCTCCAGATGGGTCCGGAAGAACTTATTGATGAGACTGAAAAGGAGGCAAAGCGGAACCCATTTCTTAAACCTATTCCCAATTTTTCGCGTGGGCGCGGTGCGACTGGATCGGAAGGATTTGATATTGGCAATATCGGGGAACAGGAAACCGACAACGATGACATACTTAAACAGGTCTCTCTTATTCGATTGAGCCCTGATCAGAGCAGAATTGCAGCTGAACTTGTCTATTGCTTGGACGAGCGAGGCTATATTTCAGACCCTGCGGACGAAGTATGCGGATATTTAGAGGTGTCTGCGGGTGCACTTATGGAAGTTGTCTCCATTCTTCAGAACTCTGTTGAACCGGCAGGTGTGTTTGCATGGTCACTGAAAGATAGTTTTCGAATTCAGCTTGAAGCCAAGAACAGATATGATCCTGTGATTGCGAAGCTGTTGGATAGGCTTGACCTTGTGGCGCACCAAAAGATTCCAGAAATATGTACATTGTGCGGAGTGGATGATGAGGACGCGGCAGAAATGCTTGATGACATTCGATTGTTGTCCCCAGCGCCTTTGCAACCTGTTGCGGTGGGATCAGAAAGCGTGCGCGTGCCTGAACTCATTTTTAGTTTGGACGTTGGTGGTGTGGTCAGCGTACGTCTAAACGAGGCTGCGTTGCCCCAGATGTTGACGGATGACGCGTTGTTCTCTGTGATAAAGACGGCTGAAACCGATAAGAAGGCCATGGCCTACTATCGAGATTGTTATAGGGGTGCTTCCGGTTTTGTACTTGCGATGCAAAAGAGGGCGAACACGCTTTTGAAAATTGGCCAAATGATTGCAAAAACCCAAGCCAAATTCATCAAAACAGGGCGCACTTTGGATAGAAGGCCGCTAACGATGGGGGGGCTTGCATCTGAACTTGGGCTTAACAAGAGCACGATCAGCCGCGCCTTGAGCAATTGCCTTTTTGATACGGACCGAGGGATAGTGCATCCGGCTGACTGTTTTGCGCGTCCGCTTAACGAAGAAGGCGCTGACCGAACTAGAGAACAAGTTCTGCAGCGTTTGTCACTTTTGATACGGACTGAAAACAGGATCGCGCCGCTTTCAGATGAAGCCTTAGCGCAGCTGTTAGCGAGTGCTGACCTAAAAATCGCTCGTCGTACAGTTGCTAAATATAGAGGTCTGCTAGGTTTGCAGGGCGTCTATCAGCGTAAAACGCACCGATAAGTCCGGGTTTGCACTTCAAGAAACGTCCATGTTGTTGGTTTTTGTCAAATATACTGGCGCAAATTTAGACTTCTATTCTTGTAGATGGCCGACATAAGGACATTGGCACAGTCGTTGCTTCATTCACTAATGAAATGAAGGGAACGCTACAAGTGACTAAAGTTGGAATTATTGCAAATCCTGTATCTGCCAGGGATATCCGGCGGATTGTTTCGCATGCTGGGAACCTTCCGATTAACGACCGCGCTAATATTGTGCTGCGCATTCTGACGGGGCTTTGCATAACAGGTGTCGAAGAAGTTCTGGTTATGCCTGAAACTGGGGGCATACGCGCCCAGCTTTTGCGAACAATTGAACGTGAAAGTAAGATGGGAAAATTCAGATTTCCCAAAGTTACATACCTCAAAATGCCCGTGACTGGAACTGCTGAAGATAGTGTCGAAGCCGCGCGGCAAATGCACGATCAAGGTGTGGGCGCGATTGTTGTTCTTGGCGGTGATGGTACGTCCCGGGTTGTCGTCTCGGGTTGCGGCAACACTCCTATTGCGGGTGTATCCACAGGGACGAATAATGCATTTCCAGAGCTGCGTGAACCGACGGTCACTGGGCTGGCGGTTGGGCTGGCAGTGACAGGGCAGGTGCCTTTTAAATACGCCTTTAGTTTCAACAAACGTCTTGAAGTCACCGTGAACGACAAGCGGGAAATCGCGTTGGTTGATGTGGCCGTTGTTGCCGAACGTTATATCGGGGCACGTGCAATCTGGAAGACAGATAACTTTCGCGATCTATTTGTGACGTTTGGCCGTCCAGACGGAATTGGGATGTCTTCCATTATTGGTCTCCTTGCGCCCTTAGATCGCGAAACCCCTGAAGGGCGTCGCGTACGTCTTATACCCGTTGATCAAGCCGACCATGTCCTGGCGGCGCCAATCGCCCCAGGCTTGATCGAAGATATTGGTATTGGATCGGTCGAGACAATTGAGCCCAACCAAATTTACCAACCGAGTGTCTCAGTCGGATCATTCGCCCTTGATGGTGAACGAGAGTTGACATTCAGCGAAGTCGACGCCGTCGGTATCCGACTTCAAACAGATGCATTTCGCACAATCAACGTGCTCGATTGTATGGCCTATGCGGCCAAACACGGGCTCTTAACTAGCAAGGCGAATAACCGCCTCGCACAGCTCAGTAAAAAAGGGGGGACCTAATGAGCAATCCATTCCCATTGGAAAAAGGTCAGCTTTTAGAAGCTTATCGCCGTATGAAAACGATCCGTGAATTCGAAGAACGTCTTCACGTTGACTTCGCCCGTGGCGATATTCCTGGTTTTGTACACCTGTACGCAGGCGAAGAAGCTTCCGGCGTCGGCATTATGATGCACTTAGAAGATCAAGACCGGATCGCATCTACGCACCGTGGCCACGGACACTGCATCGCCAAAGGCGTCGATGTCAAAGGCATGATGGCCGAAATTTACGGCAAGGCTACGGGCTCGTGTGCTGGCAAAGGCGGCTCAATGCATATTGCCGATCTATCCAAAGGCATGATGGGCGCAAACGGAATTCTAGGCGCTGGTGCGCCATTGGTTTGCGGTGCCGCTTTGGCCGCGCAAAAGCTTGGACATGACGGCGTTGGCGTCACTTTCTTTGGCGATGGTGCGTCGAACCAAGGTACGGTTCTAGAATCGATGAACCTTGCGGCGATCTGGAATTTGCCCGTGCTCTTTATTGTAGAAAACAACGGTTATGCCGAAGCAACATCCGTTGATTACGCAGTCGCATCGGATTCATTTGTGGATCGCGCAGCTGGTTTTGGCATGCCGGGTATCACAGTGGACGGCACTGATTTCTTCGCAGTTTATGAAGCTGCTGGTGAAATCATCAAACGCGCACGTGAAGGTGCAGGCCCAACCTTGATGGAATGCAAGATGGTTCGTTTCTTCGGCCACTTTGAGGGCGACGCACAAACATATCGCGCGCCAGGTGAGAACGAAGAGAACCGCGCAAACAAGGATTGCCTGAAGATCTTCCGCGCGAAAGTAACCGAAGCTGGGGCTCTTAGCGACGCGGATCTGGATGCGATTGATTCTGAGGTCATGAAATTGATTGAGGAAGCAGTTGAAGAAGCAAAAGCTGCACCGCTGCCAGCGCCCGAAGAACTGACCAATGATGTGTATGTGTCTTACTGACACGTCCAAAAAGAGAGGAGAATACGAAAAATGGCACGTACATTAAGTATGAAAGATGCGATCAACGAAGCAATTGATCAGGAAATGGGCCGCGACCCGACTGTTATCATGATGGGGGAAGATATCGTAGGCGGCGCAGGAGCAGATGGTGAAGACGATGCCTGGGGCGGAGTCTTGGGTGTAACGAAAGGCTTGTTTGCCAAGTACCCAAATCAAATGATCGACACGCCTTTGTCAGAAAGCGCCTATGTAGGCGCAGCTGTTGGTGCAGCCACTTGTGGTCTGCGCCCAATTGCCGAGCTGATGTTCGTTGATTTCTTGGGCGTATGCTTTGACCAGATTTTCAACCAAGCTGCGAAATTTCGTTACATGTTTGGCGGCAAAGCTGAAACACCAGTTGTTATCCGGGCGATGTGTGGTGCGGGTTTTCGTGCTGCGGCCCAGCACAGCCAAATGTTGACGCCGATCGTGACACACATTCCGGGTCTTAAGGTGGTTTGCCCGTCAAACGCCTATGACACTAAGGGTTTGTTGATCCAAGCGATCCGCGACAATGATCCGGTCATCTTTCTGGAGCATAAGAATCTTTATGCGTCAGAATGTGATGTACCTGAGGAGCCTTATGCTATTCCGTTTGGTGAAGCGAACATTGTCAGAGAAGGCGGTGACGTCACAATCGTTACTTACGGTCTGATGGTGCAGAATTCATTGGCGGCGGCTGATATGCTGAAGAAAGAAGGTATTGAAGTAGAGGTCATTGATCTGCGTACGCTGTCACCGATTGATATGGACACAGTGATTGAAAGCGTCGAGGAAACGGGCCGTTTGGTTTGTGTCGATGAAGCAAGCCCACGGTGTTCTATCGCAACGGACGTATCTGCGTGTGTTGCGCGTGATGCGTTCAAATCCCTTAAAGCGCCAATTGAAATGGTGACGCCACCGCACTCTCCTGTGCCGTTCTCACCAGCGCTTGAAGATCTGTACATCCCATCGCCAGACAAGATTGCGGCCGCTGTGCGCAAAACGATGGAGGCCTGAACACAATGAGCGATCAAATCATCCCTATTCTTATGCCGAAATGGGGCCTCTCGATGAGAGTAGGCACGCTTGCTGCATGGCATGTTGAAGCCGGCACTGACATCACACCAGGCGATGAAATCATGGATGTTGAAACTGACAAGATCGCAAATGCTGTGGAGGCTGCCGATGGCGGCCTTCTACGGCGGTGTGTCGGTCAAGCAGGTGAAATTTATCCAGTCCAAGCGCTCTTGGGCGTCATCGCACCATCTTCGGTTACTGACGCTGAGGTTGATGCCTATGTCGATGCCTTTGAGATGCCAGAAGTTGAGGAAGAGGAAGATACTGGGCCTTCCTACGAATTTGCTGAACTAGAGATCGGTAAAATTCGTTACACCGAACGCAGTGGCGACGGGGTACCGGTTGTATTGATCCACGGCTTTGGTGGTGATCTGGACAACTGGCTTTTCAACATCGACGCTTTGGCTGAAAAAGCACCCGTTTACGCACTAGATCTTCCTGGTCATGGGCAATCTGTTAAGGCGGTTGCGAACCCGAATCTCGAGACAATGGTGAGTGCCGTTATTCAATTGATGGATCACCTGAAGCTCGAAAAGGCACATTTGGTGGGTCACTCAATGGGTGGTTTGGTTGCAGCGCAAACTGGGATTTCCAATCCTAAACGCGTGGCTTCGCTTAGTTTGATCTGTTCGGCTGGGCTAGGGGACGAAATCAATGCTGAATATATTGATGGGTTTGTCTTTGCAGCCAATCGGAAAGAATTGAAACCAAAGCTCAAGCATCTCTTTGCAGATGAAAGCCTTGTGAACCGATCTATGGTCGATGACCTGCTCAAGTACAAACGATTGGACGGTGTCCAAGTATTCTTGGATGCTCTCAGAGACAATCTGTTCGGCAGCGGTAAACAGGTGGTGAATGTCATTGCCGGTCTAGATGCGCTTGAGTGTCCGCAACAGGTGATCTGGGGCGAAGCCGATGCCGTAATTCCACAAGCACATGCAAATGGGATTAACGGGGCTTTAGTTACGATCGTCGCTGATGCTGGCCACATGGTTCAGATGGAAGAATCCTCCCGGGTGAACGAGCTCCTTAAAGATATGCTCTGACCCTAAGTCGGCGCGCCTGACCCCCGATCAGGCGCGCTCGCAATCCCTTTGGAGAAATACAAATGAGTACGCATAAACAGAAGTTGGCCGACGCGAATAAGCGCTTGATGGGTTTTTTCAAAGCCGATCAAAAATCAATGCTGGCATTCAAATCACTGAGCGATGCCGCTGTGAGAGAAGGCAACGTGTCGACTGCGATGAAAGAAATGATTGCGGTTTCGATTGCAGCCGCCCGGGGGTGTGACGACTGCATCCTTTATCACGTTGCCGAAGCGAAAAACCATGGTGCAGACCGGGAAACACTGGTCGAAGTTCTCGCGGTCGCAATCGAAATGTCGGGAGGACCTGGAGCGGTATACGCGGCCAAGGCCCTCGATGCGTTCGATAATTTGTAAAGGAAAACGAAATGAAGATAGGCGATAAGCTACCAACTGTTCCTGTTCAACGTTTGGTTGACGGTGATGTTCAACAAATCAACTTGGTTGAATTTTCCGCGGGCAAAACCATTCTTTTGGTTGCTGTTCCGGGCGCGTTCACACCGACCTGTTCAGACGATCACGTCCCTGGCTATCTTTCCAACATTGAAGCATTTCGCGATCAAGGCGTGGATGAAGTGGTGATCCTCGCTGCGAGCGATTTTTTTGTGGTAAAGGCTTGGGCCGACCAACTGCAGCCCGAGCCGCATTTGCATTTCATGGCTGATGGAAGTCAGACATTTGCAGCAGCGGCTGGTCAGACATTGGATCTAACCGATCATGGATTAGGTGTGAGAACACAGCGCTATGCGGCTCTTGTGCGGGATGGAATTGTAGAGAGATTTTCAGTAGAATCAGACCCGACTGCTGTTTCGATTAGCGGTGCAACCGAGATGTTACAAACCATCTGATTGGCATGCCAATTTGGTTTGGGGGCGGATGGCATTTGTCATTCCGCCCCCAAACCGTTCTTAACATCATGAGTTAGTGTAAGACTCGCAAGTTTGGCTAATATTGTTACAGTATCAAAAAATTATGCATTTGGCACGGTCTCAGAGATCAAGTTAGAGCTATCTGTTGTCACTTTGGGAGGGGTGCCATTATGAACAATGTGAAATTGTTTGAGGAACATGTGCAAGAGATAGTCTCGGCTACGGATGGCACTACAACTCTGCGTGATGCCGCGGTCATACAATCGTGGATCAGATGCATTAAAGATCACAGTCTTGATCCGGAGCATAAAGGTGAAGCTAGAATTGTACCTCCAAACGTATTGAGGGAACATCAGCAGGAAGCAGAAGAGCTTCTTATAACAGCTCGGTTTGGTATGGAGGATCTATACCGACGCGTGAACTCAATGGGTTACGTTTTACTTTTGACCGATGCGAAAGGAGTCACAGTTGACTTCATTGGTGACGAAAAAGTAGATCGCGAATTAAAACGGGCCGGGCTCTACATTGGATCCGAGTGGAGTGAAAAGTACTCTGGAACATCTGGGGTTGGGGCCTGTTTGGCAACCGGTGAGCCAATGACAATCCACCAGTCTGATCACTTTGATATGGCGCACACATCACTTAGCTGTACGGCGGCACCAATATATAATTCGAGTGGCACGCTGATGGGTATCTTAGACGTGTCTTTACTTATGTCTCCCACTGAAAAATTTAGTCAGGCGCTGACGCTTGAGGTCGTCAAATCATGTGTTCGTCGAATTGAGCTGGCCAATTTGATGGCCACCCGCAAATCCGATTGGGTTTTGCGATTAAACTCGGCTTCTGAATTTCTGGGAGTTGACCCAAACTGTGCTATTTCAGTTGGAAATGATGGTGCGATATCGGGGCTAACGCATGGCGCGCACCGAATGATAGCACAAACACTGGGATTAGATTGGAAATCACCAGAAGGCTTTATTGGAAAACCTTTTGAAGATGTTTTTGAATTTAATTTTAACGATTTGCCTTACTTGCTAGGAGCAGAAACCCCGGGCGAACAAGCGCTGGAAATGAGGGACGGCAAAGTGATTTTTGCTGATATTCAAGCACCGTCAAAGAAAAAACTAAACAATTCCCCAGGAGCGATGCCCGCTGCGCTTGCTCAAATTCACGGCGGTGATCCACAAATGGAACGTTTGGCGGGGAAGGCGGCGCGTATTGTCGACAAGCAGATCAGTATCATCTTGGAGGGTGAAACCGGTGTCGGGAAAGAATTTGTTGCAAAGGCCCTGCACGAAGCACGTAAAAAGAAGGGCCCGTTTGTCGCCATTAATTGCGCGGCTTTGCCAGAAGCATTGATCGAAAGCGAATTATTTGGCTACGCACCGAATTCGTTCACGGGTGCGCATGCCAAGGGAAAAAAGGGACTGATTGAACAAGCCAATGGCGGTACTCTGTTTCTTGACGAAATTGGGGATATGCCGCTTGCTTTGCAGGCCCGCTTGCTGCGCGTACTTGCTGAACGCGAAGTCATGGCCGTTGGTGCAACAAAGGCTGCATCCGTAGATGTTCGTGTCATATCGGCGTCCCATAGAAACCTGAAAGAGTTGGTTGATTGTGGTCAGTTTAGGGAAGACCTCTATTATCGACTGAACGGTGTTGTCCTTTTCATACCGGCCTTGCGTGATCGGAAAGACAAAAGTTGGATCATGTGGCAAATCGCAGCTCTGATTTCCCAGGATTTCCCACTGAAGTTCACGAAAGACGCAGAGGCAGCTCTGTGGACGCATTCTTGGCCAGGTAATATACGCGAAATGATAAACGTGTTTGAACTTTGCTTCGCATTGAGTGACGGGGACGTAGTTGAATTGGATGACCTACCCGATCAGTTCCGCGCCTAAAGTACCCAAAAATTACCATATGATGTGATGCTGAACTCCGGCGTCCTATTTTTTGGCATGGATTCCTCTCATGAAAACCGATGCTTAACAAGCTTGGCATAAACGTTGCTTATATCCTTCTGACAACAATGATTTGTCACTTAGGGAGGAAACAATGACATACAATAATCCATTCAAGACGCCGTCACGGCGCGAGTTTCTAAAATCAACAACGGTAGCTGCATCCGCAGTTAGTTTTGGCGGTTTAGGATCATTTATCGCTTCACCAGCATTTGCCCAAGACTACGCAAACGGGATGACTGGTGGACCCACAGGGTTCGATGGGGCGGAGCGGTTCCAATACAACAACACAATGTCTGAAGGTCGCGCCATTGAAGGCATCAAAGCGCTTCAGGCCGCTGGAAAAGCACCTGCGAAGCTTTCAATGCTGCTGACTGATGGTGCTATCGGCCAAATTACAAAACCTTTCCCTGACGGTGCTCCTTCGGCAAAAGAAGTGTGGGAAAAGGAAACTGGAATCGAGATTGAGATCATCGGTGCGCCTGCTGAAGACATCTTCAAGAAGGTGATGCAGGACGTTACGACCGGCAGTGGTACCTTTGACATCTATACTGGACCGTGGAATTCAACCGGTGATCTGGTTGCATCAGGCGGCGCGGTAAACTGTTCCGAATACGTAGCCAAATATCAACCTGATTGGGGCGATCCAGAGCGCGGCACGCCAACGCCGGAGATGGAGCAACTTCTTTATACATATGCTGACGATTACTATTCGTTCTCGATGGATGGTGATTTTCAAACTTGGTTCTACCTTAAAGGCATCTACGATAGAGAAGATGTCCAAGAAGCCTTCTTGAGTGAAACCGGACACATTCTGAAAACACCGGACACTTGGGAAGAAGTTGATCGTATTTCAGAATTCTTTACTGGTAAGGATTTTGGACACGGAACCATGTACGGCAACGGTAACTTGATGAGCCCATTTTGGGGACTCGCCACGTTCTATGCTCGTTTTGCCTCAATGGACTTCCCGAATTTCCACTTCTTTGATGAAGACGCAAACCCAAACCTGAACTCTGAATTGGGTGTTCAATGCGCAGAAGAACATGTTCGGTCGTTTGCATGGTCACCGCCGGATGCGCTCACGTTTACTTGGGCTGAAGCCTATGCTGGCATGTGGAATCTTCAAGTCCCACAAACTGCCATCTACACAAATCTCGTGAAATTTGGTGACGGATTTAATCCAGACGGTACACCAAAGTCGAAGGCGACTGGCATGATCGATAGCCATTTGCCTGTTGGCCGTAGATTTGGTGACCAGATCAACCGCCGCTCAGTACTGTACTACCACATTACTGCGTGGCTCTCGACCAAATCAGAGCATCCCGAGGCTGCCTACTTGTTTATGCAGTGGTTAAGCTCAACGCGAACCTACACTTGGATGGCCGGAAACCCAGGTGGGTATTTTGATCCTATGCAGAAGGCAAACTTTGCCGAACCGCTAGTGGCCGAAGCCTACCAGTCATATTCAATGGAAACGATCCCCGCGACTATCGCGCGCTCGGTTCCGTCGATCAACTTTGCCGGGCAGACTGCGCTCGACAATGCATTGGATGAGGAACTCCAAGCCGCAATTACGGGGCAAAAGACCCCTCGTGAAGCTATGGATGCCGCTCAAGCTAAATGGGAACGGATAATCAAACGACAGACCCGCAACGGTATTGTTGAAGCGATTAAAGCAAGTCGTGCCACTTGGCCGACGATTGTCGACCCAGCCTGATCTACCAAAGCCTCAGGCAGCGACGTGACTGGCTGGGGCAATCCATAATAATTGAATAAGGGGGAGACGACTGTGAAAGCATCTCCAAGCGCCGTGGCGCTTAAGTATTTCTTTGTTTTGCTAGCGAGCGCGGTTGTTCTCTATCCGCTGCTTTGGATGGTAACGATGGCATTCAAGCCGCATCCAGAATGGACTACCGTTGCGGGTTTAACGTGGTTCCCTCAGAATCCGACCCTGCAAAATTTCGAATTCATTTTCTACGGCGAAGCTGAAGGGCTTGTTGTAAGCTTGGACCGTACAATTTCCGGCCCGCTCTTCGCCAGTCTGGTCACATCTATCTGTGGGACCTTGTTGGCCGTCGTATCGGGCACGCTCTCCTCATACGCTGTGGTTCGGTTTGGACTTGCAAAAACGCTGCCTCTTTCCGTGTTGCAATTGCGTCTATTTCCACCTTTGGCCGTCATGATTCCAGTCATGGTGATGTGGGCATTTCTTGGCGCAGTGGACACTTGGTGGGGGCTTTCCCTCATCTACGGGATCGTTACTTTACCATTCGCATTTTGGTTAATGAAAACCTTCTTTGAAGAGGTTCCCGTCGAAATTGAAGATGCCGCACGTGTAGCGGGATGTTCATATTGGCGCGTTTTCTATCGCATCACGCTTCCTATTGTAAAACCGGGTCTCGCAACCTGCGCGCTGTTTGTGTTCATCCTAAACTGGTCTGACTATCTTTTGGCGCTTTTATTGACCCAAAAGGACTGGGTGACCCTGCCTGTTTACATGGCGACTTTGACGTCAGCCATGGGTGGACAGATGTATGGAATGAAAGCTGCACTTGGCGTGATCGCTGCAATCCCACCAGTTATTTTCGGACTAATGATCCAGAAACACCTCGTCCGAGGCCTGACATTCGGAGCTTTGAAGCAATGACTGACACTACAAAACAACCGGCTAATGCCCGGGTTGAACCAAGCAAGCAGGGTTATTGGGCTGGCGTCGCGAGAGACGGGAACAAGATGGGTTTCTGGTTTGTCCTGCCCACGCTCTTACTTCTTCTCTTCATTGTAATATTTCCACTATTGATGCAGCTCTATCTATCAGTAACTTGGTGGACCCCATTAGAGGGCATACCCTGGTATCGTGCATGGGAGGTCTTTAGTTGGGGCGAAAACTATTGGTTCCAATTGACCGATCCTCGAGTTTGGGGCGCGCTTTGGCGCACAATTCTGATCATGATCATTGCTGTCCCTGCCCAGTTTTTTCTGGGGATGGCATTGGCATACCTCTTCATGGACAACTTTCCTGGTCGTAAGGTATTTTACTCGATCATGCTGACACCGATGATGATTGTGCCAGCTGTGGTTGGATTGATGTTCTTCCTGTTGTTTCAGGGTACGGGCCCTGTGAATGCACATCTGGGACTACCGTCAACGTTCTCCTGGCTGACGGATGTTAATCGAGCAATGATCTCAGTTATCATCGCTGATGTGTGGCAATGGACACCAT
>Ga0307997_10001179_pt1 | contig 12270 bp, 7 predicted proteins | sample Davwhametageno36_FD_203165 | JGI IMG/M metagenome (GOLD analysis project Ga0307997, IMG submission 203165) | Marine microbial communities from Davis Island wharf, Antarctic Ocean - #36 | ecosystem: Environmental > Aquatic > Marine > Unclassified | place: Antarctic Ocean: Davis Island wharf...
CTAAAAAAAACACTTCTAAAAGAGATGAAATTAATGTTAGTTCAGATATTTATGGTTTGGCTCTCAGTCTATTTAATAATTACGATGGAATAAACGGAATATTAGCTAAGGGTTCTAATGCTTGAGTTCATGATGGTATAAATGTTATTTAAACTAGATCTGGAATTGTTTATATTATCGATGATGAAGGAAGTAGTGCTCATTTAAGAATACTATTAATTGAAGATTATTTGAATAACTTTATCCTTAAAGAAGAAAAATATATTTGAGTCAACTTATAATTTTGATAGATCAGAAATTATAAATTTAATTTATACAAGACTAATTAGAAAACTATTTTTAGCTCAATTTTTTAAATTTATTCATCAAAACATTGATGACTTATATTTTAAATCTATTGAAAGAAAAAACATTTAAAATTCTTTTAAGCTATATTTTACCCAAATTTTAAATTAGTATTTATTGTCTCGACAGCTTTTTATTTTCAAGATTTATTTAAGGAAGTTATTGCTGAATATTACATGGAAATTGATAAGATTCTTAAATAGATGATTTATGCTCTTATAAATTATCAATCATTTATTTAATAATTACTACTGTACCTGATTTAATTATAGGTTTTCCTTCAGCATTATCAATTAATATCTGATAGATAAACATATTATTTTGTTGTAATACTTCTTTGTTTTTACCATCCCACCCTTCGTTAATGTCATTAGTTTTAAAAACCTCATGCCCAAATCTATTAAATATTTGCAGTGTATAGGTGTTATAATTAGCAAAGCCTATTGTTGGTTTAAATGTGTCATTTAGGCCATCATTATTTGGGGTAAATGCATTTGGAGCAAATATTAAATGTTCTGGAGTCACACATTTAATATTTGAATTACTTCGTTCATTAATACCGTATATATTTAGATTTTCATTTGCTTCAATATAATAACAAAACTTACCGTCATCACTTAATGAATAGAAGTTAGAAATATTATCTGAGTATTGTAACTCTATTGATGCAACTGTTGCAATAAGTACTCCTGGATTATTTCCAAGTTTTCGATAGATATCGTAATTTATAACTCCACCTTCCCAAATACTATAAGTATTCCAATTTAATGTATTGTTATATCCTGTTGCATTAACATGTAAAAATATCGTCTCTGCTATATTTGAAACTTTAGAGGTTATGTTATTACAGCTATCTATTGCTATAGCCCTATAAGAAAAACTATTTAATGTCGTGTTCACTGAGTTATCAGAATATAGAATAGGTGAAGATGTATTGGGTGCAAAACCAATTTTAACAAAACTGGAACCATTTTCTGAACGTTCTATGTTATAACCACTAATTGTATTATAGGGTGGTGTAAATATTCTCAAATCAATCCTATCGTCATTTATTACTGTTGCAGTTTGAATGTAGTTTGTATCAGAAATAAAGGGATAGATTGTAATAACACAGTTTTTATTGGAAAGAGATGTGTCATTAAAATCTCCAGAAATAGCACGAATTGTATAACAATAATTTGAGTTAGGAGAAACATTATCTATTTGAAAACTTGTAGAATTTGTTATTCCAATAGAAATAGGTAATGCTCCATTTACTTCTTCAAATATTTCATATTTATTTATTCCAGAATTCCAAATAGTATAAGCATTCCAGTTTAAATCTACTGTTTTATTACAAGCATCATACGTTTTTTGTAATAAAATTGAACAATGAGACATCCCCATAGCACTGGTATTTGGTGATAAAGGAATACCATACCAGCAACTGTCAAATGCTGCAATACCGTAACATTCACTTGAAGCCCCTCCTTGAGATAATAAGTTAGTATAAGTAGTGTTATTTATTCCATAAACTGTATCAATTGGTTGCCATGAAGCTCCAATAAATTGTAATATAATGTAAGCTTCTGTATCTAAAGGATATCCTTTGTTCCAGTAAATAGTTGCTTGATTGGTACTAGTATCTATGCTTACACTTTTTATTGTAGGAGGATTCGGAGGTAACACATCTTTAAAGTTACTTCCGTCTACACTCGAGATAGAAATACAATTAGTATTTACATTCGTAACTCTATAATTTACAGAATCATTGCAAATAGTTATTGTGTCTACATATCGTTCTGTCCCGTAAATTGTAGAATCAATTAAAGTCCAAACTCCAGCAGGATATTCCTGGTAAATTTTGTACCAATTACTTGCTGTTGGTTTGTTAGTTGGGGCAAAAATCTTATTCCAATTAAGTATTGCCAATCCATTGTTTGGATTGTTTACTGTTAATTTTATAGATGAGATCGTATCTGAGAAATTAGTAACCGAAGCAGAACAAGTTGTTCCAACAATATAGCTAAACGAGGCAAGATTCCCATTTATAGCATTGTGGACATAAGAAAGTTGATTTATATTAGAAATTGTTTGTAGTTGAGTGGAAGTAGACCCTGAAACGATATTGACTTTATAAGAATTGAAAATTCCTGTTGGGTCGTTCACTTTATCCCATGTAATTTGTATGTTCCCGTTTGGTAATACCGAAATACAGTTAACTTTTGGAGCTGGAAGGCTAGAAAAAGAAAACGAGGTTACTCCTAATAGAAGTAACATTAATAATATGTTTTTTAACGGTTTAATATTGTAATGCAATTAATGCTTTTAAAACGTAAAATTAACTAATTGGTTGTTCTTTTTCACATTAATATAAACTTAAATATAACAGAGTTATTGTTAAAAACCTTGTTATTTATTTTTTTAAAAAACTATTGTGTAACGCTTAATATAGTAGTATTTTAACGTTTGTAAATTTACTAAAAGAAAATCATTAATTGATACATGGCAGCAGAAGATAGTTATAATGAAGATAGTATAAGGACCCTTGACTGGAAAGAGCATATTAGGTTAAGGCCTGGGATGTATATTGGAAAATTGGGAGATGGTTCTTCTGCAGATGATGGAATTTACATCCTAATAAAAGAGGTTGTAGATAACTGTATTGACGAATTTGTGATGGGTCATGGAAAAAAAATTGATATAAAAGTAAAAGATACTAAAGTTTCCATTCGTGATTATGGAAGAGGTATTCCTCTTGGAAAGATGATTGATTCTGTTTCTAAAATTAATACGGGTGCAAAATACGACTCTAAGGCATTTAAGAAATCTGTAGGACTTAACGGTGTTGGAACAAAGGCAGTTAATGCACTTTCTTCTATGTTTAGGATTGAGGCATACAGAGAAGGAAAGGCAAAAAAAGCTATTTTTAGAACTGGGGTTTTGGAAGAAGATTTACCAATCATGGATACTGAAGAGACAAACGGAACTTTTGTTCAGTTTGAAGCAGATGCTACAGTTTTTAAAAATTACAACTTTAGATTCCCTTTTATTGAGAAAATGATTTGGAATTATTGTTACCTGAATCCAGGTTTGAGTATTTGGTTTAATGGAAACCGATTTTTTTCAAAGAATGGATTACTTGATTTATTAGAAAACAACATGGATGCAGAACCTTTGTACCCAATAATTCACTTAAGAGGGGATGATATTGAGGTTGCAATTACGCATGCTAGACAATACGGAGAGGAGTATTATTCTTTTGTAAATGGACAACATACTACTCAAGGAGGTACGCATCAAATTGCATTTAGGGCTGCTTATGTTAAAGTAATTAGAGAGTTTTTTAATAAAAGCTATGAAGCTGTAGATGTTAGAGCTTCTATAGTTGCTGCACTTGCTGTAAAAGTTATGGAGCCTGTTTTTGAATCACAAACAAAAACAAAGTTAGGGTCAAATGATATAGAACCAGGAGGGAAATCTATGAATGCTTTTGTTACTGATTTCTTGAAAGAGAAATTAGATAATTTTTTACATAAAAATCCTGCTATTGCTGAGGAAATTGAAAAAAAAATAAAGCAATCGGAGAAAGAAAGAAAAGAACTTACTGGGATTAGAAAATTAGCAAAAGACAGAGCTAAGAAATCGAACCTTCATAATAAAAAGTTGAGAGATTGCAGAGTTCATTTAACAGATAAAAAGCACGAAAGATATTTAGAAACTTCTATTTTTATTACTGAGGGAGATTCGGCAAGTGGATCCATAACAAAGTCTAGAGACGTAAACACACAAGCTGTTTTTAGTTTGAAAGGGAAGCCGCTAAATTCTTACGGATTGACAAAAAAAGTAGTGTACGAAAACGAAGAGTTTAACTTGGTGCAAGCTGCTCTTAATATTGAAGATGGGTTGGAAACATTAAGGTATAATAAAGTAATTATTGCAACAGATGCAGATGTTGATGGAATGCATATTCGTTTGTTACTACTTACTTTTTTCTTGCAATTCTTCCCAGATTTGATTAGAAACGGGCATGTATATATTCTGCAAACTCCTTTGTATAGGGTTAGAAATAAGAAAGAAACAAGATATTGTTACAGTGAGGAAGAAAGACAAGATGCTATGGCTAATTTGGGTAAAAATCCTGAGATTACTCGATTTAAAGGATTGGGAGAAATCTCGCCTAATGAGTTTAAATATTTCATAGGAGCAGACATAAGATTAGAGCCTGTCTTGTTAAGTAAAGAAGCTACTGTAGCACAATTATTAGAGTTTTATATGGGTAAAAACACTCCAGATAGACAAAAATTCATCATTGATAATCTTAAAGTTATTGAAGCGGATGTTTAAAACGAAACTGAATAATATTTCATTGGTTTCCGATAGTAATATTTTCACAGGTTTATTTTTTTTATTTTTTATTCTCGTTATTGTAAGAGCTATTTTTATCCCCTTATTTGTAGATGAAATTGCAACTTATACTTTGTATGTGAAGAATGGTTATTTTTCTCCATACAATCAATTTCAGAAAGCAAATAACCATTTAGTCAATACATTATTGACTTATGTCTCCTATTCACTTTTTGGTAATTCGCCTATTTCATTGAGATTATTTAATGTGCTGGCTTTTATTCCATTTGCAGTTTATACATTTAAGATAGGATTGTTTTTTAAAAATAGAATTGTAAAATGGGCTTTTTATCTTGGCTTTTTGTTTTCCATTAATTTATTGGCTTACTTTTCACTTTCTAGAGGGTACGGATTGTCGTTTGCCTTCTTGGTTATGAGTATTTATTATACATATCAGGTCATTAGTAGGAATCGAATTTTAGATGTTCCACTTAGTGTAATAGCTATGATATTGGCTTTGTATTCTAACTTCTCTTTGTTCCTTTTTGTCTGTATTTCTGGGTTGGTTTTATTAATTAATGTAATCGTAAAAAGAGACTATTTTTTACAAAAATTAAATTTACGGGTTGTTTTCTTATCTGTCATGGGATATTTACTTTCCATTTATTATGCTTTAGAGATATTATTTCATTTCAAAGAAAAAGGAATATTGTGGTGGGGATATTTAAATGGATTTTGGGAAGATACAGTATATTCACTCATTCATAATTTATTCAATACTACGGATGAAAGTTATGCAATACAGAGTTTAATTATTGTTTGCTCTATTTTTGTTTTGTTGATGGCTTTCGTAAAAAGATTTTTTTCTACTAGTAATTTGTTCTTCTATTTTTTATTTTTGAATGCTATCGGAATCATTTTGATGGCAGAATTATTTGAAGTTAATTACCCATTTCAAAGAACTGGGGCTCACCTGTATTTATTTTTTATGGGAGCTTTTTGTTTTGCAGCAGATAGAGTAAAAAGCAAAAAATTACTTCCGTTCGTTTTGATTCCTATGTTTTTATTGCCGGTTCATTTTGTTCTAGATTTTAATACAAACCAGGTTGTAAACTGGGAAGAAGATAATTTGCCGGATGAATTTTTTGATAAAGTAAAAGAAATAGAATCAACAAAAGAACAAGAATACATTTCTAGTATATATATAGAAGGAACAACAATAGCTTGTTGGGATTATAAATATTACAATGATTACCAGGAATATATTCCACTTTCTTTTTTTAAAAGAGATACATTAAAATGGTTTTATGATTATGTTATTGATAGAGAAGAGAGCGTGGAGGAATTTGGACAATTGTATGAAATGATTGCCAATCAAGAAACTTCACGAATGGCATTGTATAAAAGGAAAAACCCAGTTACTCGAGAATTAATTACTGAAAAGGTAATTACTGAGTTTCAAGAAATAGAGAAGGAATTTTATGAGTTTCTTAATTTTAGTATTGATTCTGCAGAGAGCACCACTATTAATGTGGAATTACTAGCAGGAATTGAATACCATAAACGTCCTTTTAATTCTAAAATAGTAGTAACAGTAGAGAATTCTATTACTCAAGAAAAGTATGATTATAAATTGGTAAATTTATTCACCAAAGACGATTGGGTAGAATATGAACCGTTCAAAATAAGTATATTTATGAATAAAATTCCTATTGGTGAAACGGTTGATGTAAAAGTATATTTGTGGAATTTAAATGAGGTTACTTACAATGTTCACAGTAGTAAAGTGAAAATAAATAAAGTAATTTATCCTACCTTAATAAAATGAAAAGCCTTTCACGACATATTGTTTTTTTTATAGGAGTTATGCTCCTCTTTAGTTGTGAAAACGAGGGAGAAATAAAACCTACGTATAATTTACCAAATATTAATATTTCATACGACACCTTAACTTCTACTCACAAAGTTCCTTGTGTAATAACAATAAATGACACTTTAATTCTGGAAGGGAAAATAAAGCAAAGAGGAGGAAGTTCTATTGGTTATCCCAAAAAATCTTATACTGTAAAACTGAAAGAGTCTAAGAGTTTGTGTGGATTACCCTCTAATAAAACATGGGTTTTTACTTCATCTTACCTCGAGAAATCTTTGATGAGAAATATTCTTAGCTATGATTTATTTAGAAGTTGGGATACCAATAATTTCGCACCACAAATTCAGCTAATTGAGTTTTTTCATAATGATAATTACGAAGGTATCTATCAATTAACCGAGAAAATAGACAGAAGTAGTTTAGGGATTAATAAAAAAGCTGAAGGTGCTATATTTAAAGACTGTGCGGTCTTTAGCAAAACTCACATAGAACCTCAAACAGATGAGACTTATTACCATCAAAAATATCCTGACCCTAAAAAGTATGATGCTACTTTGTTAATGGATAGCATTAAGGAATTCATTCTTAATTCAACTGACAGTGTTTTTGCCAAAGAAATGGAACAGGAGTTTGATATCCAAAATATAATAGATTGGCAAATAATGATTATGCTATCAAATAACGGAGATGCCGTGTACAAGAATTTTTATTTGTATCGAGAGAGTAAAAAAGCAAAATTTAAAATTGCTTTGTGGGATTACGATAGTGGTTTTGGTAGAGACACAGACAATGAATTGAACCTTGTAAAAACAACTTCGCACTGGGAAAGAAATTCATTGCTAGATAGATTGTACAACCAAGATGTAAATAATTACCAAGAGCGACTGCATACTAGGTGGAAAGTGTTACGAGAGAGTGGAAAAATTTCTGTGGATGACTTTGAATCCAGAGTGAGTAAATTAGCACTTCAATTAGAGCCTTTTGTAGGAAGAAATTTTACAAGATGGCCTGTAACTAATTCGTATTATTGGGATAAGTATACTTGGGAGCAAGAGATTGGAGTATTAAAAGAATTCATTAACTTAAGGATTCCACAACTAGACGAAAAATTTAATTACAATGGGCGATAAATTCAATTTCTTAATAGATAGTTTGATATCGGTATTTCTAAGATTTTTAGAACTACCATTTTTCGCTATATTCATTGGGTTGGTAATTGCTTCAGGATTGATTTACTTAATTTTGAAAGTAATTTTCAGAAACAAATTCAGAAACAAATTTTATAGAAGAGCTGGAGGTTTGGCTCTAATTGTTTTGTGTTTAGTTTTCTTTGATAAGAAAATAAGTTTATTGCAAAATGAAATCAATGTAGTAAATGAGAAAGTAGAAAATGTAGCCATGAATTCTTCTCAAGCTATTGTTTCCAATAATATTGAGTTTGATGTAAAAAGCATCACTTCAGTTTTCCCAGAAGCCTCAGTTTTTGAGAAACCTTTGAATGAAGCTATGACTTTGGTTTCTTTCAAAAAAGAAAATCCACTAGGGAGAGTTTATTTAGCGATAGTAGATTTAACACACCCAAGGATAGAATTGAAAATGAATGAGGTGATTGACAAAAAGACTTTGACTTCTTCTTTTGGAAAAGAATACAACTGTGAAGTTGCTATAAACGGAGAAGCTGGAGAAACTCCAGAGCCAGGAGCAATTTTGGGTGAATGGACAGGAAATTATATTGTAAAAGGAAATCCAATTTTACAAGAAGACGGAGCTTTAAGACCTTTTTTATCTTTCAATAGAAACAACAAAGCTTCTTATTTTGAAGCCAAATTAGTAGATACTGCAAATACTCTAGACCGTTATAATACGATTTGGGGAAGGTTTGATGTATTAGTAAATAATGAAGTAGTTCCCGATCCGCAACAAAGATCTTACACAAGAACTGTAATGGGAATAGATGAAGCAGGAAAAACGCTTTATTTGATGATTGCAGATGGAAAAAGACCTTCGTATAGTATGGGATTGACTTACGAAGAATGTGGAAAGGTGATGAAATCACTAGGAGCAACAAACGCCATGGCTTGCGACCAAGGTGGATCCACAGCTATGTATGTGAAAGCTGTGAAAGGATTAATAAATCGCCCGGCAGACAGTGATGGACAAGAAAGGCCAATTTATACTCACTTTGGAGTTTCTTTGTTTTAGTCCGTAATATATTGACTATATTGATGTTGTAAAAGTATTAGATCCTTCAGGAAAAGGTATATATTCTAATAAAAAAATAATCAAACAATGAAAAAGATAATATATCTAATTCTAATTATGTCATTCGCATTTTCTTATCAAAAAGAAAGGTTGAAAGAAGAAAAAGAAATTTTTATTGGCGAATGGGAATTTCAATATGCCATTGAAACAAAAAAATGGAGTGGAGTTCCTATGAAAATAGATACAATATTCCCTTCCGATACTCCTACAACTCTTTCTTTTAAAAAAAATGGAAAGGTTTTACTCCTTTTAAATAACATAGAAGAAAAATATAAAATGAATTTGAGTCGTGGTGAAGCTAGGTTTAATAATACCTTGAAAGATGTTTTGGTCGTCCGTGATTCAGGTAGTGTGTTTTTTTCAGAGAAGCAACATCCTTTTGCAGCAAATTTCCATAATGGAATGGGAGAAGGAAACAGAATTACTGTAGTCGGTTCATTTGGTGAAGATTGGTTAAGAATAAGATCTTCTTCAAAAATTATTTCAGAGTATAATAGTAATTCAGCTTGGGGTGATAGTTATAATAATTTTTTTAAACGAGTGGATTAACAACAAATCGAACCTAAATTTTTCAGTATTATTTATTATGTTGTTATCTTACAAGAGATAAACTAAAAAATGAGCTAAATAACTTTAGTCACTTTTTCAAAACCTAAACTACCCTTTTCCTTTTCCTATTCTCAATATAATCGAGCACAGCTTCTTTGGTAGTAAGCCAGTTTCTTCCTTCTTTGTAAGCGTCTATCTTTCCTTGCCTAGCCAATAAGCTAATGTATTCCTGCCCATAAGGGATTTCTGGCTCTTGGGCAATGTTACTTATTTCTCTAAAATCGGTATCATTCCCAGGCAAAGCATTGAGGTAAATATTGAGCGAACGCTCAAGAGCTTGGCACATCAGAAGCATAAGCTTAGAGTAATTTCCATTGTTCGCCATATTAAGAGCTGCATAGTATTTGTTCCTGTCATTTTTCAAAATAATAGCAGGAGGAAACCCAGCATTCATCAATATCAAATTCATAGCAAGGCGAACTGTTCTTCCGTTTCCATCAAAAAAAGGATGAATCCAAACAAATTTATGATGAAAAACCGTAGCCAACTCTATGGCGTTAAGACCAAGAGGATTTTTGGCAACAAAATCAATTAATTCCTCAAATAAGTCATAGACTTTTCGTGCATTGGGAGGAACAAAATTAGCACCTTGTATTCTCACACCTCCATTTCTTAGTCTTCCTGCGTATAGGTCTTCAATATTATTGAGTATAAACCCATGAATATCGAGTATGCTAGAACTGTTTAAGTTTTTTTTATCATCTACAAGATTATATAAAAAGTTTAAAGCTTTGTGGTGGTTGTTAACCTCAAAATGCTCGCGCATTGGTTTTCCTTTTACTGTCATTCCATCATTTATAATAATAAAAGTCTCGCGCAAAGTCATTGAGTTTCCTTCTATGCTGTTGGAGTTGTAGGTCCATTCTATGGAAAGAGCGTCTTTTATTTTTTGCAAAGCAAAGCTTGGCAGGGGTCTGCTTTTTTTTAGCAAATCTCTTTTTTCAATTAGTCTTTCAAATGTTGTTTCTAATTCTTTTCTATATGTCACATCTACTTCCCACATACCCAAATATACTTCTTTTTCTTTAATATCGTATAGTAATTTTATGTTTATATCCGATATTAAGAATATTACTTATTTATTTGGTTAAATTTTCATTTTGTTTTACTTTCAAAGAAAAGAAATAATGAAGAAGAATTTATACATACTAATTTCCATATTGCTCTTTTTTTTTCTTTTGTTTCGAGCTATTTATGTTCCTCTAGTTCATGATGAGTTGGCTACTTTCTTCTATTACATCCAGCCTTTTGAGTATAATCCTCTTACTGGGGCCAATCCAGATGCCAATAATCACATCCTTAATTCTATTCTTGGAGCAATCTCACACAATTTGTTTGGGTATTCTTCTTTGTCCATTCGGTTACCCAACTTATTGAGCTTTATTTTTTATGCTTTTTTTGTTTTTAAAATTGGTTCAAAACTAAAGAATGAATTAGTGTCTTGGGCATATTACACAGCTATGCTGTGTGCGATTTATTTTATTCAATTTTTTGCAATTTCTAGAGGATACGGAATGTCTATGGCTTTTTTAATGGGATCTATTTATTATACTTTGTCTCTTTACGAAAAATCAAAATTCAATACAGTACTTTTCAATTCCTTTTATTTAATTATTGCGCTATTTGCCAATATGGCTCTTTTGCCTTTGGTGTTGTTGCTATTTTTAATTCAAATTCTATTGATTTGGAAGAAGCTAGCATTGAATTATAAACTAGTTAGTCTGGCAATGGTAAGTTTTGGTTTTGTGTTGCTGGCAATAGCTATTTCCATAAAAATGAAAGAAGAAGGTTCCTTATATTACGGAGAGCTAGATGGATATTGGAAAGTAACCGTAAAATCTCAACTCTTAATGTTATTCGAGAATTCAGGCAAGATTTTGCAAATTGGGTTAGGAGTTTTGCTGCTTTGTGTGTTAGCTCTTTATGGATTTTTTTTTAGTAAAGAGAGAAAGGAATTTATTTTCAAAAAAGAAAACTTATTTATCATTTTACTAGTAGGAGTTGTAATAGGAACATTTACAATGGCTCAACTCCTTAAAGTAAATTACCCAGAAGATAGAGTTGGGTTATACTTATATCCTTTACTAGTGGGAGTTGTTTGTTTTGGGGTAGAAAGAATAAAAGTAAAATGGAGTTATGTTTTGCTGTTACCACTTTTTGTAATGCCAGTTCATTTTGTTTCGGCTATTAATTTTGATAAAATATCTGTTTGGCAAAATGATAATATTCCTGATAGATTTTATGAAGAAATAGTATCTCACAAAACTGGAACAAAATACCCAACAACTGTTGCAGGAAGTATTCAGAGGATATTTGTGTACGAAGATAAAGTTTATAAAGATACAACTAACCAAAATCAGTTGACTCCATTCACTGGAGACGAAGGAGATGGAAAATACAATGATTATTTGATAACTAATTCACAACATATAAACTCAATAGCTCATTTATATGATTCTATTGATTTTGCAGAGGTAAGTGGTCATGCATTATTCAAAAGAAAGAAGAAAGTAAAATTATTTCCATTTTTCTTTATAGAAAAACATGCAGATAGCCAACAGCAAGGAGAGTATTTTGAGTTTATGCGTCAAGATTTCGATTCTTTGGGTACGGATGGATTAATGATTGGGGTAGATATAGAATTGCAATCAATGAAACATCCTTTAAAATCACAACTAGTTATAGAGGTAAAAGATAAAGCAACTGGAGAGCAGATAAATAGAAGTTGGATGCATTTAAATTGGTTATCACCAATGACTGTTCGTAAAAACCCATTAATCAAGTCTTTTTATTTGCATAATTTTCCTATTTTTAAAGAGGTAGAAGTAATTGTTTATTTATGGAATATAGATAAG